>SXGT01538604.1_pt1 | contig 33330 bp, 26 predicted proteins | sample 3176221 | NCBI WGS metagenome assembly SXGT01 (sample SAMN11356862, study PRJNA531348) | freshwater metagenome | isolation source: freshwater sample F1-120 | place: China: Fuxian Lake, Yuxi | collected 2017-12-25 | reverse complement strand
TGGTGCATAAGACGAGAGTTTTACCACAGAGGGCACAGGGGAACACAGAGGCTCACGGAGAAGAAGAAAACCACGGATGAACACGAAGTAACACGGATCAGACAATTAGGAAGGGAAGGGATTCAAACCGCAGATAAACGCGGATCGACGCAGATAAGAAAGCCATGAGACGGAATCAAATAGTAACTTCTCTCAGAATTCTCATGACCCTGCATGCTCTTAATCTGTGTGAATCCGTGTTTATCTGTGGTTCTCTTACTCTCTCCATGATGGTTTCTAACGGGGAGAGGTAACTCTGTAGTGAGATCCTCTGTGAGTGGTGAATCTTTGGGTCGACCTGTTACAATCGAGTGGACGTGTCTGTTTACATCCAAGATTCGATAACGCAAAAGGAATACATCATCATGGCTTCTGTGACGCTGAAAGGCAATCCTGTCACGCTCGCCGGCACTCCACTCAAAGCTGGCGATGCCGCTCCTGATTTCAAGCTGCAAAGCAATGCATTGGAAGATGTGACGCTGGCCAATTCAGCCGGTAAGTACCGTATTATCGCCGCTGTTCCGTCTCTGGACACCCCTGTCTGCAGCATGGAAACGAAGAAATTCAACGAAGAAGCTGCCAAGCTGAGCAACACTCAGGTTTACGTCGTCAGCACCGACCTGCCGTTCGGCCAGAAGCGATGGTGTGGCGCTGAAGGTGTTTCCAACGTCGCTGCTTTGAGCGATCACCGCACGGCAGAATTCGGCAAGAGCTATGGCGTTCTGATCCAGGGTGGCGGACTTGATCGCTGCTTCTGCCGCGCGATCTTCGTCGTCGACCCTGATGGCAAGCTGGCTCACGTTGAGTATGTTTCTGAAATCGCCAACGAGCCAGATTACGCCAAGGCGATTGCTGCGGTGAAGTAGGGCTTAGGAATTGGGGCTTAGGGCTTAGCAAAAAGGGGAGACTGAATGTCTCCCCTTTTTCATGCGCTCGTTTAGATCTTGATCTGATCAGATTTGTGAATAGGGCTTTGATACAAGGACGACCTTGATGATCTCAGAGACCGTGTCTTTGTACTTGGGCAGGTCTTTGACGGCGGCCCAGCTTTTTGAGCCGAGGAATTTGTCCCAGGTGGCTTTCTGCTTTTCTTCGGATTCGAAGACCATCATGTAGGTCAACGCAGGATTATGAGAGCTGGCGAGGTTTTGGCCGAAGAAGATCGGTTCGACGCCTGCTTCTTTGAAGACGTCTAGTTCATCGTCGTTGAACATCGCGACTTTGCGTCGGGCATATTCTTCGTTGTGGCTTTTGTAGACCCGCATTTCGAAGTAGTGGCCGTCTTTCTTCAGGGTGTCATAGTTGACCATCAGTCCGGGGGCGTTCTTGAAGCCTTTGCTGATCTGCGTTTCCAGACGGGCATACGGTGGCTGCTGTTTGGTGGCGAGCCAATAGTCCTTCGCAGCTTCGACGAAATCCTTATCGGCTGCGAGTTCTTCGTAAAGTGATTCGTAGGTTTCGAGAGACTCAAACGGGATCAGGACGTAGATGTCTTTCGAATCTTCTGCTTTTTTATGACTGAAGACACCAACGGGGCCGATGTCTTTCTTTTTGAGCGCGGGGAGGAACGCATCTTTCAGATACTTATCGACCACCGCAGTATTCTGTTCAGGAGTAAAGTGATAGGTCTGCAGGACGTAATACATCGGCTTGGCGTCTTCGGCGCGGGTTGTCGTTGTCACCATCAGGATTCCCAAGGTCAACAGGGGGAGGAGCAAGGATCGCATCTTCGCATTCTTTCGTGGTGAGAATTTCGATCAAAGTCATTTCTGAATCAGTTCGCCATGGCGAGTGTCTTGTCGGCGTGAGAGGCATCGACGCCCATCAGTTCGAGGAAACGGATGCCGCCGTCGGTGACATCGTAGAAGGCTCCGACGATGCCAATTTTGCCTTCCTCGTGCAACGTCCTTAGCGTGTCGGACTGCTCAAGAATTCGATTGATCACTGCTCGCACATTCTGCTTGCCGATTTCATCGGCGAAGACGGCGATTTCCTCGGGCGACATCGTCGAGATTCGCTCGCGAGCCGGGCCATCAACGACTTGTTGAATATCATCCATCAGTGACTGCAGATTCTGACAGCCCGTGACTTCGTCGGCACGCTGATGACTGGCGAGAAAACTGACCGCCGCATTGACGGCCCCGCATCGGGAGTGCCCCATGACAACCAGAAGTTTGGCGCCGGCGACTTTGCAGGCGTATTCCATGCTTCCCAGGATCTTGTCGTTGACCGTGTTCCCCGCGACACGGACCGAGAAAACATCGCCCAGCCCGAGGTCGAAGACGAGTTCCGACGGGGTTCGCGAATCGATGCAGGCGAGGACGACAGCCATTGGGAACTGGGCCTGAGCCGTCCCGTCTTTTTGACGGGTCAGGTTCCGCGTGAGTGGTCGACCTTCGAGGAAGCGTTTATTACCGGCTTTGAGGATCTCGAGGACGCTGGCAGGGGTCATTTTATCCTGCAGGTCTCGGTCGGAGTATTCGACGTACTGGATATCATCTTCGACGTTGTACTTACTGCGGAAGCCGAGCATGCTGACTTTGATATCGCGTGCCGGGGCGTAATCAGTTTTGTACTCGTTGATCATGTCGAGAACATCCGGATCGATGAAGACCGTATTGCGGGCATCGATCAGAACGTGACCACCTTTGGGAACAGCGTAAAGCGCATCGCCTAATGCGGCTCTGTTGAGGAAGGTGATCTGAGAAGCGAGTTCGATTCGCATGACGTCGCCAGAGAGGTGACGCTCGACGATGCGTCGCAGAGGACGAGCCTGATTGCTGCGGAGGATATAATAAACGCTCGTTCCCAGCCCGATAAGAATCCCGACCAAAAGGTCGGTAAAAACGATGGCGAGCACAGTGACAATGAACGGGATGAACTGGACCCAACCTCGATTCCACATGTCTTTGATCTGCTCAGGGGAGACGAGTTTGTAACCAGTGACGATCAGGATGGCTGCCAGACACGAAAGCGGGATGTTGTTGATCAGTGGTGCAAAGAAATAAATCGCGGCTGCCAGTAGAACGCCGTGAAAAATGGTCGAGCGTTTGGACTGCGAGCCGGAGTCGATGTTGACGGAACTTCGAATGACGACCGATGTCACCGGGACACCGCCGATCAATCCACACACAAGATTTCCGACGCCCTGGGCAAACAGTTCCCAGCTGGGAGGCGTGGTACGCTTCTTGGGATCAAGTCGATCGATCGCCTCAATGTTCAGCAGTGATTGCAGCGAAGCCACGAGCGCGATGGTGATCCCAGAGATGTAGAGTTTGGAATCGCCGAAGGCAGACCAGTCTGGCGTCGTGAAGAAGTTTCCAGGAGGAATGGTCACCTGGTGAGATGGCGCGACAACAAGATGTCCGCCGATCATGTTGAAAATGGAATTGAGCAAGAGTCCCAGCACGACGATCACGATGGCGACGGGAATGCGACCTTTGTTTAAGATTTCGATTTTTTCCCAGGCGATCATTAAAGCCAGACTGATCATGCCGATGATCGCAGGCCCGAGGTGAAAGTCGTACCAGATGCCTCGAAACTCTGAGAAAGTTGTTTCCTGATCCGGCTGGTAAAAGGACATGTCGCCTGCAAAGTTTGTATCGTGCCCGAACAAGTGAGGGATCTGTTTAAGAATGAGGATGATCCCGATCGCCGAGAGGAGTCCTTTAATCACGCTGGAAGGAAAGAACTTCGCGATCAATCCGGCTCGGATTGTCCCCATCAGGATCTGAATCACACCCGCCACGACGACGGCAGACAGCAAGGCTGGAAAACTTCCCAGACGGGAGATTTCTGCCAGCATGATAGCCGCCATACCGGCTGCAGGGCCACTCACCGATGTCTGAGAGCGACTTAAGGCACCGACGATGATTCCGCCGACAATTCCCGAGATGATGCCTGCAATCGCGGGAGCACCCGCTGCCCGGGCAATTCCAAGGCAGAGAGGCAATGCCACGAGAAAGACAACCAGACCAGCCAGCAGGTCTTTGACGAATGAATCACGAGAGTTCAGGGACGAGTCTTCGATCGTCGACATAAGCTTCAATTCTCACTTTATCTATGGTGACAGCGACCATCGAGATATTCGCTTTAACAGATCAGCTCTCCGTCGGTCGTGGCGGGTTGGCCCAGTGACCGGACGAATCAACACCTGCCACAACCACGCCTTTGGCATTCCAGCCAAGAGCGGCATGCACATCTGCTGGTGTATAACGCAGTGTCAGGCCGCAGCGGCGTCGGGTCGAATTGTTCGCTTCCGAGCCATGCAGCAGCAGATCGCTGTGAAGAGAGATCTGCCCGGCCTTGAGGATATCGTTGACCGGCGTTCCGTACTGTTCAGGATTGTCGATGGTCTGACTCAAAACATTGTGTTCTTCGGGATTGCTCTCTTTATACGTCACATGCCCATAGTGATGCGAGCCTGACAAGAACCGCATGCAGCCATTTTCGACATCTGCATCATCGATCGCCAGCCAGACAGTGACGGCTTTCGTCGGAGTCAAAGGCCAGTAGCTGGAATCCTGGTGCCAGGCGACGGTCATGCCATCATTGGGTATTTTGCAGAAGAAGTGGGAGCCCCAGCCGACGACGTTTTCGCCCAGAAGGTCTTTGACGCACGCGACGATCTTCGGATTCGTCAGGATATCGTAGACAGGTCCGTATTTTAGATGGGCACTGCTGATCGAATAGCTGGTGCCGCCGTCTGCGATCACTCGGTTGAGCAAATCATCAAAATAGATACGAATCGCGAGAATTTCGTCGACGGTATAAATCGATACCGGTGCAACGTAGCCATGTTCGTTGAAATGCTTGATCTGCTCGCGGGTCAGCGATTGGGGGTGCTCATTGACTGTCGGGTGAAAACCGATCTGGCGGTCGATCGATTTCAGTTCGCTTTCGTCGGGGACAATTTTGAACTGAGTGGCGGAGTTCATGGTCGTGGTGTCCTTGGTGTCACGCGAGAATGTCCGGCTCGTACATTTTCTCGTGTTAAAGGGCAGTTTGCTCTGGAGAGCATAGTTCATGCGCTATGCATGAAGCAACGATGATCCGTCGTTTGACGAAACCCAATACGGCGGTGTACTCTCGGAGGATCAATCAAATTTCGCTGATCCCACTCAATTTTTGGAAGATCACACATGACGTCGCTGCGCCTCGCCGTTGTCCTGGGGATGTTTCTCCTTGCCGCTCCTCCTCTGATGGCCCAGGAAAAATCAGCTGAGAAGCCTGTCTGGCCGAAGGGTGAAATCCTGAAATTTGAGTTCAAGGAGAGCAAGATCTATCCGGGCACTGTCCGCGACTACAATGTTTACGTCCCCGCTCAATACGACGGTACGAAAGACGCCTGCGTTTACATCTGCCAGGACGGCATCATGTACAACGCCCCCAACGTCTTTGATGAATTGATTCACAAAGGGGAGATGCCGGTGACGATTGGGGTCTTCATCAAGCCGGGAGAAAATCGGGCCAGCTTCGAAAGGGGTCTGGGTCGCTATAATCGCAGCTATGAGTACGATGCGGTCGGGCCACGTTACGCCAACTTTCTGCTGGAAGAGCTTCTTCCCGATGTCGAGACGAAAAAGACGTCCAAAGGGCTTCCTATCAAGCTGTCTGATCGCGGGACCGATCGCTGTATGTCGGGCAACTCGAGTGGCGGGGTTTGTGCTTTTACCGTCGCCTGGGAGAAGCCAGAGCAGTTCTCTCGCGTTTTCACAGGGGTGGGAACGTACGTCGGACTCCGGGGAGCTGATGCCTATGCGACCTTGATTCGTAAGTACGAACCAAAGCCGATCCGGGTTTTCCTCGAAGACGGTGCCCAGGATCTCAATATCTACGCCGGCGACTGGTGGATGGCGAACAACATGATGCTACGTGCCTTGCAGTTCATGGGCTATGAAGTCGATCACGCCTTCAGCGAAGATGGTGCGCATAACGCTAAACATGCTACGGAAGTCTTCCCCGATGCCATGCGTTTTCTGTGGAAAAACTGGCCGGAAGCCCCGAAAGCAGGCAAAGCTTCGCCCGATTACCAAGAGCTGTTCTACGCCGACAAAGGCTGGGTCGAAGTGACAGACTCCTCTACTATCAAAGACCTTTTTACACAGCCAGAGTCGATCTCGGCCCACGGCATGACCCTATCGACGAAAGCAGTCACGTACTCGCCCGATTATTCAGTTGCGTATCAAGCTGAGCCGACCAAAAACTACATCAACAGCTCGATTGTGGGCAAAGACGGCCAGCTGCTGTACACCGAGCCGTACTTCTATCTCCATACACCGGATGATACCGATGGCAGCGGTGCTCAAGGCATGGCTGTTGATCACCAAGGCTACGTTTACATCGCCACGCGTTTGGGTGTGCAGGTCTGCGATGCCCCCGGCCGCGTCCGTTGCATTTTGCCACTCCCAACAAACGCCCCCGTCGAGAAACTCGCATTCGGCGGCGAGAACAACCAGATGCTTTACGTCACTTCCGGCGGCAAAATTTTCTCTCGTCCCGTGAAACGACAAGGGCATCGAGCGGGGGATGCACCGGTCAAACAGGTCAAGCCACGGCTATAGGTGAGTCTGACGTGTGCCACGGCTGTGACAGCCGTGGAAATGGGCGTTTATTGTGCGAAGACACGTCTGACACAGCCGTGGCACACAGGGCTTGACCTCGGCAGGCTGGTGGCCGGATGAATGCGGGACAGCGGTAGGTATGGAGCCTGCTGATCCCGCTTTGCAGTCGATCAGAACGGTGTCTTTCCACCTGTGCAGCCATAGACTTCTCCGGTTACATAGCTGGCGAGCGGTGAGGCCAGCCAGACGTAAAGTGGAGCCAGTTCGGCGGGCTGGGCAGGACGCTGGAAGATCGTGTCGGCTCCAAAGCTTTGGAACTTTTCCTCAGGCATCGTTGTCGGGATGAGCGGGGTCCAGACGGGTCCTGGTGCGACCGCGTTGACGCGAACACCATGATTCGTCAGCGCCATCTTCGCGAGCCCTTTGGTAAAGCCGATCATCGCGGATTTTGTCATCGCATACGCCAGCAGATTCGGCGACGGATCATAGCCCTGGATCGACGCGGTATTGATGATGCACGTGCCGGGCTTCATGTGTGCCAGAGCCTCTCGACATAGATAAAACATCGCGTAGACGTTTGTCTTGACCGTGCGGTCAAACATTTCGTCGTCGATGTCTTTGATATCATCCACCGTCATCTGGTAGGCGGCGTTGTTGACGAGAATATCGATGCTGCCAAATGTCGAAATTGTTTTCTTGACAATAGAATCGCAATGTTTGCGATTCTGAATATCCCCCGGAAGTAACAGGGCTTCTGAGCCACACTGCTTGATCATTTCCGCAGTCCGTTTGGCATCTGTCTCTTCATCGAGGTAAGAGATGGCTACTTTGGCCCCTTCTTTGGCGTATGCAACCGCGATGGCGCGACCAATGCCGCTGTCTCCTCCAGTAATGAGCGCCACACGTCCTTTAAGAGTGTTACTCCCCGTATAGGTCTTCAGACCGTACTCGGGCTGCGGATCCATATCCTCTGTCTCGCCTGGCGGCTCGAAGGCCTTCTGATTTTTGAATGGTGGCTGAGGATAAAAAGTTCGCGGATCGGCGAATGCCGGTGCATTATCAGCAGACTCAGATTGAGGGGCCATGAAGAGCTCTCCTGCAAAGACTAATGGAGCGGGGGACGATGTTTTCCCTCGACGATTAGGCAGGTTTCATGCCAACTACATCATTTGGCGAAAGATGAGCGGATCCCCTTCGCTTTTCTCGCAGTTTGGAGTCATCTTTCAATCGGCAGTGACTCGTCAGACTTCACGCTGGTATGCGACCACGCAGTCAAGCCAGAGATTAACGTCGCCGATTCCCGTAGGGTCCGCTGTGCGGACCATCAAATAGCAAACACTCCAGCGATCCGTTGGAATCTTATCCGAAGACAACATCTGTCCTTGAGATATCACGCATTACGGTCCGCACAGCGGACCCTACGGGATTTGCACGATCCGTTTTTCGCGATATGAGATGTTTCCATATTGCGCGGTCGTTGCAGCCTGGACGGCGGCTTCGACAGTGTCGAGTGGTTCGCGACTCTCACGGATCGAGGCGGTCCAGTCGGCCAGGTGCAACGTCTCGCCGTTGTAAGAGCTGTAGAAATCTTTTCCCTTGGGGCCTTCGCCGACGATATTGCTGTCGATAATCTCGCCGGGTTCCTGGTCGTTGTTCAATTGCTGGGTCACTTCATATCGGCCACGGTCGAAGTACAACGTCGCGTTGAGACCTTCGATGATCGTGCAGGCTTTGCGGTCGTTGTTGGTCAGGTTGTGAGAGAAGTCGGCCTGGATCTTTTCGTTGGGATAGTCGAGTACCGCCTGCATGACGTCGGGGGCTTCGCGTTTATCACCAGCGAGGTAAGAACCGCCGACCGCGACGATCTGACCGGGCAGTGGCAGGTTGAGTAAGTAGTTTGTTGCATCGAGCCAATGGACCATCAGGTCGCCGAGCATGCTGTTGCCGAAGTCCCAGAACCATCGCCAGTTGGCCATCTTGTACGCATCAAATGGCTGATCAGGAGCGTTCCCGAGGAATCGCTTCCAGTCGACATCGGCCGGGTTGATCTTCGGAACGACGTATTCAAACGGTCTACGCTGATTGCGGTGCCACTGCATGTGAATGCGATGAATCGGTCCAAGGTTGATCTCACCCGCATCGAGTTTCTTCTTGAGAACCTGAATATGAGGCATCGTACGTTGCTGCGCGCCGACCTGCACCGCGACCTTGGGATGACGCTGTTTGACCTCGACGAGTTTCTTGCCTTCCTCAACATCATGCGAGACAGGTTTCTCGACATACACATGCTTCCCCGCTTCGATGGCATCGATCGTGATCGGGACGTGCCAGTGATCCGGGGTCGCGATGATGACCGCATCGACGTCCGGTCGGTCGAGCAAGGCGCGATGGTCGCCCGTCTGAAAAATGTCTTTCGATTTCGACAGCGACTTCAACTCCGCCAGTCGTTTATTGGTCGCGTCGAGGTTTTTCGTGTAAACATCGCAGATCGCCGTCACGTTAACGCCCGGAACCCCTTCCAGCCCCGCCAGCAAGGCACCTCGCAGTCGACCGCCACAGCCGATCAGGCCGACATTGAGCGTTTCGTTTTTGGCATAGCCGAATGCGGTTGAGGTGTAGCCCCCTAATGACAAGCCTGCCATCGAAACAGAGAGGAACTGCATCGCTTCGCGTCGGGTCATGGCGTCAAACATCGTTGGCATCCTCACATGGTCGTTGACTTTGATTCATTCGCGAACCGATCATGAGTCGCTGATATGTGATTTGCAAGCACATGCGCATGAAAAACGGGTGAGGAAATTGACTCCTGCACCCGTTTCGAAAAGAACTGCAATGATCACTGGAAACTGTTGCGAATTACCTTGCGATTCCAACTGCGCGTGTCTCACGCAGCACGGTCACGCGGACTTCACCGGGATACGTCAGCTGGTCTTCAATCGCCTTGGCGATATCACGCGCCATCGCGGCGGCTTCGCGGTCGTTGACTTGCTTCGAGTCGACGATGACACGGACTTCGCGTCCCGCCTGAATCGCAAAGGTCTGCTCAACGCCGGGGAAGCCGCAGGCAAGGGCTTCGAGTTCTTCCAGTCGTCGGACGTATTTCTCCAGGGTCTCGCGCCGTGCGCCCGGACGGGCAGCTGAGATCGCATCCGCGGCGGCGACGAGAACGGTGTAGATGTACTCGGGACGAATGTCGTCGTGGTGACCAGCAGCGGAGTGAACGACTTCTCCCCCTTCGCCATAGCGTTTGAGAAGGTCTGCACCGATGGCGGGGTGACCACCTTCCATTTCATGGTCAGCAGCTTTGCCGATGTCGTGCGTGAAACCGCAGCGACGGGCGAGGTCGGCATCGAGGCCGAGTTGCTCAGCCATCATGCCAGTCAGGTGAGCCACTTCAATCGAGTGACGCAGGACGTTCTGCGAGTACGAGACGCGGAAGTTGAGTCGTCCCATCAGTTGCAGCAGTTTCTCGTGCAGGCCGTGGACACCTGCTTCCTGAGCCCCTTCGCGACCCAGACGCAGGATGTGCTCATCCATTTCCTTCTGGGTTTCCGCGACGATTTCTTCGATACGGGTCGGGTGGATCCGACCGTCCTGAATCAGCTTTCGCAGCGTGATCTTGCCGATCTCACGACGGACATTATCAAACGCCGAGACAATGACAACGCCAGGCGTATCGTCGACAATGACATCGACGCCGGTCGCTTTTTCAAACGCCCTGATGTTGCGCCCTTCGCGGCCGATGATCCGGCCTTTCATTTCGTCGTTGGGAATATCGACGGTGGAGACCGTTGTTTCCGACGTGTGAGCAGAGGCGTAACGCTGAACCGCCATGCCGATGATTTCGCGAGCCTTGGAGTCGACCGTTTCACGAATGGTCGCTTCGTGTTTCATAATCACGGCGCCGGTCTCGTTGCGCAGTTCCTGGCCGAGGCGATCCAGCAGGCGAGTCGTGGCCTGATCTTTGTTGAGGCCAGAGATCTTGAACAGTTCGTCCTGCTCCTGTTTGACGATCTTGGAGAGTTCTGCTTCGCGCATCTCGACTGATTTCAGACGCTCCGTCAGGCGGGACTGCATCCCCTCGACCATGCGTTCTTTCTTCCGCATGTCGTTCTGAATTTCTTCGACCTGGACTTCACGCTTATCAAGGCGTCGTTCCTGTTCTTTCAGGTCGTCGCGAAGTTTGTCGATTTCTCTGTCGAGCCCTTCCCGACGCTTCATCAGATCAGCTTTGATATCGACCTCAGCCGACTTCTTGATCGTTTCACCTTCGCGGTGAGCTTCGTCGATGATTTGTTTGGCTGTTTTATAAGTCGATGACTTGAGCATCCGTTCGGCAAAGAAACCGACAACAAGGCCCAGGGCCAGGCCAAGTACAAGTGCAAGTGTGGGATCCATGGCAGTCCTCCTCCAGATTTATCTGCTGATTCCGAAGAACCAGGAAGGAGTCTGTGCGTGACAGCGGAGACATCATCACCATTCAGGCGAAATAAGGACCTGGGGGATGAGAGTGACAGAATTCCCAGACAACGCGCGATCGAGCGAATGGTTTTCCGATGAGACAACATCGCAGGCTCTCTGACATGGCAGGCAAAGACCTTCGACAGAAGTGGAACAACCTGTTCGGCGGCGGACAGCGTCGTGGCAGGCCGGTTAACAGCCCGCCACGATGATCATGAACCAGCCGAGGCGTGCGTGAAGGGGCCTCGATCAAACCGTGCAGGTTCGACAGCGACCAGACCTTCAGCAGAGCCGTCTGGGCGCATTGCAGCATGTTTCGAGCAGACCGACGAACGTACAAAAACGCTCGCGACAGCCAGCTCATCACCAGGCTTGCGAAAGGCCAAACAAACGACCACGACCCGTCTGACATTGGATTCCCGTCCGACAACTCGTACACTCGATCAACGTGTTTTCTAAGAATTCCGCATCGCCGCTGTTCGTGGCAGACTCGAGATTGATAGAGAAAACAAAACGATCCGCTTACCCGAAACAGGCAAGCGAGAGTGGTCACAGGCGTGACGTGGACGGTTCCTCGTTTGAGAATGACTTCAGAGCAGATGCCAAGACGTGTTCGCAAGAGAAGGCTGGCCGCGCGCGTCATGTCCTGTGGACACGACGCAGATTCATCTGCTATCCCGGGTCTTCCGTCGTCATGCGGTACATGCGACGACGTGTGAGTTCCCGAAGTGGCCGATAGACCTGCATCACGCATCGTAACAGACTCGATTTTTGGGTCAATATCCACGCGCACACATACAACAGGATTCGAAATCTCGATGTCGCAGCCCCGGCGAAGTCCCGACGAGCAGCTTTCGCCGCTTGCCCAGATTCTGGGTGAGAAGCTGAAAAATCAGGATCGCGTGCTGCTGGCAGTCTCCGGGGGAGCCGACAGTATTGCCCTGCTGCGTGCTGCTGTTGAACTGCGTGATGAAAAGACGATTCACCTCGAAGTCGCCCATTTCCAGCATCATCTCAGGGGTCAGGCATCGCTGGATGACCAGTCGTTTGTCGAGCAGCTCTGCAAAACGCTGTCCATTCCCTGCCACGTCGGCGAAGCTGACTGGACGCGAGAAAAGCCGAGTGAAGCGGCTGCCCGGCATCAACGGTATGCCTTTCTCGTCGCAACGGCCAAACTGTTGCAGATCCCCCTCGTTCTGACGGCTCATCATGCCTCGGATCAGGCAGAGACTGTCCTGCATCACATCATCCGCGGGACGGGGATCGCCGGGATGGCCGGGATGGCGGATTCGCGCATGCTCTCAGACAGAGTGGCATTGTTGCGACCGTTTTTGTCTGTCTCGAAACAGGAGCTTTTGTCCTACCTTTCCCAGCTGGAACAACCGTTTCGAGAGGACGAGTCCAACGTCAGTCTCGACTGGACCCGCAATCGACTTCGTCATGAACTGCTGCCATTGCTCACGTCTCAATACAACGAACAAGCCGAAACCGCCCTGCTCCGTCTGGCTCAGCAGGCGCGCGAAGTCGACGATTATTTGAAGTCGACGGCGCTCAAACTTCTTGAGTCCGCGTTGCTGGAATCGTCGGCGGAATATGCCCGTCTGGATGCGACGTCCTTCGCTGCGCAACCGGCCTTAATCCGTCGAGAAGCGTTGGTCTTATTGTGGACAACACTCGGCTGGCCGCGTCAAAAAATGGGGTTTGACGAGTGGCAAAAATTATCAACCGCTCTGGAAACGAAGCGGACTTCGTTTGATCTTCCTGGTCCGGTCCATGTTGAACGACGGGCCAGTTTATTGGTTTTGCGTCGCTGAAATTCGGATTGCCAATGACGCATCGATCGAAGCTGCTTTTTATCAATAATTCGATATTGATGGATGTGGAATTCATCCGATCCCCTCGCTAGGATGAATGCCCGTGCCGGCTTGGCCACTGCCTGCGGTGCGATTTTTGTCTTGGTGACGACTTCATTTCGTCTGCTCATGAAGTCGCTAAAAAGCCCGGACCTGCCTTTGACTGCTGACTTTTTCTCTACGACTATCCACGACGAACACGCATCCTTTCCTGCGGAGAGACCCGATGTCCGAACCGAAGCCTCCTGTTTCTTCGAAGCCAATCGAGCGACCAGCTGTCGCTGCTGACTATGCAGCCCAGGGTATTCCAACGGCAAGCGCCCCTGGACATTCCTACGTCCTGTTCTGGGGCTGCTTCATCGCCCTGATCACGACGGCATTCGGCTTCATCACACGGATGTTCCTGCTCAATGAATGGGCGGGCATTTACGGCCTCGACCCCGCTCAACTCGGACGCCTCCAGGGAATTGGTATCTGGCCGTTTGCTGTCAGTATCATTCTTTTCAGTCTGTTCATCGATCGCATCGGCTACAAAGTCGCGATGTATATCGCCTTCCTGGGTTATCTGACCTGGGTCGGAATGGCGACGGCTGCTTACAACACAGTCGGAACAAACAAAGAGCTTTCCTTCCAGCTGCTTTACTGGGGCTCTTTGATCCTCGGTCTTTCCAACGGAACAGTAGAAGCCTTCATCAACCCGCTGGTCGCGACCATGTTCAGCCACAACAAGACCAAGTGGCTCAACATTCTGCACGCAGGTTGGCCGGGCGGACTGGTTCTTGCTGGTTTGCTGCTGATTGGGCTGGCTGAGTCGGGCATGGTGATTCCATGGATTTACAAAATTCAGCTGATCGCGATCCCGACTGTGATTTTCGGTATCATGCTGACCCCGCTCAAATTCCCTGTCTCTGAACGTGTCGCCTCGGGAGTTTCTTACCGACGTATGCTTCAGGAATTCGGTTTCCTGGGAGCGAGTGTTGTGGGCTTCCTGATTACCCTTCAACTCCTCGACTTCTTCCAACCGCAAGATGCGATGACGAAGTACATCTTCATCGGTCTAGGCGTCGCGATGGTCCTTGCCTTCACGGCTTACACTCAGACCCTCGGCAGCCCGCTGATGTTCTTCATGATTCTGATCATGATGCCACTTGCAACGACCGAACTCGGGACAGATGGCTGGATTACCTCGATCATGGAAGAAGTCGCCAAGGGCAACTTCAATCCTGGCTGGGTGCTGGTTTACACCTCGGCGATCATGATGGTCCTGCGATTCTTCGCTGGTCCGATCGTGCACAAGATCTCTCCCCTGGGACTGCTTGCCAGTTGCTCCGTACTGGCAATCATCGGGCTCTATACGCTGTCGATTACGCAGGGCATGATGATCTTCGTCGCTGCAACGATTTATGGCGTTGCGAAGACCTTCTTCTGGCCGACGATGCTCGGTGTTGTGGCTGAGCAGTGTCCGAAAGGTGGTGCCTTCACCCTGAACGCTCTGGGCGGCATTGGAATGCTCGCTGTCGGAACGCTGGGCGGCACGTACATCGGGGTTCTGCAGGTCCAGAACGAGAACAAAGCCGTTGCCAGCAGCAAAGAAATCACCGAAATGGTCCCCGGTATTGTCCAGCAAGACGGCGGCTTGACGGTGACTCAAGAACGCAGCATCTATGAGATCATGAATTACAACGCGATCTCGGACGAGAAACTCAATGCAAAGATTGCCGAAGTTGCTCCCGACAAGCAAGAAGAAGCTAAGAAACTCGTCGCTGAGGTTCGCGCCAACAGCAAGCAGAAAGCACTGGCGGACATGATCTACTTCCCGATGGCGATGCTCGCCGGCTACATCATTCTGATCATGTACTTCGCCAGCAAGGGTGGTTACAAGGCCAAGGATATTCACGAAGCCGACCACGCTCGTGAACCCGTCGCCACTCACTGATCAATACAGCGATCATCTTTCTAAAAAAACACGAACCGCATGTCGCTTCATTCGCGACATGCGGTTTTTCTTTGGAGAAACGGCTTCGTTCAGCAGAAAAACGGGTAGCATCTTTTTGACAAGTTGTGCTAACGTCCCAAGCTTGCGCATCGGCGAATCCATTTGTTTCCACGACCAGAGAGATTGATTTCAGGATGGAACTGAAAGATCGAGTGATCGTCGTCACGGGCGGCGGGTCAGGCATCGGGCGGGCTATGTGTCAGCGGTTCGCCAAAGAACAGCCCAAGGGGATTATTGTTGCCGACATCGACCCGCTGGCTGCCAATCAGACGGCTGAAGAAATTGGCGGGATCCCCTGCGTCTGTGATCTCACGCTCGAAACAAACGTCAAACGCCTGATTGACCTCGCTGAGGGAGAACTCGGCCCGGTCGACCTGTACTGCGCGAACGCTGGACTGACCTATAAAGGGGGCTGCGAACTCCCTGATCCCGAGTGGCAGCGATTGTGGCAGTTGCACGTCATGTCGACCGTTTACGCGGCCCGCCTGCTCGTTCCCGGCATGCTCGAACGCAAGTCGGGCTACTTCATGCTGACCTCCTCTGCCGCGGGTATTCTGACTGAGATCGGCTCAGCGGCGTACTCCGTCACGAAACATGCGACGGTCGCCCTCGCGGAGTGGCTGTCGATTCATTACGCCAGAAAAGGGATCGGCGTTTCCTGCCTGTGCCCGGCGGGTGTCGACACCGGCTTCCTCGACCACGAAGACCCGATTCACCAGTTCCTACACATGTCCGCCGTCACCCCCGAGCAGGTCGCAGACCTGATTCTCAATGGCATCCGTGACGAGAAATTCCTGCTGACGACTCACCCCGAAATCGACGAGTTCTTCGCCTTCAAGACTCGCGACTACCCCAAATACCTCTCGGGCTTCCAACGCCTCGTCGAAAAGCTGACCAAGCGGAAGAAGTAAGCCCAAGGTCTGATGTAGGGCGGTTGCCGTAACCGCCGTCTTCAACAGACGCAAGAAGTCGGCTGCAGCAGCCGACCTACAATATTCCCAATATACGCTTCGCCGCTTCGCGGGCTTCTTTGATCACCTCTGGCAGGCCGACGCCGTGGAAGGCGTTGGTGGTCATGGCCAGGTTGGGAAGCGTCTGGATACGCTGTTCGATCGTCGCGACTCGCTCCAGGTGTCCGATGTGATACTGCGGCATACTGCGGTTCCAGCGACACACGATCGCAAAATCGGGCTGGCCTTTGAGCCCGAAGATTGAGCCGAGTTCTCGCTGGACGGTCTCGATGATCTGATCATCGGTTCGCTGAAGAAGTTCTGCCTGCATGGCACCGCCGACGAACGTACGGCAGATGACTTTCCCGTCGGGAGCCCGCCCTTCAAACTTGCGTGACAGGAACGACGTGGCGAGGATGTCCCGTTTCTCGACGGCGGGGATGACCAGGCCGAAGGCATCGAGTGGATGCGTGACGTCTGCCAGTCGATGGCCACTGACGACGATGGCAGTCGAGGCGTATTCGATCTGGTTGAGCTGTCCAGAGAGTTCGGGGTCGATAGTCCCCAGCAGATCAGCGGCGATGTAGGTTGGGACAGCGAGGATCACGGCGTCAAAGGATTGCTTTGGGCAGTCGTTTAGTTCGAGGGTCCATAAGACAGGGGGTTGAATTCCCTGATGAAGACTACCGCGTCGGGCTTGATCTTGCCTTATCGGCAAGCGGCCTCCTTGCTCCCGCCCGCTCGCCTTCAGAGACACAACTTTTGTGTTGAGTTGGAGTTGGTGGCGTTGCTGGATGGGTTTGGCGAGTGCGTCCTGTAGGGTCGACATGCCGTTTTTGAGCGACATGAAGAGGCTGTAGCGGGCTCCGCTGGCCTTCTCTTCCCCGGCGGAGGTGTTTTTGTTCTGCCGACGTAACGCACGGATGACGCTGCCGTGTTGTTGTTCCATTTCCAGGAACCTTGGCAATGTCGCGAGCAGGCTGAGCTTGTCAGGATCGGACGTATAAATCCCTCCGACCATGGGCTGCGCAATCCGTTCGAGGAGCTCATCGCCAAAGCGTCGTCGGACGAACGAGGCGAGAGACTCGTCGGTCATTTCGGATTTCTTTGGAATGAACGCTTCCCGCAACGCTCTCAGTTTTCCCTTCCAGGAAAGCAGCGGAGTCGTGAACATCGGCCAGACTTGTGTCGGTGCCAGCAGATTGAATCCGACTGGTGTTTCGACAGGTCTGCCGCGATGCAGAATCAGCGATCTGCGATAACGGGCGTTCGTCGAGATGAGCTGGTCTTCGAGTCCCAAGTCCTTGGCCAGCTGCATCCCCCAGGGCTTATTGGTGATAAAGGAATCGGCCCCCGTTTCAACCAGGTAGTCGCCGATGCGCTGGCTGCCGAAGACACCGCCGTAGCGTGGGGAGGCTTCGAACAGTGTGATCGAAATCGCACGTCCCGTTTGGGTCGTGAGTCGATCGAGTTCCCAGGCGGCGCTCAGTCCCGAGAGTCCGCCGCCGATCACCGCGACACGCAGCGGACCGTTCGATGATGGCCCGTCGACGCTCATCAACGTGATCCCATTTCGTGGACCATCTTGACCAGTCCCTTCACGTGATCGGGATTCATCTCCGGCATCACACCGTGTCCCAGATTGAAGATGTGACCCGGACGACCAGCTGCGCCATCCAGAACGGCTTTGGCTTTCATCCGGATTGTCTCGAGGTCGGCAAACAACACCACAGGATCCATATTCCCCTGCATCGCGACATCATGCCCGACAGTCTCCCAGGCTTGAGCCAGCGGCATTCGCCAGTCGAGCCCCATGACTGCCCCACCGGCGGCTCGCTGATGTTTGAGCAGCGCCGGATTGCCGGTCAGGAAGTTGATGACTGGTGCCCCCTGGACCGAGTCGATCAGCTGTTTTGTGTACGGCATGACGTATTGTTCGTAATCGTCGGCGGACAGACACCCGGCCCAGCTGTCGAAGATCTGGACGGCCTGGCATCCCGCTTCGATCTGACGATTCAGATAGCGTCCCAAACTGCGGACCAGTGTTTCCATCAGATGCCTCCACGCCTGTGGCTGGGAGTACATCATGGTTTTGGTGCGAACATAGCTTTTCGAGCCTCCTCCTTCGATGGCATAAGAGGCCATCGTGAAGGGGGCACCGCAGAAACCGAGCAGTGGAATATCGGCAGGAAGGTCGCGTCGAATCAATTTGACGGCTTCGTAGACATAGCCGAGCTCATCGGGATTCTCGAGTTCTTTGAAGCGGCCGATCTGTGTCGCGTCGTAGAGCGGATTGTGAATGACGGGACCTTCCCCCTTTTGATACTCGAGGTCCAGGCCCATCGGTTCGAGAATTGGGAGCAGGTCGGCAAACAGGATCGCCGCATCGACGCCGAGGAGTCGCTGGGCGTCGAGCGTGACCTGAGCAGCCAGATCAGGACGTTTGCAAAGTTCGATGAACGTGACTTTGTTGCGAACTTCGCGGTACTCGGGCAGATAGCGCCCCGCCTGTCGCATGATCCAGACGGGAGTCGTATCAACTGGCTCACGCCGAATGTCTTTCATCATGCGGGAATTCTTCAATGCGTCCGTCATCATGCCGCGTTTCTGCCTCATCGAAAGTTTTTTCCGATTGTAGACAGCAAGGCGTTCAAGCGGTACCGAACACAGAAGCTTTACGCGAGGATCGCCTGAAGCAGTTCATGGGTTTTCGGATCATTCAGCTGGGCTTTTCCAAACCCTGGGACCGCTCCCAGCGAGACCGCTTCCTGGTGATACTCAGGATAGTTGGTCACGAGCATGATCGGCGTTTGAGAAGTCTTCTCATCAGATTTCAAGTGGCGGATGATTTCCAGTCCATCGCTGTAGTCCGCATCGAGTTTACGATTGATCAGGATCAGGTCGTATTGGGTGTTCTGAGCTTTTTCGAGCGCGGATTTCGCGACATCGGCTTCTTCGATCTCGATTCCGGGGAAAAGAGTGTTAAACAAGCGTACCAGTGAACCATGATCAGGACGGCATTGCCCCACACTCAGAATGCGACGTTTCATAAAATTCAGCCCCTTTTTCGACGAACATTTCCGTCATCATAGGAGGTCATGGAACGAGAGCAAACCTTACTCACCGTTCGTTGCGCGCAAAAAAAAGAGCGTTCCGAACGGGCGATGTTCGAAACGCTCTAAGGATCATGCGATAAGTGCGGGCCAGTACTTATCACACTTCCAAAAAGAGAATGCACACCGTGTACCACATGGCGTGCATTTTTTAATTTCATATCTACCAATGACTTACGGCCCGGCACGGTAATGCCCCCATGTCGGCTGCGACGCTATTTCGCTGCACATGCTGCAAAGTGCAACAGCTTTTTTGTTCAACGAAATCCCGCTGATCACCTTTCGGGATCGAGTGTGAAAATTTACCGTGTGGCTTGAGACTTTTTGTCGGGAAACTCAAAGTTTTGACATTCCTGATAGTTGATCCGTTTTAGCACTACGGCTCATAATCGGATCGTCGCTTGACGACATCTACTCGCATCCCGCCGCGTCTGAAAAGGAACTCCCTATGCGTCTCACCCTGCCTCGAATCGCTTTTACGGTTCTCACCATGGCTGCCCTCTCCAGCACCTCTTTGTTCGCAGCTGACAACACACTGACTGCTGAAGAAAAGTCAGCCGGCTGGGAACTCCTGTTCGACGGCAAGACGCTCGACGGCTGGAAGATTTATAAAGGCCAACAACCAGAAAACGGCAAGAACTGGAAAGCCGAAGAAGGCGTTCTGTCACTCGCCAAGCCAGGTGGTGGCGACCTCGTGACCGAAAAGCAGTTCGAGAACTTCGAGCTCGCTCTCGACTTCAAAATCTCTGAAGGCGGCAACAGCGGTCTGATGTTCCATGTCGTCGACACTGACGGTCCTTCTTACTATTCCGGTCCAGAGATCCAGATCCTGGACGACGCTCGCAATCAGCGCGAAGCTCAGAAGTCTGGTTACCTTTACCAGATGTACAAGCCAGCTGAAGGCGTTGCTCCATTCAAAGCGGACGAGTGGAATAGCTACGTCATTCACATCGATTCAAAGAACGGCAGCTGGGTCAAACTCAACGGTGTCAAACTGTACGACTTCGAAATCGGCAGCGATGACTGGAAGAAGCGTCTGGAATCAACCAAGTTCAAGGCCTGGAAAGATTTCGCCGCCCACAAGTCTGGCTCGATCTGCCTGCAAGACCACGGCGATGTGGTTTCTTTCCGCAACATCAAAGTCCGAGAACTCAAGTAGTTCTTTGATCATTTGAGAGCATCAAGTGAAGCCATCGTCATAAAACGTGACGATGGCTTTTTTTGCGCGATCAGAGCCGCGACCGACAGGGAGCACATCAGGCACTTGGATCCCCGGTGTCATGCGCTCCTTTTCAGTCGCGGCTCTGATCCGATCCTTTATCGCGGCGGCTTGATGACGATGGCTTCGTCCGTGATCGTGTAAGTGGCGCCGATGGGGGTGCAGATCTTGTCCAGCAGTTCGTCGATATTCGCTTTGTTGACGTCCAGAGAGATTGGCTGGGACAAGTCGATGCCCGACTTTTTAAGAAGCTCTTCGTCATAGGTGAGGTCGAGTCCCGAATCAGCAATCGCTTTCAAGACATCACGCGCCCGCGCACTGGGAACATTGAGTGTGAATTCCCGTTTGGCAAGGGGCACAACGCGGCGTGTGGTGCTTGGCTTGCCCGACTCGATGAAACCAGCCAGTTCCTGCTTCCAGTCTTCGTTGGTTGGTAACTCTTTGATTTCAAAGACAGGCGACTCTCGACTCATCTTCGGTGAGATCGCAATCGTCTTGCCGAACTGAAACGCGAAGACGACCGCCGCTTCCATCTCGCTCATCTGCTGTAGCTGCCGAGCGGCGAGGACGTCGTAGGTCAGCGACTCTTTGTTTGACAGCTTGAGATGTCCCGCAGCCTCGAGATTTGTTACGACTTCCTCGGTCGTCTGAAAATCAGCCCAGGAAACATCGGTCGGCTTGAACAGCTCGACCGCTCGCCTGGAAGCTAACTTCAAAGGGGGGCCTTTGAGTTCGGCTTTCAATTGCTTGATGCAAGCTGGTAGCAGGGCGGCTCGCTCGTCAGCAGAGTAAAAGATCGTTTCGCCGATCATCGCGACGTGAAGTTCAGACTGCTCTGCGATCAGGTGAATCGCGCTTGAAAGGGACTGGTCTTTGACAACCAGCGTCACGAGGCGATGCGGGTCGACGCGTCGATCCAGGCAGATCGAGACGTCGTATCTTTCTGAGACCTGGGCAATCACCTGCCCGAGTTCCATTTCATCCAGCCGAAGATTCACCCAGGCAGAAAGACGTTTTTCGAAATCAGGACGAGGGGCTGACTGCGTCCCCTGCCCTTCGAGTTCCCGGCTAACCAGCAGACCTAAAAGACAAAAGCCCAGAACAACCGTATGGCAGTTCCGGGCTTTTTGTTTTGGACTAGTCATATGGATTAGCCACAGAGTTCACAGAGAACACCGAGGAAAACTGAAGGCTTGGGCAGAAGAATCTTCTGCTTATTCCCTCTGTGTTCTCTGTGCCCTCAGTGGCAAAGTTCTTTACAGGATCGCTTTGATCTTCTGCAGGAACTCTTTGTTAGTGGGGAACCGGTTCAAGGTGGCAGTCAGTTGCTCCATGGCTTCGACCGGGCTCAAAGAGACCAGTGAGCGACGCAGCATCGTGATGCCTTCGAGAGTCTCGCGGTCAAGGATTTTCTCTTCGCGACGAGTTCCCGATTTGGAAACGTCGATGGCGGGCCAGATGCGTCGATCGGCCAGTTCGCGGCTGAGGACCATTTCCATGTTCCCTGTGCCTTTGAATTCCTGGAAGATGACTTCATCCATCTGACTACCAGTGTTGATGAGAGCCGTTCCAACGACCGTCAACGAACCGCCTTCATCAAAGCGACGAGCCTGACCGAACATTTTCTTCGGAATGTCCATGGCTTTGACATCCAGACCGCCGGTCATCGTACGACCCGTGTTGCCAACCCACTTGTTGAACGCCCGGGCAGTACGAGTGATGGAATCGAGCAGAATGAAGGCGTCTCCGCCCGCTTCTGCGATTCGCTTACCGCGTTCAATGATCAGTTGAGACGTCCGGACGTGACTTTCGACATCGCGGTCCATAGAAGACGCGATGACTTCTCCGCGAACAAGGCGACGCATTTCCGTCACTTCTTCTGGTCGCTCATCGATCAACAGAACGATCAGGTGAACTTCTGGATGGTTGGTGCTGACCGAGTTGGCGATGTCCTGGAGGAGCATCGTTTTCCCAGTCCGAGGTGGAGCAACGATCAGGGCTCGCTGGCCTTTGCCGATCGGAGTCAGCAGGTCCATGACCCGCATCGTGATCGGAGTCGGGCCGGTTTCGAGTTTGATCTGCTCGAACGGGTTGATCGCGGTCAGTTCGTCGAAGTGCTTGAGTTGTTCGTACTCTTCGACTTCCCGGTTATCAATCGTAAAGATCTCGTGCAGACGTGGACCCTGGTTACGAGAACCTGGACCAACGTGGCCGGTGATCATGATCCCTTCACGCAGCTTGTGCTTTTCAACCAGCGAGCTGGAGACGAATGGATCATGCTCCTGAGAACCGTAATCAACGGATGGATCTCTCAGGAAGCCATAGCCCTTGGGGTGCAGTTCGAGGACACCGGTGAAAGTGCCGTTGATCTCGACGACGGGAGCCGTTCCGCTGGTGGTACGAGCGGTGTAATTGGCCTTGGCAGGCTGCTTGCGGCCACCCTTTTGGAAGCTGCCGCCCTGTTGGCCAGCACCGCCTTGAAATCCTGGTCGCTGTGGACGATCACTGCGTTGACGGAATCCGCCATTGCCGCCGCGATCATTCTGGAAGCGGTCACCTCCGCGATCACCGCCACGGTCTGGACCACGGTCGCGAGTCTGACCCTGACCTGGTCCACCCTGATAACGGTCACGATAGCGACGTCCGCCGTTGAACCCTTGTCCGCCACGGTCACCCTGAGGTCGGTCACCCTGTGGGCGATCTCCTTGCTGGCGGTCGCCATAGGGCTGGCGATCTCCATACGAAGGACGGTCGCCGTAAGGCTGACGGTCGCCTTGTGGACGGTCACTCTGGTGTCGGTCGCCGTAAGGACGGTCACCCTGCTGGCGATCTCCGTACGAACGATCTCCCTGGGAACGGTCGCCGTAAGGCTGACGATCGCCTTGAGGTCGATCACCCTGTGGGCGATCACTGCGTTGACGGTCGCCATAACGATCGCCTTGTGGACGATCCCCTTGCTGGCGATCACGACGCTGGAAGTTACCGCCCCGTGGACGATACCCTTGTTGATCATCGCTGGAAGGCTTGGCAGGTTCGTCAAAAGAAACGTCTTCGACGTGTTCAGAGCGTTCTTCGACATCGTCGCGGTCACGTTCTTTGCGGAACGAAGACGGCTGCTCTACGGGAGGAGCAGGACGACGAGGTTCGGCTTTCGGAGCCGCTTGTTTTGGTTGCTCATCCGCATCGTCGAAATCATCGAACGACAGGTTCAGCTCTTCGTCCTGACGTGGGGCGCGGCGTCTGACTTTGGCTGCGGCGGGGCGTTTTTCCTCGACTTCGACTGGGCGTTCTTCTTTAACGACAGGAGCTTCAAAGTCCAGCGAGGCACCGAAGTCATCGTCATCACGAACAGGCTTGGCGACGCGAGCACGGCGTGTCGTGCGGGGCTTGGGAGCTTCTTCCTGCTCAGCAGCGGCGGCACGTTCTGCAGCAGCGGCAGCCTTGGCGGCGGCGGCTTTCGTAATCGGCTTGGCAGGAGCAGGAGCAGCTTCTTGTTCGAGAGGTTGTTCCACAGCATCTTCAGCCGTCGTCCGCTTACGGGTACGTCGGCGATTGGGAACAGAGGTTTCAGAGCTATCGAATGACATTCATTGTCCCTTAAAAACAGGTAACCAGCAATGAGGGCTGACGCGGGGGAGCCGGGGAGCAAAAGTACTCAGAAGCGGCCGCGTGATTAAGCATGGAGATCGTTTCGTGATCAGCGGTTCGAGAAAACGCCCACTGGGAACTCGTATCGACTGTGATACGCTGAACTCAGGTGTTGTCACCATCGATGATCCGAGATTGCACATCCTTGGGAAATAAAGAAAGAAGTAAGAGGCGAGGTCAGACCATCTGCTGCTTGAGAAGTCTCAGTTGAGCGAGAGGACGTCATCACCAATCCGTGAGAAACTCAGTGTTTTACGCTTTGCACGGTCTGAACGACATGGGTTTCATGCCAGACTGATGATCAAATTACGTGCCAAGACAAAACAGGAATTTGAATTCTTGAAAAACGTCCTGGAAACACGGAGTCGACCATGTCGACCGATCACACCCCATCAGAATCGACTGACACGATTCGCAGTTCGTGAGTCACACGTTCGGAAAACACACGACCAAAAATCACGCGATCTGGAATCAAACAGTCAAACGACGAGGGTGGCTAAACAACCTGGAAATTCACGACGAAGACTTGCCTGCAGTTTGAGAAGGAGCTTTACGACGGTGGAATGCGTCGTGAAAGTCTCGCAGAATGTCAAACCACTGACTTCGCGTGATTCGTCTGACAGACTTCTTGAACGAAGACTGACGACCGAAATTGACGGTGATCGAAGGATGCCCAGAGTCTGATCAGGCCATCGTAGGCACTTGATCTTGCTAGCAGCCCTGGCATTAAGTGAAACCTGGCAGGTATAAACCCCGGCAAGTAATGAACCGTTGTCTCAAGTATCAGCAGAATAGTTGCAAAGATTTAGCAATTATCAGCGTTTTATCAACTTGAGCTGAAAAACTGATTTCACAGCGAACCTTAACCACGTCGTTTGCAAATCGACTGTCAGGAAGAAATCAGCCACAGAGACGGTCAACTTCGATTTCCGTACACCAAGCTTGATTTAATACTAGTCGTCGCAAATGCCCTGTCAATCAAGATCAGGAGCTTTAGGGAGAAGAATTCGCGGAAAGATATTTCAAATTCGATCCGTTCAGAAAAGAACAGACCGCAAAGAACTGCACGTCACTCGACGGCTCAACGACAATCAGACAACGCGTCTTTTTGCAGAGCACACAGAGCACACGCCCCGTTGGGAAGATGTCTTACGACACAGCGGAGCAAAGCAGCAGAAAATTCCTAGCCCGAACAGCGTCAGACCTTACAGCTAAATAATCACCAATAGCCAGCTTGATGTCAAGATGGAAATCAGCCGCTGATGTCAACACATCAGCGGCTGTTGTTCTTTGATTCATCCTACTTGATCATCGAGACTTCGATCTCGTCGATCTTGGAGACGTGTCGAGTCTGTGTGTACTTGGTGGGAGTTTCTTTGAAGATCTGGCGGTTGTAGTCGCTGGCAAACAGGTACAGGTCGCCGTTGTAGTAGGCCCCGTAACGAGTCGTCCCATAGATCGCCTTGTCCTTCTCCCACATCTCGACAGGATCGCAACCCAGCAGGCGAGGAATGAATTTCTCAGGATGATCTTCGAAGGCCGTCAGTTCTTCTTTTGAAGAGAACTGGTAGCGGAAACCCTGGTGTTCGAGGGAGTATTTCTCATCACCCTTCACCCAGGATTTCTTTTCATGCAGGCTGACGGCACTGTAGCCATCCAGAGCCAGCGGAGTCACTTCGAGTTCCAGAAGTTTGGTGGTCTTGGTTGCTTCTGAGCCTTGCTGAGCGATTTGCTCGTTCTCGGCTTTGTCTCGCATTTTCTTGACCCACTGCACGCGAGAGTATTTCTTCTCCACGCCGCCGATGAGTTTCAGGTAATCGCTGAGAGACTGATACCCGGAATCTTCGGCTTCAATGCGTTCTTCAGGATTGGCGAAGACGTCGGTCGGGTAGCTTTGGACGCCGTACTTCTGCATGAGTTGTGGATGGTGCTCGCCGTTGATTTTCACAGCGATAATTTTTTTGCCATACTGCTGGTTGAGTTCATAAGAACTCAAAGTCTCACGTTCCATCTTTTTGCAGGGACCGCACCAGTCCGCGTAAAAGTGAAGCAGCAGAAGCTTGTCTTCGGCTTGGGCTTGTTTGAGAGCGGCCGGATAATCTGTTTTCCAGAAACCGTCCGCTGCAAATGAAGCAACAGGGGCAAGGAACAGGGCCGTCCAGGCCAGTAACACGACACGAAGACGGAGAACTACTGAGGGCATTCAACACTCCTTTGCGATATGCTCAGGTATCATCGGTCACCTGGCCGTCAGTGCCAGGGAGCCGGATAGTGTTGTGGGCTTAGGAGAGCTTGTCAATCTTACAATCTCTCCAACCTGTGGTTTCCCCAGAATGCCAGAACTGTGCGCATTGCCAGCAGGGGGTACTGAACAGCTTTATCTAAACTATTCAATCATCACAGGTTACGCCGAGCCATTCACACTACTTTTCTGAGGATCGAGCATACCTAGATTTTTTGAATCGAACCTTTTGAGGCCTCCGCTTGAGCACTTGAGGACTTTCTGAAGAATTCCTCAGACGGAACTTTGCGTTCGTATTCAAACTCGGATTGACGGGCAAAAAGGTCAGATCCTTCGAAAGCTTCGCGACACCTACGCCGGGTGTATTGAGAAATCTTTACCATGTCTCACCAGGCCGCAGCAGACCCGCAATAGTTGGATCAAAACCTTGCCAAACACCTTGACTTCTGGGTTTTGTTGTCGCGAATCGAACGCTCAGCGAACAACTCAGTTACTTGTCAGTGAATTGAAGACTCGATTCATCCGACGAAGTCAAAGCATCTGCCTTCGGCTCGACTCTCACGCGTCCGCGCACCAGGTTGACCAGTTCGGCGCGATTGATCGGCTTGGTAGTGTAGTCATCGCAGCCAACGCTCAGGCAATGTTCGCGGTCCTGCTTCAAAGCATGGGCCGTGAGCGCGATGATGACACCTTTATAGCCATCTTCTCGCAGCTTGCGGGTGGCTTCATAACCATCCATCACGGGCATGTGCATGTCCATAAGGATGACGTCGAACGGGTTGTCGGCTTTCCAGGCATTCATCGCCTTTTCCAGCCCGATGGCCCCATGTTCGGCGATTTCGACTTCCATGCCGACCTTCTTGAGAACGTGCCGGATGAGTCGCTGGTTATCGAGCCCGTCTTCGACCAGCAGGACTTTGATCACGCCGCTCGCGATCACATGACGTCCCGACAGACCTGAGTTTGAGTCGGTTTTTGCCGGATCAAATTTGAAGACGTGTGCACCCGACTGGCTGACGGCTTTCTCGCCGACAACCATATCGATGACTTTGACTGGCGCAGGCGCCTCAACGATTTCGACGGGCACGATCAGCTCGTAACAGTTCCCAACGTCCGGCTGTGGAATGATATCAAACTGGCCGCCGATTGATTCGATCAGCATTTTGCTGAGGTTCAGACCGAGTCCCAGAGATCCATACAGGACCGGCCCCAGAGTCCCCTGCGCATCAACGCGATGCGTTTCAAAGAACTTCTGCACCTGTTCGAGTGGCAGCGGTTTACCGTTGTCTGTCATTTTGAAATGAAGCATCTGACGACCATCGTTTGTGGTCGCTGTGAAAGCATAGACACGGAACGACGACGCCTGTCGGTCACGCCAGCAAGACTTGATCAACTGGTGAATGATGTGTTGAAGACTCTTTGCATCCCCCTTCAAATCGGTCGGCATCGACGGGGAGACGTTGAGCACCATGCGATGCTGTTTCTGCTGAGGATCGCGAACACGTGCCCAGGCTTCCAGATCGCGAAAAAACTTCCCGGTTGAGAACTTCTCAACTTCGGTCTCAATATGACCCGTTCCCAGACGGGCCAGGTCTCGCAGGTTATTGATGATTTCGAGGAGATGCTGACTATTGCGTTTGACGATCGAAATCAGTTCCAGCGAATTCGGACGCCCCCAGTTCTCTTCTTCGAGCAAATCCAGGTAACCAAGAATCGAAGTAATCGGCGTGCGAATTTCGTAACTCAATGTCGAAAGTAACTCGACGCGGTCCGAGGGGAGAACCCCCTGAATGATGATATGGGAATCAGACTGCTGGCTGTTTTGAGTCGCAGGAGTTTCCTCAACATCGTTCTCAACAGCATCATTCTGCAGGGCATGAATGGCTGGGGGGCGACGCTGTGTCGACATCCATCGCGTCAGACAGGCACCGCCCGCCAGTCCGGCCAGGAAGGAAAGAGTCGTAATAGCCATAAACAAACTACTCGATGTGACAGGAAAAAGAGAGGGGGGAAATTTGGGGAAAATACAGGTTGCTTCAGATCGCGCAAAAATCTGCATTTCACCGCCACGCCTGAACTCTAGGATTCGAATTCGTTATGCGGTCGTGGATTTCGTGAAAGCCAAATGACGCCAAGAGTCAACGCGCGTCAGTTCCCTTATTTTCGTCACTATCGACACCGGGGCATTCCCGTATCAACCGGTGAAACCCTCTACTGTCACACCTGCAGCACACTCGTGACAAAGCATTGTGTTTGTTCAGGATACGTAGATTTCACTCACCTAATTTTTGGCAAAGAGTTTCAAGACGTCATCCTTCAAGGCAGCATTTACGGAGAACCCATTCCCTCCGTAAATCGTGGCTTCTCCACGACGATCGAGGAAATACCCACCCGCCTCTTCCAGAATCGGCAGCAAGGCGGCGGCGTCCCATGGGCTCAAAGATGGGTCAACCATCAGCTCGATGCGACCAGTCGCGACCAGCATGTGACCAAAGCAATCCCCCCATCCGCGAGTCAGTTTGACGTTCTTACTTAAGAAGTCATACGCATCCTGAATTCCCTCAGCCGACCAGCGGGAGAGATTCGTCGTGCTGAAACAGGATTCCTTAAACGTCCCAATGCCCGAGACCTTGGCTCGCTTGGGCTCTTGATCGCCCACCTGCCACCACGCCCCCTGCCCTTTAGCCGCGTAGACGACTTCATTGAGGGCCGGAAAGCGACAGACCCCCAGAACACATTTCCCTTCGTACTCCAGGCCGATCAATGTTCCAAACAGCGGGACGCCATGAACAAATGATTTCGTGCCATCGATCGGGTCGAGAATCCAGCGGAAAGAGTTGGTCCCTTTTTTCTCGGGAAACTCTTCGCCCAGGATCCCGTCGTCTGGAAACGCGACGGCTAGTTCTGCTCGAATCAGTTCTTCAGCTCCGCGGTCCGCGACGGTGACGGGGGTCGAATCGTGTTTGCTTTCGACTTCAAAATTGTCGCGCTGGTAATACCCCAGAATCAGGTCCTGAGCCTTCAAAGCCACTTTGATTGCAAATTCGAGACGAGAATCCAGGCTGGGGAGCGTCGACATGGTGCACTCAAATCATCAAAAGTAAGTAAACCTGCAGAAAACGCGGACAGCGTAGCCCATCTGATAACCGCCTTCAAGCCGCCGACATCTCAGCAGATCATTTACGACTCGAATGTCGCCTGACTCTCTAACAGATCAACCGTCACGGGCGATTTCCGTTTCTCGGAAGACTTTTCCATGAAAACCGATCAGGGAGTCTTTGGTCATCAGGTCAACTCGACTAGACTGAAAGCTCATCCCCTGCCCTGCATGGAGGTCGGGGCACGTAGCGAGATCATCAAGGACCCCTCATGACGCGACAATACGTCAATACTCTCACCGACGGTGTTGCCGTCTCCGACGTCTACCTGCTGGCCGATAAGCAAATGCGTGCGAACCGCAACGCGGACCTCTATCTTCTCGCCCAGCTGCGCGACAAAACTGGCCTGATCAGCGGACTGATGTGGAACGTCGCTGAAGAGACAGTCTCCGATCTCGAGCCGGGCAATTATGTCCGGGTCAAAGGGAAGGTCCAGCTGTTCCAGGGAAACCTGCAGATCATCCTGACGAATATCTCGCGCGTCGCAGACGACTCTGTTGAGGCTGAGGAGTTCATCCCGCAACCTGCGACTGACAGCAAAAAGAACCTCGCCCGCCTGAGCGAGCTCATCGGGACGATTACCGAGCCTTCGATCAAAGCCCTCATGCTGGATTTCCTGGCCGACCCGGCAATCGTCGACTCCTTCATGAAAGCACCTGCGGGCGTCAAAACGCACCACTCTTACCAGGGAGGCCTGCTCGATCACGTCGTCAACCTGACCGAAACGGCAGTCCGCATTCGTGATCTTTACCCAAAGGTCAACTTCGATCTCGTGATCGCCGGTATTCTGCTTCACGACATCGGCAAAATCCGCGAACTCGAATACGAGACGATCTTCGGCTACACTGACGAAGGCCAATTGCTCGGCCACCTGCAGATCGGTTGCGACATGCTGCAGGAAAAACTGCTCGTCTATAATCAGCGAAACCCGCTCCCATTTCCGCAGGAATACGCGCTGCGTCTGAAGCACATGATCCTCAGCCACCACGGCAGCTACGAATTCGGCAGCCCGAAACTCCCCATGACCCTCGAAGCGATCGTCTTGAATTACCTTGATAACCTCGATGCCAAGGTCAACGAGTTCCTGCAAATGATGGACTCCGACCCCAACCGCCAATCAAGCTGGACACCTTATAACAGCCGAATCGACCGCAAGCTGTATAAAGGGATCGAAAATCGGGGCGAGAGTAGTTAGTCGAGGCGAATCACGCTGGCCCGGTGATCGGGTCTCAAACATGTCGTAACTCCAGTAGACATCCCAAGCAGAGGCAATTTCCATGCTTGACAGCTGGACGTGACGTGCCTACGCTAAGAGCTGTTACTGAGACTCAATGTCAACAACAGCTCTTCCCTGCCGCCAAACTGCCCTGCCATGCCCCTCCAGCTTGCTTGTTATTTTCTTCTTGTGGTTACCTGCCTTAGCCTGAACAGTGCTGAGATTTGGGCGCAGGACGAACAAATTTCCTCTCCGCCCGCGGGAACAACTCGTGTTCAGGGGCGTAGTGGCTTTTTTGAACGTCTGCCGCCACGCGAGAAGAAAACTCCCGAGCAGCTTCTCAGCTGGACTCAAGAGCTGCGAGCCCTTTACCACCAGTCGCCAGAGAATTGGCCCAAACCAACTCTCGACGAAGGCGTGACGTTCAAAGAACTCGGCCTTCTGCCAGAGATGATTCATCCGGAAGACAACCCGTTCGACAAAGCGAAAGTTGCTTTAGGGCGTCAGCTGTTCTTTGATCCCCGACTGTCCAAAAGTGGCGAGATGGCCTGTGCTTCCTGTCATGATCCTGACCTCAGCTGGGCAGATGGACGTACCGTCTCGTTTGGACTGGTCCGAAAAGAACTGAACCGCAACTCCCCTTCCCTGCTGAACGTCGGCCATTACCAGACTCTCTTCTGGGACGGCCGAGCCGGATCTCTCGAAGATCAGGCCGAACAGGTCCTTGAGAATCCCCACGAAATGGGCAGCAGCGACCAGATCATCATCGACCGCATCGGCGAGATCGCTGAATATCAGGATATTTTCACCAATGTCTTCGGCGAAGGCGGGGTCACCAGGGAACGAGTCGCAAAGGCTCTCGCCTGTTTCGAGCGCACGCTTGTGGGAGGTCGAAGCTCGTTTGACAACTTCCTGCGTGGCAAACACGAACAACTTTCCGACTCTGCAGTCCGTGGTCTCGATCTGTTTCGTCGTGACGCCCGCTGCATCAACTGCCACAACGGTCCACTCTTCACCGACAACCAGTTCCACGACGTCGGTCTGAGTTACTACGGCCGGACGTATCAGGACCTGGGACGCTTTGAGATCACAGGCGACACGAAAGACGTCGGCAAGTTCCGCACACCCAGCCTGCGAAACATCAGCAACACTGGTCCCTACATGCACAACGGCCTGTTCCCGCTCGCGGGGGTCCTTCGCATGTACAACGCCGGGATGCCGACGTTGACTCCCAAGAACGACGAACAAAAAGCAGATCCAAACTTCCCACATCAGAAATCCCCCCACCTGCGTCCCTTGGGCCTGAACGACCAAGACCTTGACGACCTGCAGGCCTTCCTCGAATCCCTCGCAGAACCCCGCCTGCGTCACCGCCCCCCTGCTCTCCCGAGTTTCGCGAATCGTTTTTCGACTCAGGAAACTACGACCGATCAACCATGATTCTGTCCCTTCTTCCTTGAGGGAAGAATGTGCCCGAAGGGGGGGATGAGGGCGGGCATAGGCACGTATTCGTTTCCAAGCAACAAATCAACCCACAGGCAATCTCTGCATTGCCAACCATCACGTTCCAGCCAGCCAGAGAATATTCTTCTCCCAGCCAGCGACTCCACCATTGACCAACCTTCCTCTGGAGTATCCCATGCGCCGGTCTGGCCTGCTGTCATCACGATCGTCTCACCAAACTTCCACACGCCGTGGATTCACACTGATTGAGCTTCTCGTCGTGATCGCGATTATCGCCACGCTTGTTTCCTTGCTCCTGCCCGCCGTGCAACAAGCCCGTGAAGCGGCGCGGCGGTCGAGCTGCTTGAACAACATGAAACAACTGGGGCTGGGATTTCATAATTTTGAATCCGCAAACGGCAAGTTTCCCGCAGCCACCAATAAACCAGCAGCCGCCTACTGGGGGGCAATGATTCTTCCTTATTTGGAAGCGAATTCTGTTGCTGATTTATACGACTTCAATCTTATCTACAATCATGTAAATAATCGTCCGGCAGCCAGCCATCAACTTCCGTTTCATGTCTGTCCAAGCACTCCTGGCGAGCCACGATATGCAGTGCGACAGGCGTCCTCGTACACACCACCCTACCCGGCAGTGTCTGACTATATGATGCCTGCCAACCTTGACTCAGGGCTTTTGGCTGCATTCCCCAATCTGGATGAGGATAACATTCATACATTCAATTCCGGAGTGGTTGGCAGACTTGTCCGAGATATCACTGATGGCACCTCCAATACAATTATGTTGGTTGAGGATGCAGGTCGACCTTACGTCTATCAACAATCTAAACAGGTTCCAGGTTCGGGGCTGGCGACATCGCCAACAACAAATTATGTACTCAGTTCTGGCTGGGTAGAGCCAAATATGTTTGCAGTGCGTGCCTATACACAAGATGGTGTCAACTTTGGAGCGGGAAATAACCCGACATGTATGGTCAATTGCTCCAACTTTCGCGCGATCTACGGATTTCATCGAAGCGTCGCCAATATTCTACTAGCCGACGGATCAGCCCGAGGCATTTCTAGCAGCAGCGACATGAAAACCATCGCCCACATGCTGACAATTGACGATGGCGTACCACTGGGCGAATTTTAAGCTTCCATTCGCCAACGTCTTGACTGAAAACGAGAAAGAGCCCCTCCACACGAGGGGCTTTTTTCTTGCGCGACTTGAGTGCTAATACTCCCTCCACGCAAAATCGCGGTTTGCACCGGTCACCGAACGTCCTACCATCGAGTTCAATCGAACTCCAGGGAGCACGCAATCGCGATGGATTTTTTCACTTTATTTGCAGAACTGATCACCCTCTCGGCCATCTTTGCATACATCAACCAGCGCTGGCTGAAGCTGCCGACGACGATCGGGCTG
>SXGT01023645.1_pt1 | contig 33330 bp, 39 predicted proteins | sample 3176221 | NCBI WGS metagenome assembly SXGT01 (sample SAMN11356862, study PRJNA531348) | freshwater metagenome | isolation source: freshwater sample F1-120 | place: China: Fuxian Lake, Yuxi | collected 2017-12-25 | reverse complement strand
TTTTCTAGTTTGGAACAGACTTAAGGCACTCGCTTATCAATCAGCAAAGACAATCTATCAAATAAAATCAGCGCCTCTTAAAAGCTTATTGAGTAAGGAGCTAAAAGCCCCTACAATTGCTTTTGCGTAAGTCCTAATTATGTTAAGACAGGGCTGAAGGCTGAAAAGTCCACATGAAAAAAGGGGTATGGGTAGCCGCTATTCTAAAAAATTCTTTCAATTAAAAAAGTAAAAGGTTTATTCAAATAATCGAGAGAGTCCCGGGCGGGCTATGATTGGACTTCGTCAAGGATTCTTGAAGGCAACAACACAGTCTTGTTTAGTATATCCCATTAATTCTGTAATTTTTGTCACTACTGCGTCCGCGGCGGCAAGTAATACTGCGTCAGCGTGATGTATGTATCTAGAGGTCATTGACTTATTCTTATGACCAATAAGCACAGAAATAGTCAATTCACTGAAACCTAAATCACCCGCAATTGAAGAAAATGAGTGTCTCAGAACGTGTGCCGTAACGTCTTTCGGCAGGTTAGCTTGCGCTGCAATGCGAAGCCAGGTCTTATGAAAGCCGGACATAGGTTTATTAAAATCAATCGATGAGGGAAAAACTAGATCTCCCTTGAAGCGAGGTATGACCTTAAGAGTCTCGCAGGCGTCATGAGACAACGGCCGCATGCTCTTACCTGTTTTCGTATCGCCCAAACGAGCTGTTCGCGTTTTAAGATCAACATCATTCCATTTTAATTTGAGTACTTCGCCGCGGCGCCAGCCAGTAATAGCCAAAAAATGCGTCGCATGAATTGCTATTGGCCATATTGTTTTTGGCATATTACTTAGAGCTTTACCAAGAGCTTCATATTCCTCAGACGTCAGGCGACGCTCACGCTTTCCATCCGCCTGACGCTCAACACCTCTACAAGGATTGTCAGGACGTAACTTTTTCTTGACTGCGTAAGAGAAGATTGCCCCTAATAGGCCCATAGTTCGCGTCGCCGCGCCAGATCCTCCTGTTACACGTGCAAGCCCATGGCGGCCTGTCTTTACACGCGTAGCCGTTACACCTTTTGTAACATCTATACGGAACCGCTCTACATCATCAGATGTAACGGCACGAACCTTTAAACGCCCCAACAAGGGTTTAATATGACGTTCAACGCGTCCTTTGTCTGTAGCCAGCGTTGATGGTTTCTTTTTCTTACCTCGGATCAGGATCTCGCCAGCCTCTACACCATCCAAATAAACTTCGCACAATTCACTGACCGTTTGGGCTTTCCGCGTTTCCTGCTTCTCTCCAGCGGGATCTGATCCATTTGCAACATTTGCGAGAATACGGCGAGCTTCCACCCTGGCTTCATCAGGCGTCCACGGGGAGCCATGGCGTCCAATGGTATGCCATCTTTGTCGCCCCTCTGCGGTCCGATATTTAAGTATGTAGGCAATGGCATCGCCTTTTTGACGACGCACGCCAAAGCCCATGACCGCCCCCTTGCCATTATCCCAGGCTACAGATCCGGCTTTAAGCGCAGAAACCGTCTTGATAGTCAGCATTGAAGACAACCTGGTAGCTATTTGGATAGCAACCGCATAGCTACCATAAAACTACAAATTCAAACAAGAGTTATCAAATTGGACAAAAAACAATGCTAACACTTTTATATTGTTTTTATTGGTTAATATTATTTATTTTTATATTATCTAGGATCGCATCAAGCCATCACAAACATAAGCCACTGCCCTCCGAAGGCAGAGGTCGCACGTTCGAATCGTGCCGGGCGCGCCATAAAATCAATGGCTTACGTATTTTGAAATTTTACCGTTTTTGCTCACGGAAGCACCACGGAAGCAATTAGCAATACCACATAGGTTCTGAAAAAATTTGTTGATAATTTTTACCCAAGCCAAATTACATTGCATGTAAATCCATGTTTTTCGGCCAAAATAAATATCGATTATTTGTTTTGATAAATTAGAGATCAGCTAAATTTCTTGTTTTATTTTATGAAATACGCGACAATTCGTCGCCATGAAAAATGTAATGAATTGACTATTTATAAAATACGCCTAGTCGTTTTTTATTGACTAGAATGACGCATTCTCAAATGAAAGAACAAATAGATTGCCATGCCATCTTTGGATTTTATTTCGATAAACTATGCCCTTATCTCAGGGCAGTATGGGAGCTTTAACAAAGCGGCGCAATTATTAGGTGTGAGACAATCTGCTGTAAGTAGAAGAGTGAAGGCCTTAGAGGAACGCCTTGGTCTCTGCTTATTTGAAAGAAGAGGAAACCGTATTTACCAAACCAGCGCGGGCGCGAAATTCCTTCAAGAAGCTGAAAAAATTATCGATAGGCTCGAAGTAGCGGCGCAATACGCACGCCAGGCGGGCAAAGGCTTAAACGGGGAAATTTGTATTGGGTTACAAGTGTCATTGAATGATGACTTTATCCAAGATCTTATTTTAAAATTTAAAGCGAATAATCCAGCCGTCTCTCTTCGGTTTGTTGATATATTTGAAAATGATTGTCAAACATTAGTATATAATAACGATGTTGATATTATCTTCCGATCACTTCCTACACAGGCTCCAGAATTAAAACAGAAAAAATTTTGGCATAAGCAGGTTCTCATTTACCTCAGTAAACAACATGCCTTATCGCGCAAGAAAGGAATTTCATGGGAAGACCTCAAATCAGCGCAGTTTCTTGCACGCAAAAATACAGCCAGCGAGCAAATGGTGCTTGAAAATTTCGTCCATCGAGGTTGGCAGCCCCATTTAGAGGCCTTCAGTCTTAATAGGGACGACTTATTCGAACTTGTTGGAATAGACCAGGGAGTTATGGTTACAGGCATGACAAATACCTTACGTTCCAAATCTAGTCTGATTGCACGACCGCTGCTGGATGAAAACTCTACAGTTGATTTCTATGGCATTTGGAGTGATAAAAATATTAATCCTGCCTTTGAGCGCTTTCTCAGTCTTACTTACGCTAAAGCAACGATTCATTAATACGGGTCTCTAATTAGGCTCATAGTTCAACAATCACACAGTATCTTGTAAGTAATTGAATAGCTTTATAGCAGCCGCAAATATCAAACTTTGTCGAATCCATCTCAGTCAATGTATCAATTTTTATGGCTCTTTGAATTTGCTCATTTTTCTGAAGGCCTTGTCTCCCTTTATAAATTTCTCAATCATTGGTGCAATGAGCTTGGTTGGATCAATTTTTGTTTGTCCCGTTTCTTTGGCAAGAATAGATCCGTAAGCAACTAATTCACGGTAAATCGGTGCTGCTATATCTATTGAAACCCGCACAGACTTTTCTTCAATTATAGCTCCAAGTCTTAATTTATTCATTGTTTTTCACTTTCTTCTTTATAAGGCTCAAGAATAAGATCTTGATTAACGATAACTCTGACTGGAAATCCGGGTCTGATTGTTAAAGTTGGCTGGATATTTAAATTGCGCCCGATAATCTGACGGCCAATCTGATTGAAACCAAGCGCTGCGCCTTGAGCTATGGCTTGTTGAAGCTGATTATCATTATTTCCTACTGCAACTTGACTGCCCATACTAAGTAGCGTCGACAGAGCCGCCGCTTTGAAAAGAGAACCCCAATGATTATTGACTTCGTCTTCAAGACCAGAGTAACCGGCGACATCTGATCCTTTTTGCCTTTCGAGCAAGATTGATTTTCCATTTGGAAGGAGCATTCGTGTCCAGACCAAGAGCACACGAGACTGACCAAAAGCCACTTGGCTGTCATAAGAGCCAATCAGTCTCGATCCTTGAGGGATTAGCAATTCCTGGCCAGAGGGGCTGTCGTAAACATTCTCCGTTACCTGCGCGGTAATTTCACCGGGGAGATCAGAACGAATTCCCGTAATCAATGCCCCGGGAATAATTGTGCCTGCCTGGATGATAAAGGGAGAGGCAACAGGTTTCAGTCTGTTGCTGCTCACCATCTTGGCGCTACTTCCTGCGGTCACAAAAGCGAGTTTTCGATCTTGGCCACTTTGAGCGAAAGTCTCGTCATTAGCGAACGCTGATCCTTGCGCTGACGTATTAGATGCAGCGGAATTTGTCGCGTTAATGCCTAGAGCAGAATTCTGTGGCTGACGACTAGTCCCAGTAGAAAACAGACGACTGACACGTGCAGCTTCAATCTCCTGATTGACACGCTGTGTTTCAGCAGCGCTTACAGTCGGCGTTCCTATTGTTGCTCCTGGCAGAACGCCCGCTGCCAGCATGGGGCGCCCCAAATCGCCCGGAAGCGCTGGACCAAGCTTTGGCGTTTCATGCGATATGCCGCTATAGTCTTTGGGTAAACTATTGAGCCCATCGGCTTTAGGCTTCTGCTCTCCGCCAAGCAGCTCTTCCTGCGATGCCTCTGTAGGCTTTCTATTTTGCATACCAAAATAAATGGCGATGGCAATTATCATTGAGGCAATACATAGACCTCCGATTACAACTTTTGGTGAAAGCCGTTTAACACTCGGCAACGCAGCTCGCGTGAATAGCTTTTCAGTTCTTTGACTTTCAAAATCTGACACGAGATTGTCAGATGGTTTGTAGGGGGCGTTTACCAAAACCACCCTCCCTCATTGCGTGTGATCCGCACGATTTGCTGTGTGCGCCCGCCAAGCCTCAGTTCGGCCGCTGAAAAGAGTCGATCAACAATGTAATAGTTTTTGTTGACCCGATAATTGACGAGCTGACCTTCTCCTTCCGCACCAATGACGAAAAGTGGCGGCGCTTCCCCTTGGGCAAGACCACGCGGCATTTCGATATAGACCTTGGAGCCATCATCAAAGACTGAGAGTGGCCGCCAAGGCGGCGTATCGCCCGAGATTTCATAGCGAAATTGAAGTTTTGACACATCGACGCCTTTGTCGATCGGCAAGGCTGCCTCACGCTGAGCGTTTTCTTGACGAAGAGCGATTAATTCGTCTTGAGCATAAAGCCAGGAGACAGAAGCCATATAAGTTGAGGGCTTTGAGCGCAGCTCAAGAAGATAAGTACGGCGGTCCGTATTGATCACAAGATTTGTAATCAGATCAGGTCGCGTCGGCTTGATTAAAATATGGATCTTTTTTGATCCCCCTGCTCCACTTTCTGTATCGCCAATAATCCAACGCACGGTATCGCCGGCCGCAACCGGCCCATTACCGACAAGCTGTTCACCCTCTTGCAAAGCAACATCAGTAATTTGCCCAGGAGCTGTATAGACTTGGTAGAGCGCTCCTGAGGAATAGGGATAAACTTGAACAGCGTTTATAAACCCATCTTTTACTGGCTCAATCCTCGCAGCGGCATTGGCTTGATTAACGCGTTGTGTTGGTTCAGCAGCTTCTGCCTTGTCTTCTGAGGATTTTTTCTCAGATACAGGCTTTAGCTGTCCAGGCAAGGGAAGGACTTTTGGGATTGAAACAACTTTAAGTGTTTTCTTTGGCTCTTTTTCTAATACAGCCGGAACAACCATCTCATCATAAGAAATTTGTGGTGGAGGTATTGGCGCTGAACATCCAGCAAGTGTTGTTAAAGCAAAGAATGTTGTTTTCTTCAAAGATGGAAATTTTAGCACGTTAGATAAATCATGCTTATGCATTAATTGAGTTCCTTCGACCAATTGAGGGCATTGACGTAAACGCCAAGGGGATTTTTGCGCAGCCGGTCGGCGTCATGAGGAGTTTGCACAAGAACTGAAAGGATCGCTGTCCAGCGCTCTGTTGCGGTTAGATTCCCATTTTCATAGCGACGCTGCGTCCAGGCGACTCGAAAGGAATCTGGCGAAGCGCGAATGACACTGGAGACATCAACTGAAATTTGTTGCTTGCCGATACTACTGAAGGGATCATGTGTGCGCGCATAGTCGTTTAACGCCGTTGCGCCCTTATCAGTTACAAAATCATAGGCGCGCAGCCACTGATTTCGTAAGATAACAGGATCAGCCGGAATGCTGCGAACTTCTTCGATGAAGCGGGCGAGATGATAGGCAATCTGCGGGTCAGTTGGCTTGTAATCAGCTGTTGCTGGAGCGACTGCTTGCGCCTGACCAAGCTTGTCAATTTGCACCACCCAGGGCGTGACAGAGCTATGCGCCGATTGCCAGATCAATCCTACAGAGAGCCCCATGCAGAGCAGCAGCGAGCCAAAGGCCATCAGCCGCCAGTTCTTAGCCTGAACTCGGGCAGAGCCTATTCGTTCATCCCAGATTTGCCCTGCTTTTTGGAATGGCGTTTCAGGTTCAGGAGAACGCGCATAACGCACGGTAACGCGATTGAACATGATCATTTCCCTTCAGAGAGATCGATAGAAGAGCCGCCTCCGCCCTCTCCGCCGGATTTGATGGCGTGAATGGTTTGAGAGGCGCCATTCGTGATGAGTTGGTTACGGCGCATACGACGCGCCCAATCTGGAGCGCCATCGTTTGATTGTCCGCTCCCATTGAGGGACGCCGCAGGACCTTGACTGAGCCCAGAGGAAAAATTTGATTGAATATTTGCAGCAACCGAACGGAGTGGGCTATTCATCGCACTTAATGCGGCGCCTGCGACACCCATCATGCCATCTGAACGATAAGCGCCTGATGTTACGCCGGCAGCATGGGCGCCTTTTGTTGCAAGCGTTGAGGCTGCGTTAGAGAGCGCCGACCCGCCAACTGATCCCATACCAGCGCCAGCTGCTATCATTCCACCAGCGGCAAGATTAGTTCCGATTGCAGAACCTGCGGCAAGCTGAGGACCCCCAGAAACAATCCCATTTGCAACTGCAGGACCAAAAATACCAAGGCCAAGAAGTGAGAGTGACGCGAGAACAATTGTGAGCGCATCATCAACTGTGGGCTGAGCCGCACCAAATCCTGTAGTAAACTGTGAAAATAAAGTTGATCCAATACCAACGACAACAGCAAGAACGAGAACCTTAACGCCAGATGAGAAGACATTCCCTAATACGCGCTCAGCAGCGAAGGCTGTTTTCCCGAAAAGGCCAAAAGGAATAAGAATAAATCCAGCAAGCGTTGTCAGCTTGAATTCAATAAGCGTGACAAAAAGTTGGATCGCCAGAATGAAGAAGGCCAGACAAACTACTGCCCAGGCAAAGAGTAAAATGATGATTTGCGCAAAGTTTTCAAAAAACGAAACATAGCCCATTAGATTAGAAACGGCCTCAAGGAGAGGGCGTCCTGCATCAACGCCAACTTGCGCGATACGTCCAGGTTGCAGAAACTCAGCAGCCGACAACCCTGCCCCGGAAGCTTTCAATCCAAGACCAGAGAAACTTTCAAAAATAATTCTTGCAAGATGATTCCAATTACCAATGAGATAGGCAAAAACACCAGCAAACAGTGTCTTTTTAACTAAGCGCGCGAGAATATCTTCATCTGCCCCCCAAGCCCAAAATAGAGCTGCAAGGGTGACATCGATGACGATAAGCGTGCTAGCGAGGTAAGCGGCTTCGCCATTCAAAAAACCAAAGCCACTATCAATATATTGAGTAAAGACCGCGAGGAAACGGTCAATGACGCCAGTTCCACCCATAATTTATCGAACTTCATGTGTTTGAGATGAAGCAGGCGGCGCGTATTTAAGAAAGCGCTCACGGTTTTGCGCCCAGGCTCTCAGGCAGGCTTTGTCCTGCAGCGCCTCATCGCCAAGATGACGGCACCAGCGCAGCTCTCCCTCCAGCGGTCCCTCAACGATCGATGGCGCGTGACTATCTGTCTTGTAGTGTTGGTCTGGATCGGAGTTGAGCTCAATGGCGAGAGCAGCAAATCCGATGAAAAGGAGACCTGCGAAAGCAATGCGTCCGCCAATCTCCAGGATGTGTTGTCTTTTCATCATTGGAACATCCGCACAGGTGTGGATTGATAGCTGACGCTTGGTTTGAGAAAGCGGCGCATTTGTTCTTTTGCTTGATCTTGAGCTGCGGCTTGTTGCGCCAGCTGTAAGCTTTGGGCGCGGCCTTGTGCTGCTAATGCAGCTGTCAAATCTGATAGCTGCCGGGACTGAAGCGCCAGAATCTGATTACCCGCCTGTGTTGCCTGGAGGGCGCCCACAGCTGATTGACTGGAGCCGACAAGCGTCGACATTTCTTGCGCGTTAACATCGATATTGCCAACAACCCCAGCCTGAACACGCATCGCATCCTGCAGCGCGCCAACAGCGTTTTGCCACCGTTGTCTCGCATTCGCGATCAACATCTGATCAGACTGGCTCGTTGTTGCTGGCGCGTAGGTTGTCTGAAATGCGTTATCGACTTGCTGAACGCTGTAGGCGATATTTTGCGCCTGTCCGATCAATTGCTGAGTAGATTGAATAGATGATTGTAACTGCTGCAAGGATGAATAAGGAAGGCTCGTCAGATTGCGTGCCTCATTTGTGAGCATTTGCGACTCATGCTGGAGAGAGGTCACTTGATTATTGATTTGTTCAAGTGAGCGCGCCGCAGTCAGAATGTTCTGTGAAAAATTATTTGGATCAAAAACGACCCACTGCGCATTTGCTATTGTCGAGCTCAACACGAGCGCGCTGAAAAGGAGCTTGGGTGTAAGGGGGCGTATCATAGACCTACCTCGGGATCTTTGAGAGTGGGAAGGATATCGACCGCCCAGCCACAGCCGCGATGTTTCAGCCAGGCAGGAACAAAGCTAAGGCGACCTTGCTGAGCGTAAATTTGTGCGATTGCTGCCTGATCGGCTTTGGAAGACGCCGCGACAAAGGCGAGTGCGATTTCGCCTAACCTCAAATCAAACAGTCTATTCCCACGTCGCGACTGACAGTAATAGTCACGCTTAGGCGTCGCCCGGGCAATGATTTCAATCTGACGGTCATTTAGACCAAACTGACGGTAAAGACGCGTTATTTGCGGTTCCAAGGCGCGTTCATTGGCTAGGAACAAGCGCGTTGGGCAGCTTTCAATGATCGCTGAAGCGATCGGGCTATTCTCTATATCGGACAGAGATTGAGTAGCAAAAATCACACTCGCATTTTTCTTGCGTAGTGTTTTTAGCCACTCCCGTAACTGTTCAGCAAACCCTTCATCATCAAGCGCTAACCATCCCTCATCAATAATGATTAGACTTGGTCGCCATGTCAGACGTTTTTCTATTTGATGAAAAAGGTAGGAAAGAACTGCAGGAGCCGCTTTGCTTTTGATGAGACCTTCTGTTTCAAAAGCGAGAACATCAGTTTCACCCAGTCGCTCAGCTTCTGCATCGAGTAGGCGTCCATAGGCTCCATTTATACAATAGGCTTTAAGCGCATTTTTCAAGTGTTTTGATTGAAGAAGCGCTGAAAGACCAGTGAGGGTGCGCTCTTGGATCGGTGCTGAAGCCAATGAAGAAAGCGCACTCCAGATCTGTTCTTTATCCTCGGGTTTGAGAAGGATCTTCTCACGCGTAAGAATACTGGCGATCCAGTCTGCCGCCCAGCTTTTCTCCCCAAGGCCATCTATATGTGCAAGCGGTTGGAGAGCTACAGAGTCGATTGCGTTATCAGTAAGCGCTCCACCTAGGTCTCGCCATTCACCATCCATGGCGAGCGTGGCGGCGCGAATAGAGCCACCAAAGTCAAAAGCAAAGATTTGAGAGGCGCGATAGCGACGAAACTGCATTGCCATGAGAGCAAGAAGCACGGACTTGCCAGCGCCAGTTGGACCAATGACGAGTGTATGCCCAACATCTCCAACATGTAGGCTAAACCGGAAAGGCGTAGATCCTTCTGTTCGCCCAAAGAAGAGAGGCGGCTGATTAAAATGTTCGTCGTAAAGTGGTCCTGCCCATACTGCAGAAAGTGGAATCATATGGGCGATATTCATCGTTGAGATGGGCGGCTGCCGTACGTTTGCGTAGGCATGTCCCGGCAGAGAGCCCAACCAGGCATCAACTGCGTTAATGCTTTCAGCCATGCAGGTAAAATCACGACCTTGAATAACCTTCTCGACAAGGCGTAATTTTTCATCCGCGTTTTTGAGATTTTCATCCCAGACACAGACAGTCGCAGTCACATAGGCTTGACCAATATTATCAGCGCCGAGTTCTTGGAGCGCAGCATCTGCATCCATAGCTTTATTTTGTGCGTCGGCATCAATCAGCGTCGACGCTTCGTTAGTCATCACTTCTTTCAAGATTGCTGCAACAGATTTTCGCTTAGCGAACCAATGCCGACGGATTTTGGTTAGAAGTTTTGTTGCGTCTTGCTTATCGAGCATGATTGCTCGCGTTGACCAGCGATAAGGAAAGGCGAGCTGATTGAGTTCATCCAATATTCCTGGCGTCGTAATGCTCGGAAATCCCATGATTGTCAGGATCCGAAGATGCTGATTACCAAGAACTGGAGAAAGGCCGCCTGTTAATGGCTGGTCAGTAAGCAATCCATCGAGATACATCGGCGTTTCAGGCACACGAACATGATGTCGCCTGGTTGAGATGGTGCTGTGAAGATAGGTTAATGTTTGTTCGCTATTTAGCCATGCACATTCGCGCATGAAGCCATCAAGAAGTTGTAAAAGACGATCACATTGATCGATAAAATTGCCCAAGATCTCTTGGACATTTACGCAAGAGCTGTGATCTACACCGTCGAATAGGAAATTCTCTGTTCGTGTGGTTTCTTCGACCGGAGGTAAAAAAAGTAGGGTTAGATAATAGCTCGATTCATAATGCACGCCCTCTTCTTCGAACTGAGCGCGTCTTTCGTAATCTACAAGACGAGATGCCAGGTCAGGAAAGTGACTATTGGGGTAATTTAGAGCTGGATTTCGCTGAGCTTCAAAAAACACAGCCCATCCTGAACCAAGTCGACGCAGCGCGTTATTCAGCCGCGCCGAAACAGCCATGAGCTCAGATGGAACTGCACTATCGAGATCTGGTCCACGAAATTGAGCTGTGCGTTGAAAGCTACCATCCTTATTAAGAATGACACCTTCAGCTACAAGCGCTGCCCAGGGGATATAATCAGCCAGATTGTCCGCTTTTACGCGATATTCTCTTAAGTTAAGCATGAAGCGGACCTCAGACTCTGAGGTAGGCTGGCATGCGCAGATGCCGACGCGCGACTTCGACAAAAAGCGGGTCTCGCTTTGCAGCCCACACAGCTACACCATGGCTGATTATCCAAAACACAAGGCCTGCGAACCAAAGACGAAGTCCCAATCCAAGTGCGGCGGCAAGGGTACCATTTAGAATTGCAATCGCTCGGGGCGCGCCACCAAGAAGAATTGGCTCAGAAAGAGACCGATGTACGGGAGCGGCTAAGCTCGACGTAAAATCCAATGATGTGCGCTCCATTAGATCAGCGCTCCACCACCAAAGGAGAAGAAGGAAAGAAAGAAACTCGATGCAGCAAATGCGATAGAGAGACCAAAGACGATCTGAATAAGTCGTCGGAAGCCACCAGACGTATCGCCAAAAGCGAGTGTGAGACCTGTGACAATAATAATGATCACTGCGACAATTTTAGCCACAGGCCCTTCAACGGACTGCAACACTTGATTGAGCGGCTGCTCCCAGGGCATGTTTGATCCTGCAGCATATGCGGGCGCGCAGAGGCAACAAGAGAGAGCTGCAGCAATGAAATAGTTCATCGTGTTTTTGATTTTCATTTATTATTTCCATAGTGGGAGAGAAGGTAATCACCCTTTGCATCAAGACCGCTCAGTTGGACGAGTTCTTTGAGTCGGCGTTCATGGCCGCGTCCCGATAAAACTGCGATGATGTTAATTGTCTCAGCGATCAGCGCGCGCGGCACGGTGACGACAGCTTCTTGAATAAGCTGTTCAAGACGTCTTAAAGCGCCAATTCCCGAACCAGCATGGATTGTGCCGATGCCCCCGGGGTGACCTGTTCCCCAGGCTTTTAAAAGATCAAGCGCTTCTGGTCCGCGTACTTCGCCAATTGGAATCCTGTCGGGACGAAGCCTCAAAGATGCGCGCACCAGATCCGTTAAGGTTGAGACGCCTTCCTTTGTGCGTAGGGCGACAAAATTTTCGGAAAGACATTGAAGCTCTCGCGTATCTTCGATCAGGATAACGCGATCAGATGTTTTTGAAACTTCTGCCAGCAATGCGTTAGTGAGCGTTGTTTTACCTGTTGAGGTTCCGCCTGCGATAAGAATATTGAATCTATCTTTAATAGCTAAACGCAGCATCTGCGCTTGAGCTTTGGTCATGATCCGGCTGGAGACATAGTCATCAAGTGTGAAAACAGCGATGGCGGGTTTACGAATGGAGAAGGTAGGAGCAGCAACGACAGGCGGTAATAGACCTTCGAAGCGTTCTCCTGTTTCAGGAAGTTCCGCAGATATCCTTGGCGCACCCTCGTGAACTTCAACGCCAACATGATGGGCAATAAGGCGGATAATACGTTCGCCATCCGCTGCAGAGATAGTGTCAGGTGTTTCAGACAGACCGCCTTTAATGCGATCAATCCAAAGTCTTCCATCTGGATTTAGCATTATCTCAACAATTTCATCTTGATTGAGATAGCGTGCAATTGCATCGCCAAATGCCGTGCGAAGCATACGCGCACTACGCGATAGATTTTCTGCCTGAAGTTTTTGCTCAGCCAAAGCTGGTCCTCATTTCATGAGTACTTAGAGCGCTCAGTTGATGACCAACAAAAACTAGAGTCCAGCTATCTAATCAATTCAAATTTTGTCGTAGCAGTAGTCTAGCGTATAAATAGAAACGTTTTTCGCTTTTTTAAAATTTATACCAAGCTATTATTTTCATCAAAATAGACCTTTTTTGAGAATCACCCCTCAAAATAGTTCGTTGAAAAAACTCCAGACAAGCTCGTATTAATAGGCGCTATTTCACTTATGAGATAAAGACCAACGACCAATAGAAAAAGCACGTGTCTTTGAGAAATATTGTCTAATATTTTTCATGATTAAGAATATCTAGATATTCTCGATAAACAAATATCTTATGTCTTTCCTTGCCGCTTATCTCCCGAACAATGCCAAGACTCTCAAGCGTCTCTAATCCTCGGAGCACTGTTGGCAAGGAAACATTGCAAGATTGCTTGATATGTGTCGTCGTTGAAATTGGATGGGATTGTAAATAACGATGAATGGCCAGGACAGTTGAGGTAGATTTACCAGACTGATCGATCCGTTCTCGGTCTTTATCGAATAGATTAATGATTAATCTCGCTGTATCTGTCGCCTGATTGGCAACTTCAACAACGCCTGTCAAAAAGAATCTTATCCACCCCTCCCAATCGCCATTTATACGAACGGATTGAAGATGATCGTAGTAAGCTTGACGATTTATCTTGAGATATAGGCTAAGATAGAGAAGCGGCTCGTTCAAAACCCCCTCTGCGCATAGGATAAACGTAATCAACAATCGCCCTAATCGACCATTGCCATCAAGAAAAGGATGTATTGTCTCAAATTGCACATGAGCAAGAGCGGCCTTAATCAAGATTGGAAGATTTAAGCTCTCGTCATGTAAGAATTTTTCGAACGCATCGAGTGTTTCCATCAAGCGCTCTGGTGGCGGCGGCACGAATAAAGCATTCCCCGGCCTGGAACCGCCAATCCAATTTTGACTTCTGCGAAATTCACCCGGCGTTTTATTGCCCCCGCGCGCAGTGTTCATGAGCTTAGCGTGTATTTCGCGAAGAAGGCGCAGTGAGAGCGGCAGATCTTTTAGTCTCTCCAGACCAAAATTCAGAGCGCTGACATAGCAAGAGACCTCTGTCACATCATCTATTGGCGCGCCGGGGGACTCGTCCGTCTCGTAGAGCAGTAGATCAGACAAAGAAGATTGCGCGCCTTCAATCTGAGAAGACAGCACAGCTTCTTTTCGCACATACATATAGAGAAATAGTCCTGCATCCGGCAGGACCATGCTCATGCCGTCCAGACGGCCGAGGGCTATATTGGCTTGATCAAGGAGAGGATAAAACTCAATGAGATTAAGAGAGGGGCTAGGCGGGAGAGGACGCGGCACGTAGGCGTCATAAGCCTCCCCCCCAATGGGCCGAACCTGTATCCTTTCACATAATCTATTGTTATTATTTGTCATTTATCTTTAAGTAATAAAATTGAGGAAAATCGTTAGCAAGCAAAGATTAGCTAACGCTCATGTGAGTCGCAAGGAATAACTCACAATTTCGCGTAAAATTGTGAGTTAAATCCCAGATTGCTTGATGATTTTGTTATCCTGGGCGGGTGAAGAAGCCGTGCCGGTTAGTTTATGCATCCAGTAATTTGGCTGCCTATCTGGTTGAAAACAAGCGCACGCCGTTAAGCAGGGCTTGCTCAATTGACTGTGTTGCAAAACAATCAGATATCGACAATTAGGAATGTGTGGACTTACGCTGCTGGCTGGCAGGGCGCAAAATTTCTGGCGAGCATTACCGATCTATGTTAGGTTACATGTAACCTCAGAGGTTGGCCATGTCATTTATCACTAACAACTCATCATCTCGTGACAAGGTTCAGGCCCACCGGGCTCGCCTGCGCGCTCGGGGACTGCGACCAATTCAAATCTGGGTTCCTGACGTGAGATCCGCGAGCTTTCGTTCGGCGGCTCACCAACAAGCTCTTGCGGTCGCAAAGAGCTCATATGCCGCCGAGGATCAAGCCTTCATCGACGCCATTTCCGAACTCGCTGACGAATGAAGCGCGGTGAGATCTGGACTGTATCTGGAACCGGTTATGCCGGGAAGCCTCCCCCTGGAGTCGTGATCCAGGACGATGCATTTGATGCGACCGGGTCAATCACGATCTGCGTATTCACCTCGGATGAAACAGATGCGCCATTGTTTCGCTTGTTGATCGAATCGACGGAAGCAAATGGCTTACGCACGGGTTCTAGGTTGATGATCGACAAGGTCACAACGATCGTCAAGAATAAGCTCGGTGAAAAAATTGGCCGCCTCGAAGACGCTGACATGCTACGGCTTAATCAAGCCCTTATGGTTTTCCTTGGACTTGCTGTGTCACCCAAGTCGATTGATGATTAAAGAACCTCCGCAACACATAGCTGCGCACTAACAAAGTAACGGAGACGCCGCCAATCGATACCGCCATCACTTCGCGCGATGCCAGAAACCTCTTGGTTTCTATATTTCTCGAGCGATGAGACCCAAGACACAAGACGAAACCCAAGTCCGTCATCTAATAAAGCGAAACGGCAAGAACTGAGGCGCAGTGTTTCACGAAAAGTTCCAGAGACTGAGCTGCCTGGCGCTGTCGCATTAAAGGTGACCCCCCGTTGTTGAGCGATGCTTGTTCCAACAGTTTCTAATTCTTGATTTCGCAGAGTAGTGAGAAGATCTTTCCGAAAGCGCGCGCGCTCACTCTCTCGATACGCCATCAAGCGCTATCGCGACAATATCCTCGCAGCCTGCACGCACCGAACAGCGACGTGGCGCGGATGGCAAACGCGAGATAGCTGTCTTCATCGAGGACAAGATCGACCAAGCGATCCAAATCGCGCCCCTCGATCGGGCACACGGCGAGACCTATGGCGCGCTCCATTTGACCAAGCGGGTTTAATTGAGAAACCACGCAAGCCTATCAGAGGCTATGCTGAATGGTCCTCTATCTCTTTTTTTGTGTCAGTAGATGCAGAAAGGCCGGGTTGATGAACAGCTTCTCGCGGCCGACTTTACATTCTTCGAGGACGCCAATTTCACAAAGTCGCTTCAAATAAGTCGAAGCAGACTGCCTCTGCGCGATACCAGCGTCGACGAGATTGCCAATCCGGCAATAGGGTTGCACGAAGATCATCTCAGCCAGTTCGCGAGAGTAGATCTTGGCAGCGTCGCGACGAACGGTTTCGGCAGTCATGTCGAGCAATTGGCGGATCGCTTTGATTTTGGCTGTTGTCCATTGCGCGGTCTCGGCTACGGCGTTGAGCATGTAGAGGATCCACTCCTCCCAGGTCGCGTCTGTCGTTACTTTGAGCAGGAGCCGGTAATAGTCCGCCTTGTGCTGAATGATGTACTGGCTGAGATAGAGAACCGGTATGCTCAAGAGGCCTTTTTCGACGAGAAATAAAAGATTGAGCACGCGGCCGGTACGACCATTGCCGTCCGTGAACGGGTGGATCGCCTCGAACTGGTAGTGCATGACGGCCATGCGGATCAAAGGATCGATATCTTCAGCTTCATGAATGTAGCGCTCCCAATTCGTAAGTTTGTCGCGCAGTAGTGCGCTGCCCTCAGGTGGCGTGTAGATCACGGATCCCGTCACCTCATTGACGAGGGCTGTTCCTTGTGTCGCACGGATGTCCAGATCAACGCCCTTTATGGTTCGGCAGATCTGCACCGCCGTGGCTGTTGTCAGCGGCTTCTGGCTGAGTTGCCTGAAGCCCTCATAAAGGGCGGTACGATAGCGAAGAGCTTCTTTGGTCGCGGCGTCAGCCTGACTGTCTGTCTCGTTGGCGAAACGGAAGAGACGGTCAGTGGTGGTGACGATGTTTTCGATCTCGGAGCTGGCCTGTGCTTCGAGGAGCGGGATGCTGTTGATTAGCACCGCCTGATTAGGGATCAGTTCACCGGCCACCTTCAGCTCAGAGAGAGCCGCGCGAGCCTCGATGCAGGCCTTGAGAATGGCGCGGGTCTCCACGTCCGCCCTCGGAGGCAGGAGCGGTAGCTCGTTGTAGGCCTGGTCTGGACAGAAGAGCATGTGTCGACAGTTTTCAGATTTTTCGACGCATCCTGACGACGTGTCGCTGTGATCGACACGTTGACATGACGTGTCGATAAAAACAAGATATTTCGACATATAGGCGATATGCTCAAATAAGCCCGTTAGGTCAACGGGTTCGCCGCTCGCGATCAACCTATGCCACCAGAAATGGTGTCCCAAATGCCCTCAGTCGTCTAGCCATCGAGCCTGGCGCAGCCAAATGCATTGCTGTTCAGAGTGACGTCCGGTTTATTTCCGGAAATTAGGAGTTAGCCATGGCCAACGCTCGTAAGACCTCACTTGAAGCGTTTCGTAAACGCCAGAAGAACGAGGGTAATGTGCGCGTCGAGGTTCGAGTGCGCAAGGAAGACGCTGTATTGTTGCGCAGCGTCGCCCAGGCACTCCGCGATCCAACGCGCGAAGCGGAGACCCGGAGCCTGCTGAAAGCTCGCTTCGTTGTCCCGAGCCCTGTTGGACTCAAGGCATTACTGGCGTCCGCTCCTCTCGATGGAATTGAACTCGAACGCTCAAGTGACCTTGGCCGGCCGGTCAACCTGTGAGTTTCCTGATCGATACGAACGTCATATCGGAAGTTCGCAAAGAGGCCCGGTGCAACCCAGCCGTTACGTTGTGGTATTCATCAATTAAAGACAGCAATCTTTATCTCAGCGGACTGATCCTTGGTGAGATTTGTAAGGGCATTGAGCTTGCTCGCCCGCGCCACCTCGCAAAGGCTGAGGCGTTGCAAGCGTGGCTCGGCGCTGTTGTTGAAGTCTTTTGACGACCGCGGGATTTCCATCGATCGTTTCGTGAGTGACGCGTGGGGTCGCATGAGCGCCATGCGCCACATTCCTGTTATCGACGGATTACTTGCGGCGACTGCTAAGGTTCATGGCCTTACGCTTGTGACTCGCAACGATACCGATGTCATCGGCCTTGGCGTGCGCTTCCTCAACCCTTTCAAGTTTTAGCCTAATTTTTTAACAGCTCTCGTCCTATTTATATTCACCAAAAGTTCTAAATTCACTTATCAACTTTATTTTCAACAAGACGCTCTTCTTCAGAAAGTTCCTTTGTAAGCGACTTACCTTGATGGATCCGCAGCGCGAGAGCTTCAATAAAATTTTTATAACGCTCACGCCCTTTTGCTTGCGCTAACGCAAGCGCCTCTTGGGGGATGGGAGATGATGAAGCAAACCATGCGCGAATAAAGAGCGTTAATGCCTCGGATGAAATAATTTGATTTCTCTCCAGCCGTTCATTGTGCCGAATTATTTTGTCTAGCCGACGAGAGATCGCGCCTTCGCGATGGTCATTATGATCTGGCGAAATGAGAGATAAAACAGCCGCCTCTACAACGGCGGCCTTTGTTACTTTCTTTATTGTCGCTAGTTCAGTTATCGTAGCAATCGTTTTTGGGCAAAGTCGCAGACAAAGCCGACCTGTCATGCTCTATCCTAAAGGTTAGAGGGATTATCGCGATCCAGATCAGTCTGGCGTGCGATTTTTCCCATTTGATTGTTGATTACCTGCTCCTGGTTCGGCAGGGTGTCATTATAGTAATTCAGGAATTCATTTTGAGTTTCTTTTATGTCTTGCTTTAAAGACAAATTTTTTCCCTCATCAAATTCTTGCTGACGATCATGACCACCCTCATCTTGATTAATTTTTTTTGGTGCTTCTGAGTTTTTTGTTTCTATCAAATTAGCTGAGGGGCGCGCGCAAGAGCTAACCCACACCTTTTCTTTCCTCCCTAAAAAGGGTTCTTTCGCTGGATCTTCGGCTTTCATGATGCGCTTCATGAGATAAGCGTCCTCATAGTAACGCGCCTTCCTTGCCCGAATGGGTCTTGTTCCAGAGACCATAACAATTTCATCGTCAGGCGAGAGCTGCATGATTTCACCAGGCGTCAATAGAGGTCGGGCCGTCTCAGATCGAGAAACCATCAAATGCCCTAGCCAGGGTGAAAGACGATGGCCCGCATAATTTTTCATGGCGCGAATTTCCGTTGCCATTCCAAGCGCATCTGATACGCGCTTCGCTGTCCGCTCATCATTTGTGGCAAAGCTCACACGGACATGACAATTATCCAGGATTGAATTATTTCCCCCATAGGCTTTCTCAATCTGATTGAGAGATTGGGCTATTAGAAACGCTTTGATGCCATAGCCGGCCATGAAGGCAAGAGCGCTTTCAAAAAAGTCCAATCGGCCAAGAGCTGGAAATTCATCAAGCATCAGCAACAGCCGATGCCGTTTATTTTTCTCCTCCAGATCTTCTGTTAATCGTCGACCAATCTGATTTAACATAAGTCGGATTAAGGGCTTGGTGCGACTAATGTCTGAAGGCGGAATGACAATGTAGAGCGTTGTGGGCTGATCATTTGAGGTCAGATCAGCAATTCGCCAATCGCATCGTGAGGTTACTTCGGCAACGATTGGATCTCGATAGAGTCCAAGAAAAGACATGGCTGTTGAGAGCACGCCAGAGCATTCATTATCTGATTTATTCTTGAGCTCTCGCGCAGCAGAAGCCACGACAGGATGCGGCTTATCCTGTCCCAAATGCGGCGTTCTCATCATTATATCGAGAGTTGATTTAATATCGCGGGTTGGGTCAGAGAGAAAATTAGCAACTCCTGCGAGGCTCTTGTTTTCTTCGGCATAGAGTACGTGAAGGATCGCGCCAACAAGAAGTGAGTTGCTGGTCTTTTCCCAATGATTACGACGATCAAGCGAACCTTCGGGGTCCACTAAGACATCGGCGATATTTTGGACATCTCTGATTTCAGAAGGACCGCGCCGGATTTCTAGGAGGGGATTATAGGCGTTTGAGTTCGGATTCGTAGGATCAAACAAAAGCACCTGACCAAAGCCAGCACGAAATCGTGACGTCAGCGACCAGTTCTCGCCTTTAATATCATGGACAATCGCTGATCCTGACCACGTGAGAAGAGAGGGCACGACCAAACCGACGCCTTTACCAGAGCGTGTTGGTGCAAAGCATAAGACATGCTCTGGGCCGTCATGCCTTAAATAGGTGTGATCAAATTTACCTAAAACAACGCCCGATGGATTCAATAATTGGGCGGATTTGATTTCTTTTGTCGTAGCCCAGCGCGCAGATCCATAAGTTGCCGCTTCCCGCTCTTCTCTGGCTCGCATCACGGATATCGCGATCGCAGCGGCGATAGAAATAAATCCACCTGAGGCAGCGATGATGCCTCCTTCTAGAAAAATATCTGGTGCATAAGCATCATAGGCATACCACCACCAAAAGAAAATCAATGGAAAATACACTGGAAAGTGAGAAGTTAATTCAAACCAGGGAATGCCAAGTTGTTCCTGGAAACCCAAACGCCATGCGGTCCATTGCGTTGCCGCCCACAAAAAAATTAGAATAATTGAAAAAACAGTAACGATCTGGCCCCAATGAATTTTTGTGGTTGGCACAGTGTTATCTCTCCAGCATTAAACTGTGGGAGATAGCAAGAATATATCGTCTCTCAAGAGCTAAATTGCATCAATAGAAGTAAAAGAAACTCTAGCGTAGAAAAGTGCAGAACTTATTTTTCATCATTAATTCTGGCTGAAAAAATTGGCTAATTTTCTAAAAGAATTTATTGCAGGCAAGCATCGACTGCCTCATGCCTCTTTAAAAATTTTTTGTCGCTGTGTTTTTAGCGAATTTACGCCTTCGTTACGCATAAAAGTCAACGTTAGCGCGAAGCCATTTTGTTAACTGAACGAAATTGAACATGCCGGCTTCATGCAGGCGAATAATAAAGGCATAGGTTCAAGGGCTTAGGCCGTGATGCACCCGCCATTGATAACGAAAAACTCGATAACCGTAAGTGTTCGCTCATTCCGCGAGCTTTTTATAGAGCGCCTCTAATTTCTGATGGCTCCCCTGATAGGCAGCCATGACATCGGCACGAGGCTTGTTCTGTTTCCGCTTCTCGATCAAGTCTGCGAGCGCCTCATCAAGAAGCGCCTGGAGCTCCCGCCCCTCACTCTGTGCGAGGCTGCGTAGATGGGTCAGGATCTTGGAATTTACGCGGATCGTTAATTTTTTACGCGCCTGGCTTGCCATGGCAAACCTCCGTTATCTGACTACCAATCTATCATGATGTATCATGGAGTTTTAAGAAATTTGAAAATATCTATTCACAAAAACAACCGTTTTCGGGGAGAACTTCAGGGAAATAACTTTAGGTTATTGGAAGCTACGGGCGGCGGAACCCAATTCAAGTAAATTTATTAAAACAATATGATATCGTGTAATTGGCGGCAACCGGCTACCCTAGCAAAAACCCGTTCGGTTCAGCTAGTTCTGCAGCACTTAAAAGGCAATTACCAATTGTGAGCAGTCTTAGGCTGCGTCCTTTCGGATTGGGCGAATTAACACATCCGCAGAAATGCCTAAGCGCTCGTGCAAACGTCGGATCATGCCAATAGACAAGTCACGTTTACGGTTTAATATTTCGGCAACGCGTGCGCGCGTACCGAGCATTTCCTCCAAGTCGCGCCTAGTTAGTCCCTGCTGCTCCATTCGGAATTTAATTGCTTAGATCGGATCGGGAGGATTAATCGGATGGCGCTCATCCTCGTAGGTGTCAATGAGTGTGGCGAGCACATCAAGACGGTCACCTTCGGGAGTTCCAGATTTTGCTCCCCACAGGCGCTCAATTTCGACCATAGCTGTTTCATAATCCGAATTTGAGCGAATGGGCTTAACCTCAACTGTCATACTCCACCTCTTTCACGTCGATGCGATCATAATCCGCGTGTGAACCAACCCATTTTATCCAAACGATGCCCTTCTCATAGTCGACAGCAACAACAAGCCGGTAGTCATTGCCTTTGATATTGAATACCACACGCTCAGCTCTAATAATGCTCGCAGTGCGGTAAAGTCTTTTTACGTCGGCGGCGCTTGTCCAGTGAGCTTTGCGCACTTCGTCGAACCGAGCGTCAAGAGCAGCTTTTAGCGCAGGTCTTTCTTTGTGCCCGGCGCGCTCCTCGATGAACTTGCGCAGGGAGCGTCGGGCAATGGTTCTCATACAATGGATAATGTCATGCTCCCAAAATGGGAGCATGACCAGGGTCAGCCTCACTATGCTATCAAAATATGATAGCATTAGAGGCAGCGTCAGTATACACGCTATCATGATCAGCAAGCAGGCTAAAACGCTTAAAACCGTTTTCGGCGCACCGACATCCGCTAATGTTGAGTGGGCGGCAATTGAGCGACTGCTGGTTTCGATTAGCTGTGAAATCGTGGAAGGCTCAAGATCTCGAGTAACCCTTATCTACCAAGGACACGTCGAGAGTTTCCATCGGCCACACCCGGCGAAAGAAGCCAAACGTTATCAAGTACGACAAGCCAAAGACTTTCTGGTGAGGATTGGAATCAGACTATGAACGTTATGCGCTATAAAAACTATTCAGCTCAGATTGGTTTTGACGACGAGGATGAAATCTTCATCGGCAAAATCGCAGGTATTGCTGACACCATAACCTTTCACGCCACGAGCGTTGAAGCATTACGCGCCGCCTTTCACGAAGCCGTGGATGATTATGTGCGCGTCTGCGCCAAGATTGGCAAAAGCCCACAAAAATCATTCTCTGGAAAATTGATGCTCCGCGTCGATCCAGAGATTCACGCCAATGCAGTGGTTGCAGCAGAACTTGCAGGAAAAAGTCTCAACCAATGGAGCGAGGAAGCGCTAGATAAGGCGGCGCGTGAGCAAGTTTCTTAGCGCCCTAATCCCCTCTCTCGCTCTCGGAGCCAATCAATACCGCCATCACTTCGCGTGATGCCGGAAATTTGTTGGTCTTTATGTTTTTCGAGCGACGAAGCCCAAGGCAGGAGACGAAATCCAAGTCCATCATCTAATAAAGTGAACCAGCCAGAACTGAGACGCAGTGTTTCACGAAAAGTTCCAGCATTAAACTGTAGGCGATAGGAATAACACATCGTCACTCAAGAACTGAATTGCATCAATAGAAGCAAAAGAAATCCTAGCGCAGAAAAGCGCAAAACCTTTTTTCATTATCAAGATTACCAGATTCAAATCTGGAAAATTGATACTACCCGCTGATAAGTTTTCTGCAGATCTTTGCGTTAGGGATCTCGCGCGGGGTAAGATTGATTCAATTTATGCAATGATCGTTAATGGGCGGTATTCAGCAGACACTAGCAACCGATAAAATTCATTAGATAAGCTGGATATCTTGGTCGGGCTATTATTTGTTGGAAAGCATTGTGTAGGGGTCTGGCGCCTTTGTCGGTCGAATATTGCATCTGGCAAAAATTTCCAAAAGTTTCTCGCTTGCTAAATAGAAACGCCCTCTCTTTTCACCTACTGCTTTCAGTAAGCCTATATCGGCGAGACGCTTTAACTCTCTTGTTGCAACAATGTCCGAAACCTCTGCTGCTTCCTTATGCCTTGCACTTGTTACTTTATAGCCGAACGTCGCATCCATTAAGGTTGTCTCGACTCGCTCATGAAGACCACATGTTTTCCGGATGGTTTCGATTTCGGCCCATATGCTTCCCATAATTTCATTACGTCGAATAATAGTCGCAGCCTGCTGATAGTGAGCTCTTAGACAGAATCTAACCCAAGGAAGAGCACTTCTTTGAGGGTTCCATGCACCTTCTCCTGCCTCTTTCAGGATTGCATAATAAGACTCGGTGTTGCGCCCTAGCCATTCTTCGATACTTGAAAACTCTGGGGAGAGAATGCCATTTCTCGCGATAACGAGTGTTTGGAGGGCGCGCGCCATTCGACCGTTTCCATCCTTGAATGGATGGATCATTGCTAAATTTAGGTGCGCCATGGCTCCGAGCACAGTTGCTGACTCAATTCCGTCCTCTACAAGAATTTGCTCTGTCAATTCTCTCATGAGCATAGGGACATTATCAGCTGGTGGACCTTCGTAGACTCGCTCGCCATCAGGCTCACTTACGACATAGACATCCCCTGTCCGCCATTGTCCCGGCATCTTCGTCATGTCGTAGCTGATCATCATAAAGTGCAGGCTTCGAATGAATTGAGTATTGATCTCTACATAGGGATCGCTGTGGACACTTAGGACATGCGTCATGGCGAGACGGTAGCCCTCGAGCGCCTTTCGGGTTTCGTCTTCAAGCGTCTCAGGCCGTTGGGAATCTACTATCGCGATTGCCTCAGCGAGATTGGCGTTGAAGCCCTCAATGCTGTTTGATCCTCTTATGGCGCGCGCGAGTGTGTTCCGACGCAGAAATCCACGCCAGCGCAGAGGGTTTGTATTGACTTGATGCTGAAGCGCACGCCGTTGACCACGGATAAGCTCAAGCACCTCAACATCGATTGGTTCGATTTTTGGGTATTCATAAATCATTGCCGGCGCACTCTAATGATGTCTGATGGGTGATTACTAATTACTTTAAAGTCAATAATTAATCGTCTCTTTATCTGAATATTACTAACTTATAGACTCGGCTAAATATTATAACCTATTGTATATAAATAGAATTATAAAAAATGGTCACGAAAATTACTTCCGGAGACATCGTAATAAAGTGGGCCTTATCCGATTTTAGTTGTCTCAACTAACTGAGCGAGGACGCCCTAGCCAAGATGGCGCTTGAGCAGGTTCCCTAACGCCCTAAACCCCTCTCGCGCTCTCGCCGCCAATCGATACCGCCATCACTTCGCGCTATGCCAGAAACCTATTGGTCTCTGTATTTCTCGAGCAGCAAGCCCAAGGAACCAAACGAAACTCAAGTCCGTAATCTATTAAAGCGAACCGGGCAGAACTGAGGCGCGAACTAACCTTAAAAAAAATAATGACTAATTCAGCAATAGCGCATTAGAGAAGCCCAAGGCAGCGGAGCAGAACTTCAAGCTCCGGCTCAACTACTGCCGCTCGCAGGACAGCGGCAAGATCAAACCGTTTAGCGAGCGCCACGCGTGTCATTGGCTTCGCATACTCCGGCCATTCTTTCAGTAAAGCCTTTTCTGCCCCCAGCGCATCGGATGGCCTATGCGTGGAGCGCCCGTCGACGTGACGCAGCAGCACCGCTTCGAAACAGGGCCGTTGCCACAGGATCGTGATGTTGTGAGCCTTCGCAAGTTTCTGAGCGCGATCGGCTCGCTGCGGATCCCGTTCGGCCTGATCAAAGTCGAGCAGTACGAAACGCTCTGCCGGTGCTGCGCGTGTCCGGCGCAATTGTGTGAGATGGCGCACTGCCATTTCGACACGTGTAAGTGGGTCACCAGCACCAGGCCCCAATTCCCTTACCATGAGATACACAGGCAACGCGGCGACGTGGAGCAAGTCCTGTAGAAAGCCCGCGTAGCTGACCTCTGATGCGCCTTCGCAGCCGATATAAACAGGCCGTCGTTGCTCAATATATGGGGGACGACGCCTCATCCGAGTTGTGGAATCCCGCCGTAAGCGCCGCTTAAATATTTGCGGTAATGGTTTTCGTCGCGGCGTGCTTTCACGTCCATGAGGCTGTAGATGCGAGTGCGGCCCAGTCGGTCTTTCTCACAAATGACGATCTCCTCCTTGTGAAGATCGTCGAGGAGCGAGGCTGAATGGCATGTCAGCCAAAGCTGCGCATTAAACTTGTTTCGTATCTCCTTGTCATAGAACCATCGTAACAACTCGGGTAGCACAACTGGGTGGATAGCCGCGTCCATTTCGTCGATCGCGACAACGCCACCGTTATCGAGCGCATGAACAAGGAAGGGAAACATCTTAATAAAGGCGCGCGTGCCGTGACTTTCGAGAATCCACGGCATTTCAACCTGAAGGCCTGTGTGTTTGAACTGAAGAAAAGGACCATTCGGACTGTCCTGAAAACGCAACCCCTCAACACCTACATCAATGCGACTCAGTTCATCGTTCAGCCGGGACAGCATGTAGGGCTGGCCCTTTAGGTATTCGATCACCGCATTGTCTGCAAAGGATTGAATCGGATCAATTTGGAAGTTCGCCTTTCGTGCCACCTCAACAAATAACTGAGCGGTCGGATGCTGAAATTTTGCAAAAGACGACAGCACTGTATGGTTGCCTGCCAGTGTCTTCAAAAGGTGCTGAAATCCCGAGAGGCTAAACGTTTTGGAATCCTTTATTCGCCCCTCGGCATCGCGCTCGAAGATCCTTTGCCATTTCCCCTGGCCGTTCGGTTTCTGCCGCAGAGCTTCCGTGAGGATACGATGGGCAACGCCATTTTTGACGTCAATCTCCAGCTCGTAGCGATAGATGCCCTGCTCAACCGGTTCTCCCGCTCGGGCGCGCTGGATGATTTCCGATGTTAGGTTTATTGCTCCGCCCAGCTCAATCGCAAGACGAATTGGGCGATGGCAAGACACCTCATCATTGAAGCGCTCGCAGCCAATGAAGCCGGGTTCAGTGCGCTGCACGCTGTCGCGGATCATTGTCACAATGAATTCGAGTGCGCGAAGAACCGTGGTCTTGCCTGAAGCGTTCGCGCCATAAAGGGCGACGACCTTCGGGGCGCGAACGCTAGCACCATCGAAAACTGGCGCATTGCGGCCCTCGGGGTCGGTCACTTTGCCGTCCACCGACAGGTCAAGCACCTGAGGATCACGTATGGAAAAAAAATTCTCTATCTCAAGCCTATAAAGCATATCTCGCCTCTCGAGATTATATAATAGCTTTATCAACAATATTTAGTCAATAATTAGGTTATAATATGCATAAACCTGCGTTATAAGGTGGTTTTGAACGTGATGTGGCAAAGGTTAAATACTTTTAGTACACAGCAAAGTTGTTGCTTCAACACAGGCGAATTTTTGGAAGGATCATTCGTCGGACGGAGTTTGCGCGACCATGATCCAGGCTTCCGCGATAACAGTCCTGTGATCGGCGACCCTGTAAGCGAGGGGATATCGAGACCGCCTCAGAATCAAATCTCTTGATAAAAATGATAACTATCGCCCTATTCCCCTTTCTCGCTCTCGCCGCCAATCAATACCGCCATCACTTCGCGCGATGCCGGAAATTTGTTGGTCTTTGTGTTTTTCGAGCGACGAGGCCCAAGGAACCAGACGAAATCCAAGTCCGTCATCTAATAAAGCGAAACGGCCAGAACTGAGGCGCAGCGTTTCACGAAAAGTTCCAGAGACTGAGCTGCCTGGCGCCGTCGTATTAAATGTCATCCCCCGTTGTTGAGCGATGCTTGTTCCAACAGTTTCTAATTCTTGATTTCGTAGAGTAGTGAGAAGATCTTTCCGAAAGCGCACGCGCTCACCCTCTCGATACGCCAACCCAATCTCAATAAGATTGTTAGCGCGTTGATGCATCGCCTGACGGACTTCCTGACCAAAACCACTGCTGGATAGGCTCATAGGCGCACGTTCTACGAGACGGTGATCTAGCCAGGTCGCGCCTGGAGCGGTTACCTGTAGGGTAATGTCGAGATCAGATCGATTTGCAAGAACAAGCGTCGGCTTTGGATCATCGATACTACCAAAGCACCTCACTTCGGCAATGCCCCCAAAGGCAGGCGCATGATCGAAAGCGTCGAGATCTTTAAATCTTACATGATGCGCACGTCCATCAACCCCATCAATAATCGCATAAGCTTCACCTGATAATTCATCGTGGAGACCAGTGCTAACAAGTCGGCCAAGGATCGCTGATCTTTGGTCTGAAGGATTGATAACATAATCATCAAAAGCGCGATTAAGGCCTTTATCAGTCAATGTTCGATACATGGTCTTGATGATGTCGCCTCGTAGACCCAGATCACGCAGACGACGTTCTGCTTCTATGCTCATCCTCCAGAGACCTGATCCATCCGTCGTAGCTAACCCCATGCTCTCAAGATATTGAAGCCGTCTGATCATTTGCCGGCGTATGAAGGAGTCATCTGGACCAAGAGTTATGGGTCTCAGATTTATAAAACCTGTATCATCGGCATGGGATATGATTTCGCGATCAAGGCTGGTCCAACGATCGGCGGTTGCTTCTCGTTCAAGACTCGCCTGAATTTCCTGCTCTGGCTTAATACCGAGTTCTAATGTGGCGAGATCTTCAGCGCGCGATCGCAATCCGCGACTAATGTAATCGCGAGAAATAACGAGATCCTCTCCCCTATCATCTACGCCTCTTACTAAAAAATGTATGTGGGGATTATCGGTATTCCAATGATCAATGGCGACCCAGTCTAGTTTCGTTCCGAGGTCTGTTTCCATCTGAGCGGCCAAGTCACGCGTGAAACCGCGCAGATCCTCCATCTGTGCTGCATCTTCTGGGGAGATGATAAAACGAAAATGATGACGGTCGTCGGCGCAGCGCTCAGCAAAGGCGACTTCGCTAGCCTGGTCTCCCGCTGCATCGAAAAGGATGGCGCGGTCATTATCCTTAGTCACGCCCTCGCGCTTGAGATAGCTTATATGTTTAGTGAGCGGCGCTGACCTCAGGCTCTTGCCGTGATGTCGTACAATACGCGCCTTTATCGATACGCGTCTTGATGAGGGCGAGAAAAGAGATCTACCATAAGCATTACGGCCCTTGCCAAATGAAGACCGCCCAGGCGTAAGTCTCGTCATGCGTTGGCTACTGATAGGTTTCCCGCCAGACTGTTTTGTTATCTCCTTCATGACTTCGTTGAAGAAGGATTTAGGTTGACCACCTCCTCTACTACCGATTTTACCAGGCCTAAGTGTAAAATCATTATCATCACTACGCATTAATCGCGCTCCTGCGTAAGCTTAGAGGATGTGGCGCCAAGTTTTTGGTCGCAAAACAGAAGAATAGAAAATATTGGCGCCAGCCACGACCGATCGGCGCCAGCAAAAATAAGTCATGACAGAGACTTATGCGCGATAGGCGCCAAGCCTTTTATCTTGCCCTCTTAAAAATCGGGATTTTCCGGTCGATATGTTTGATCCTGCTCTTTTGAAAAAATGCAGTTATTGATCAATAAAAGCGCTCATTCCACGCTCTCTAAACGTTCCGAGATTTTCACAAAAAGTCCCTGAGATGAAGGCGCGAGTGCAGATAGATCAGCAACTTTCTGGTTCATTCCTTGATCTCTTTTCATCTCTTCTTCATCTGCGTTATGATGAATGGACTGCGCAATGGGTGAGCGCATAAAAAGATCAGAATGAGCGGCTATATTGTGCTCAACGATGGTCCCGAGACCGCCCTGAGCCATCTCTAAAGACGCCCATTGATTGACCTTGGAGATATAATCAATTGTCTCAAGGGGAAGTAATTTGCGACCCTTGAGATAGTCTTCGTAGCGACCAGGACCCGCGTTATAAGCGGCGAATACTCCAGGGTTGCCATAACGCTCATGGAGATATCGGAGATAGCCTGCTCCTGCGAGAATATTGTCACGCGGAGAGAATGGATCACTTCCTAAATTATATTGCTGACGAAGCATCAGCCAGGTCTCAGGCATGATCTGCATCAGGCCCATGGCGCCTTTTTTAGACAGCGCGCTGATATCGCCAGCGCTTTCTATTTTCATCACTGCCCAAATCCAGGAGCTGGGAATAAGGAAGCGCTGTGACGCTTCCTCAACATAAGTTTTGAGAGCTTTATTCAAACTGATCAATTCATCTTTTTTAGCTCTCTCATCTGTCTTGTCGTCAGCATAAGCCGACGACAAGCTGAGGGCAAAAAGAACAAAGATGACGCGATATCCCGTGATGCCGGTTTGAGATATAATCTTTATGTATCGTGCCGAACTCAGCCTTTTGACGGATGCAACGATCACAATTTAGCTTCCGTTTTATATGGACGCGACCAGTAGAGATTATATTTGCTGGTTGAGCCATCAGCGAGATAAAGCCCTGCACAGATTGGTTTTTCTAGCGTGGGATCATCGATCCTGATTGAGAGATAATCCGTTCCATTCTCAGTTTTTCTCTTTCTTGCTGCGCCAACTAAGAGACCCTCTCGCCCTTTTCCAACTGTAATAAGAAAATCCGGAGGATTATCGCTTACTGGTCGTGTGAGAGGCGATAACGTCAGCTCAGCCTCCAATAAGAGCGTCTTAATAGATCCCGTAAATCCATCAGCTGTAGACGTAAATGAGCCAATCAAAGCCATGACATCGTTCCTTTCGTGGTTATTTTTTTGGAGAAATTTAAAAGATAGACGCTTTTAGCTTCGACTATCTTTCTCATCGTCGACCCAGATTGGATAAGCTAGTCCGACGATTGAGCTCTTAGGAAATGGTCCAAAATATCGACCATCTAAACTATCTTGAACATCGGGATTGACGAGAAAGATCTCGTCAGAACACAGCCGATAGCATCCGCGCCATTGGGGTAAATGACGCCCCTGACTGTCGGTGTCTTTGGCTTGCGCGATCTCTTTTCCAGCAACAAAAATATGATTTGTGCGGCGACAAATCTCTGTTCCTGGAAGTGCGACAATGCGCTTTAAAAGAACAGCGCCAAATCCCAGATAGCCACGAGACGCCATGAATAAAGCTTCATTTTCAGGCGGCTCTACAACCACTAGCGCGTCGGTTTCCAGTCGATCAAAAGAAGCAGCCCAATAGAAACCTTTTGGCGCGCTAGCTGTTACATTCCAAATTAATTTCGGTTTTGGATCGATAAAATAAAGACTTCCGATGAGGCTGATCGCGACGCTAGTGAGAAGTAAGGGGATGAGCTTATTCATAGCGAGTTATTCTTAATACTCGACCGATGTATCTCTAACGTATAGATAATCGGCGGGTGATTGCTTTGCAGATCAGAGTCTAGCTCTTGCCAATACCAAGCTGGAACTTCTGTCAGGGGAACACCATTTCTTTCAATCGAGTCAATCGTTCGTAAAGCCTGATCAACTTGTTCAACAGTGTTGAGACTGAGCAAAATAAATCCCCCAGGCCGTACAAAGGGAAGCGTTTGATAGCCATCATCATGTCTCCTCGTTTCGACGATATCGAGACGATGAATGACGCGCTCCTTGCCGTTTGACGCAAAGCGCACAAAAGCAAATGTGTTGTATGGCTTGAAGCTTGCGACCTGGCGTCTTTTATCGATTTTAGTAATTTTGATCGGTTTGCCAAAACGTAGCCATTGCTCCAATTTTCTTGGTCGTAAAACCAATTCTACATGGGTCAGATTATCCACGAGAAATCGAGGATCTAGCGCTGATTGATGAATGAAGGAGGGATAAAGCTTGGTCATAGAAATCCTCCTGGAAGAGGAATTATTTTTCGCGAAAGAAGATCAACAAGGATCTCTTGCCGATCCCTGACGATTGGTCGCGTTTTCTCATCTTGACGATCATTTTTTTGAGAAATTTGAGATCTCAATAATCCTATCGTCGCCGGTTTTTCTAATTGCCGCGCCGTAGTATTTTTAGACTCTTTTTTAGAAAAGAATTTAGCGTTGGCGGAATCTGATTTTTCCCAAGGTCTTACGAGAGATTTATCCTTTTGATAGCACGATCGTCCACGTCCTGATGGCACGATTGTGTTATTATCTGTTCGCACGATGGGACGTTTTGGATATCCACAAGCTGCATGGAGAAACAAAAGCTGCTCAGTTCTCGTCTTATTGCGCGTAATTGATAGATCATAGTCGAGTAATCGGCCTCGTTTCGCTATGTTTCTAATCTCTCGACTGAAGGACGACTGCGCGGCGAGGCTAGCTGACTTACGATGAAGATGCCTAAAGTCGAACGCCCAGCCTTTTTCTTGTCGGCCGCCATGTTTGCGCGCAACGAGATAAAGCCACCGCTCAAGTCCGCCCGTTAATTGAAAATATTGAGGATCAAGCGTTAAGCAGGACTGAGGCTGACTGATTATTTTATAAAACCATTCTGAGAAGAAGATCTCCATTCCAGCTGCGCGATTTGCTAGATCTTTTTTCTCCTGCCAGTCATCGATCCAACTAAATCTGTAAAGCGCATCATTCCGATCCTGACCAAGGGAGGTTGTAACTTGTGTTGCTTTGAGCCGATCAAGGCTCTTGCGCAACCGGTCATAACTACGTTTTGAACGGCTGCGTCCGAGAAAGCCCAAAATCTCATAAGGTCTCGCATGAATGCGTCGTGAATGGGATTGCCCGCTATTTCGTAACTGCACAATTTGAGATGCGGCCCAAATTAAAATATCTGCATCCCATATTGTCGCTATCCCTGCAGACTCACTTGCATCTACCTGCACAAAAGCATTTCCAGACTTGTAATCGATTGGCTTGAGGCGTGGCGCTTTCGCTAAACTAAAGAATGGATAGGCCATCAGAATCTGCGCATTGCAGACAGGAATGGCTCCCTGAACAGCTGAAACAGGCGAGAGCTTGCTCAGCTCTTCCAAAGCGGGACGGAGGGGCATGTTTATATCCTCCCCTTAGTGATGAGCTTTTGTTTTTGTGGAGACACAGCCAGCCTTTTGGCCGGCAATACAGTTCCCTGACCAGGATCTGATGTAGAAGCTTTACAGCCTGGTTTTACCCAATTCATCAGGTCCACTAAGCGATAGACGACACGCCCGCCAAGTTTGAAATATTGCGGCCCTGTTCCAAAGGTACGATGTTTTTCAAGCGTCCGACCCGAAAGGCCTAACAACCTCGCTGCATCCGGCGTACGCAAATAGCGGTGCTGCGTATAATCAATTTTAAAATCTTCAAGATCTGACTTCATAGTAAGCCTGTGTGATATTAGTCCATCGCCGGCTATTAAAAGCAGCGTTTGATCACTATGGAGAAGCACACAAGCATAGAGGGAGTACGAAAATGACCCCCCTCGAAAACGTCCACCCTAATTCTGAGGATAAATTTTCTGATAGCTTCTTCAAGCTACTGATGAAGAAGCTCGACATAGCCTCCGTCCGCCATTTTTTGCCCTAATCGGCATAATCTGAGAATAGATTGTCGGATGGATGAGGTTTTCCAATATTCTTGACGGATACGTTCTTTCCCATAAAAAAGTTCTGCAATTTCGCGCTGACTGGCTTTTGCAGCCATAGCGTCCAGAGCTCGTAAGGCTTTGTGAAGCCTGAGCATTGTAAGGCTAGGTTTTGATTTTTTAACGATCTGTTTGCCGGAAATTACGCGCAGAAATTCTTCAGTTGCGGCCAATCGCACGAGCATGAAAGGATCAAGCGGAATAGTAGCTTGCAGAAATTCATTCGCAGCTAACCCCTCAGGAATAAAGATTTGAGCGCGTAGATTATGATGGTTAAAGAAAAAATGCTGTCGGTTTTCGAGATCTTCAAAACTGAAATAGTTCTGTAGATCAGTCTTTCTAATCGCGCTTCCGAAGGCGGCATTCCTTTGAGGAGATAAAATAATAACTGAAGCGCATTCCTCGGGTCGCCAGAAAATTGGAATTTTTTGTCGGTTAAGATTTGGATCAGCTAGGCTTTTGTAACCTCCAGTGTCGCGCACGACTTTCTAATTCGGACGCATTCAGTGATTTGGATTCACTAAATTCGCGACAGTAGTTCTTATTGCGTCGTAAAAACTCCCAGGCAAGTTCGCAGGGCGTTAAAAGGTCTAACTCTACATAGCCTGCATACGATGGCGCATCACGATCCCTCACTCAGCACTCTCCCCGCACGGGAATTAAAATTCCCAAAAACAAGGAGGAAAAAATATTCACATGAAACGAGGCTCTGGTAGTCCTTAAAAAAGCATAAGCTTATGCTTTTTTAGCATAACCGTCCCTTAAGATATTGAATTATA
>SXGT01139430.1_pt1 | contig 33340 bp, 22 predicted proteins | sample 3176221 | NCBI WGS metagenome assembly SXGT01 (sample SAMN11356862, study PRJNA531348) | freshwater metagenome | isolation source: freshwater sample F1-120 | place: China: Fuxian Lake, Yuxi | collected 2017-12-25 | reverse complement strand
CGGTGTGTACCACCGAGCTGGGTTATATGGCTGGACTGCATCCGGAATTCGCGCAGCGAAATTGCAAGGTCATCGGCCTGAGCGTGGACCCGGTGAGCAGCCATGGCAAGTGGGCGGGCGATATCGAAGAGACTCAAGGCCACAAGGTGACCTACCCGATGATCGGCGATCCCGAACTCAAGGTCGCCATGCTCTATGACATGCTCCCAGCGGGAGCCGGAACCACCTCCGAAGGCCGCACCGCCGCCAACAACGCGACGGTTCGCACGGTGTTCATCGTCGGTCCGGATAAGAAGATCAAGCTGATGCTGAGCTACCCGATGAGCACTGGCCGCAACTTTGACGAAGTCCTGCGCGTCCTCGATTCGATGCAGCTAACGGCGAAGCACAAAGTTGCAACCCCGGTGAACTGGCAGCCTGGCGGCGATGTGATCATCCTTCCGGCGGTTGGCGACGAAGAAGCGAGACAGAAGTATCCTGAGGGATGGAAAGCGCCGAAACCCTATCTTCGGATTGTGCCCCAACCGAAGTAATTCCTTGACGTGCTCCACAAGCGCCGTTCTCATCTTCAACCCAGCGGCCCGAGGGCTTCACGGCCGGGGGGAATCGCGCGCGCGTGAAGCAGCGAAAGTTCTTGCCTCCGCCGGGTACGACGTTGAGTGCGTGTCGACGTCCGGCCCAGGCACCGCGGGCGCGCTCGCCGCGGACAGCATTCGCCGTGGCGCCGGACTTATTCTGGCCGCCGGTGGCGACGGAACCGTTAACGAAGTCGCCGGCGGCATGGCCTATTCGCACGTTCCTCTCGCCGTCCTCCCAGCCGGAACCGCGAACGTGTTCGCGCGGGAAGTCCGGCTGAAACGCAATCTGGTTTCGGCGGCCGCTCAGATATCCGCGCTAAGGCCACATCGAATCGCGCTCGGCCGTCTGACTTCGGCGGGAGGGAGAACCCGGCACTTTCTCCTGATGGCAGGCGCCGGGCTTGACGCGCGGGTGCTCGGCCGCCTCGATCAGGGACTCAAGAGGAGAGCGGGCCGCGCAGCCTACTGGCTGGCGGGACTGAGCGTGCTTGGCAGCAAACTCGACGAATTTGAAGTCCGCGCCGATAGGGGCTCTTACAAATGCACCTTTGCCCTGATCAGCCGGGTTGCGAACTATGGCGGCGATATCACTATTGCGGCCCACGCCCACCTCCTTCAAGGGCAGTTTGAAGTCGTGTTGTTTGAAGGGCAGAACTCCACCGGTTATCTAAGATACCTGGGCGGCGCGCTGGTAAACCGGCTGGCCGGGATGAGCGGTGTAACCATGTTCCGGGCGAGCCGCGTTCATCTCACTGCGCCCCATGCCCGAGTTCGCGTGCAGCTGGATGGTGAACCGGCCGGCCTGCTCCCCGCTTCCGTCGAAATTTTGCCTGACGCTCTGACGGTGCTGCTGTCTGACGCCTACGCCAATTCCTTGCCGTTGGCGGCGAATTTTTGACTCACTGCCCCGCGCCGGGCAGCGAAAGTCACAGATAACAGGCGTTTGGCATTTTGGTCACCGGCTTGCAACGAGTGGCACGGGTGATCATGCAATCTCGCGCCGTTCGAAGAATACGCTCTGTTCGGCTGATCGTCACCGGCATCGTTTTCGCGCATCTCGGGGCCGCGACCGTGGCGAAACCGGCGCGACGTCCGGCACCACTGCTCTTTCATGAACAGGGAGGGGCGTTCGTTAGTGCGCGCCAGGGTCTTCGCATCGAACTTACACCCGATCAGGCGCTCATCGCGCCCGCCGGCTGCGTGCCGCTTAAGATCAAGCTGGCCGGAAACGCGCGAGCGGAAATGATTGCTGAAGATCCGCTGCCGGTGTTGCGGGGCAGCTTCTCCGGCAATCTCTCCGAGTTGTGGCGAACCGGCATTCGCGAGTTCCGAAAAATCCGTTATAGAGAAGTGTATCCGGGAATAGACGTCGTCTTTTACGGCAATGGGGACGACATCGAGTACGATTTCATTCTTGCTCCGGGAGCGGACGTCTCGCTGGTCCGCGTCCAGTTTCCGGGAGCGCGACAGCTGTCGATCCGAAAGGAAGGCAGTCTTGCAGTGGAGTTCGGCCGCCAACGCGCGCTTCAGCGCAGACCGTTAGCATGGCAGCTCCGGGGCGGCACCCGGGCCCCTGTGGATGTCCGCTACCGGCTTGCCGGCAACTCGACGGCCGGATTCGTCCTGGGTGATTACGATCGATCGCAACCCGTGGTCATCGATCCGGTACTCGTGTACGGAACCTACGCCGGAGGGGCGAGCCTGGATGAAATTCGCGCGACGGCGCGCGACAAGTCCGGACGTCTCTACCTTGCGGGCGTAACCAGTTCCTGGAACTTCATGGATCCATACCGCAACGCGACCAACAGACTGGGTGCGATGAAGGGCGCCGACGTGTTTGTGCTGGTGATCGATCCGGCGCTGCAAGGTCCGGCCTCGCTTATCTATGCCTTCCTGCTGGGCGGTGAAGACGCGGACGAACCGAACGCGATCGCAGTCGACGACCGCGGACGCATCTACGTTGCCGGGCTTACGGCGTCGAAGACATTTCCCACCACCGCCAATGCGTACCAGCGAACGTTCGGAGGAGCGCAGGACGCCTTTGTTTCCGTCTTGGATCCGACGCTTAGCGGCTCGAGCGCGCTGAAGTACTCCACCTATCTGGGTGGCGCCGACATTGATGAAGCGCGTGTTCTGAGCATTGACGCGAATGGAAATGTCTTCCTCGCGGGGCGTACCATTTCATCAGCCTTCCCCTTGAAGAACGCCGTTCAGGCCACATTCGCCCTCGGTCTCCCGGTTGCCGGCACGGGCAGCAGCAGCAGCGGAAGTGGAGCCGGCAACACTCCCGCACCAGGATCCTACGACGTATTCGTTTGTAAGTTGAACCCCGAATTAGATGGCCCATTGTCTCTCCTCTATTCCACTTTCCTGGGCGGCTCGAATAGCGACGAACCCGCGGCGATGCAGGTGGACCGGGCGGGAATGATCTACGTTTCCGGAAAGACCAGTTCCGTCAATTTCCCGATGATCAACGGGTACCGTTCCGTTCTTGGCGGAGTGTACGACGGCTTCCTTGCCGTAATAAACCCCTTCGCATCTGGAGGGTCTTCACTACTCTTCTCAACCGTTACCGGGGGGAACAAGCACGACGAGATAACACACATGGCGCTCGATCAGGCGGGAGCGGTGTATATCGCGGGAAGAACGACATCGACGAACTTCATCGGGGAGAAAGCCTTTCGCTCCGCCTACGGGGGAGCTGTCGACGTGTTCCTGGCCAAGGTCACCCCCCTCACGCGTGGTGTCGACTCGCTCGAATATTCCACTTACTATGGAGGCACTGCCTCGGACGAAATCAGGGCCATGGCGAGCGACGCCGCGGGGAATGTGTACATCGCCGGAAGTACGTCGTCCTCGAACCTGCCGCTCAAGGACGCATTTCAGCCGGCGCTTTCGGGCGGGCAGGACGCATTTCTGGCCGTCTTCAACCCCGCTGCGAACGGCGCGGCGTCTCTCTTGTACGCATCCTATCTTGGCGGGAGGAACAACGACGACGTCGCGGTCGTGTCAGTCGATTCCGTCGGAAATATCTACGTCGCCGGGTTCACGGGTTCCGCCGATTTTCCTTTACAGAAGGCGGTCCAGTCCGGTTTCGGCGGCGGCAACACCGATGGCTTTTTGGCCAAGTTTGGCGCCGTAGCCCACCGTCAGTCCGGGCTTCTTTTTTCCACGCTTCTCGGCGGCAACGCGAGCGATGAAATCTCGGCGTTGTCGGCCGATGACACCGGTGCGATTACGGTCGCAGGCAAAACCTCCTCCGGAAATTTTCCTTCGTTGGGAAACCCCCTCGTGAACGGGTTCGGAGGCGGATCGGCGGACGTCTTTCTGGCTACCATGAGTCTGTGCGAATTTGACGCCCGGCTGGCGAGCGACTCGTTTCCCGTCATCGGAGGCCGTGGCCGTCTCTCGGTCACGACGACGAACGACTGCCAGTGGTCCGTTACTCCCGATGCTCCGTGGCTTTCGTTGCCCGAGATTTCATCAGGCCGGGGAAACGCCGAAGTCGTCTTCGCCGTTGCGGCGAATGGCCGCGAACCTGGTCGCTCCGGACGCCTTTCCGTCGCCGGCAAGAGCCTGACTGTGAAACAGGAGGGTGTCTCGGCACAGTTTGCCGCCACGCCGAACCCCGTCAAAGTCTGCGACGGTACCGGCCGAGGGAGCACCACGCTTACGTGGCAGACGCAAAACGTAACGGAGGTGGCGCTGCGAGTGGGTTCACCGACGGGGGGGCTCCTCGGAATTTTTGGCCCCGCGGGCTCCTATCAGACGGATAAATGGGTTTCGAGCGGACTGCTCTTTTACTTGATCAACCTGAGCCCTGGAGTGAACCCGGACTCGGTCCTCGCGGTACACCAGGTAGACGTCAACGCGGCAGGCTGCGGAATCGGACTAGGGCCCCAGATCTACCAGAGCGGGATCGTGAACTCGGCGAGTCTTCAGCCGGGTCCAATCGCGCCGGGTTCCCTTTTCGCCGTCTTCGGCGAGAATCTGGGACAGAAAGCCGAGATCGCGACAACCCTGCCCCTTCCCACGGCTCTAGCGGGAACGCGCGTCTTCGCGGGAGGCCAGGCCGTGCCGCTTGCCTACGTCAGCCCAACGCAGATCAACGCTCAGTTGCCTTGGAATCTCCCTATCGGGCAAACCACGCTCGAAGTGGTGGATTGGAAGTCCGAACATTCGATTATCAGATTGTTTCAGACGGTTCCCGCCTCACTTGGCCTATTCACGCGCGGGACCCGCAAGGCGGTCGTACAGAATGCCGACGGCACCGCGAACGACGCGGCGAATCCCGCGCCGGGCGGCTCGATTCTGACGGCCTACCTTACGGGGCAAGGCGAGCTCCTGGTTTCGATACCCGATGGCGGTGCGTCCCCAGTGCAGCCGGGAGCCACGCCCAGGAGGAAAATCACCGCCACGCTCGCGGGCACGGAAGCAAGGGTGCTATACGCCGGGATGGCTCCGGGCCTTGTCGGTATTCTGCAGGTGAACTTTCAGTCGCCGTCGCTCCCGCCAGGGACCTATGAACTGAAGTTCTTCGCGGATGACAACGAGAGCAACGCCGCCTTCCTTACCATAAACTAAGTCTGATCGATCTCCCGCCTGCCAAATCGCCCTTCGCGCCGCAAACACTCGAAAGCGACCGCCGAACAACACCTACGGCTTTCGAAGCAGGCCGCGCTCCGTCATCCATTCGGCGCAGCGTTGCGGCCAGTTGGAAATCGGCAGACGGTTATCGATCACGCCGTAGCCATGCCCGCCCTTCGCGTAGATGTGAATCTCAGCGGGCACGCCTGCCTTCTTCAACGCCAGATAGAAGGCCACGCTGCGCTCGGAAGGAACACGGTCGTCGTCCGCGTGGACCAGAAATGCGGGTGGCGTCTCCTTCGTTACATTGATCTCGCTCGACCCGCCCCCCATATAGCCGAGCACAAGAAAGCCGGGCCTGGAGCTTTGGCGTTCCACGGGAAGGGAGGCCGATGCGTTTCCGGCATCAAAACGAGTGCCTGCCAGCGCCGTGATCGCCCCGCCTGCGGAAAAGCCCATCATGCCGACACGCGCTGAATCGAGATTCCATTCGGAGGCGCGGCTGCGTACGAGACGAACCGCCCGCTGCGCATCCGCCAGCGCCGTATCGATCGTATAGGAAGCTCCCTCCGTTTTCGGAAGGCGATACTTCAGCACAATGCCCGCAACGCCGAGGGTATTCAACCACCGCGCCACGTCGTGGCCCTCCTTGTCGATCGCCAAATGGACGAATCCGCCGCCAGGACAGATAATGACCGATGCGCCGTTCGCCACTGATCTCTCCGGCAGGTAAACGGTGATGGATGGCTCGTGGACCCTGGCGACCGAACGGTCGGTCACGCCTTCCTTACCGCGCTCCGTCCATACTTCGCTTTCCGTGGAGGCGGGCGGATCTGACCAAAGTTTGATCACCATTCCGGCCTTCATCGAATTGTCTTCCGCGGCGAGTGCCGCGCTCACGAAGGCCAGTGAGACGAGCCAGCGCATGGAGGTGCTCCTTCTGCCCGGGGCCTCTAGAGTTCCGTAAGGTGTTCGAGCTTCCCGCTTGCGTCGGCGAAGTGCTCCGTGTGAACGCCCATCGTGTCGAGCATAGCCATGTGAAGGTTCGCCAGCGGCGTGTCCTTCGCGTAACGGACGTGGCGGCCCGTCGAGATCCGGCCCTTGGCCCGGCCCGCCAGCAGAACGGGCAGATCGTCGTGCTGGTGCCGGTTCGGATCGGCTAGGCCGCTACCGTAAACAACCATCGAGTGGTCGAGCAGCGATCCGGCGCCGTCTGCTGTGCTCTTCAACTTGCGCACGAAATAGGCGAACTGCTCGAGGTGATGGCAATTGATCTTCGCGGCCTTCTCCATCATGACGGGATCGTTGCGATGATGCGTTAACGGATGATGCGCCTCCGGTACGCCAATCTCGGGATAGGTGCGCGTGGAACCTTCGCGACCCATCATGAAGGTGAGCACGCGCGTCGAATCGGTTTGCATCGCGACCACCATCAAGTCGAACATCAGGCGCGCATGTTCGGCGTACATCAACGGTACGCCCGCGGGCTTGTCCAATTGGGGTGGGGCATCTTTGGCCTGTTTTTCGGAGTTCTCAATGCGGGTCTCGATCTCGCGCACCGCGTCCAGGTATTCGCTCAGCTTGCGGCGGTCGGAATTCCCAAGCGAGCCGCGCAACCGCCCGGCGTCTTCGCGCACGTAATCGAGAATGCTCTTGCGGTAGAACCGTTGGCCGGCGGTAAGGTCCGCGTCGCCAAAGAGCCGTTCAAAGACGGTGCGGGGATTTACTTCCGGCGGAAGAGGGGCGGTTTCCGAGCGCCAGGCGATGTTGTTCGAGTAGGCGCAACTGTAACCGGAATCGCAGTTGCCCACCTGCCTCCCGTCTTCGCAGCCAAGCTCGATCGAAGAGAACTTCGTTTGCTTGCCGATCTTCGCGGCTGCAATCTGGTCGACCGAAATTCCGCAGCGGATGTCCGCTCCCGCCGTCTTCTTGGGGTGGACACCCGTAAGATAGCTTCCTGCTGCGCGCGCGTGATCGCCTGGTCCGTCGCCGAGTGCGCGACCGTTGTTCTGGCCGAGACCGCTAAGCACCAGCAAATCCTGGCGGAAATCCTCGACGGGCTTCAGGATGCGCCCAAACTCGAAGTTCGAGCCCGTCGATTCTGGAGTCCAGTACCGCATGTCCATCCCGGTCGGTGCATACACGAACACCATGCGGCAGGGCGTCTCCGCGGACAGCCGGCCTGGCGCGCCAAACGCCGGGGACATCGCATCCAGGAACGGAAGCGCAACCGAAGCGCCCAATCCCCGTAAAAACGTTCTGCGTTGTAACTGTTTCATTTTACGTTCCTCTTCGCATCTGAAACGGAAAGCTGTCGACAACTCCCAGAATCAGCCGGAAAAACCGGTATCCATCCCGCGAAACTTCTCTCGAAATTGAGTCTACCGCAGGACGGTCGTAGCGTTCCAGTCCCCGGCCAAGCCCATAAGTCAGCAGTTTCTCCGAGAGGCAGCGCACGAAGGCATCACGGCCGTCCTTTAGCACCGCCTTCAGTTCGGCTGGTGTCTGGAATGACTTTCCGTCGGGCAAAACACCAGCGACATCAAGCGGGAAACTTCCTTCCTGTGTTCGCCAACGGCCAATTGCATCGTAATTCTCAAGCCCGAATCCGAGCGGGTCCATCCGCGAGTGGCAGGAGGCGCACATTGCATTCGACCTGTGCGCTTCGAGTTGCTGCCGCAAGGTACCCGTAGTGCCGGCCGCCTTCTCGTCGAGATTCGGGACGTCGGGCGGGGGTGGCGGAGGCGGCGTATTCAGAATATTCTCGAGAATCCACTTCCCACGAATGACCGGCGAAGTCCGCGTCGGATAGGAAGAGACGGTGAGGACGCTCGCCTGAGTGAGCACACCGCTCCTTTGAGTCCCGTCGAGGGGAACCTTTCTGAACTCCCGGCCTTTGACGCCCTCCATACCGTAGTGCCTGGCAAGGCGCTCATTGACGAACGTGTAGCGGCCGTCGATGAAGTCGAGCACATTACCGTCTTCCTTTATCAGGTTCCCGAAAAACAATTCGGTTTCCCGTTGCATGGCGATGCGAAGCTCGCCGTCGAACTCCGGGAACTTACCCACGTCGGGCTTCAGCGTCTCAAGATTTCGGAATTGAAGCCACTGGCCCGCGAAGTTTTCCGTCAATGCCCGCGATCGGGGATCCGCGAGCATTCGCCGTACCTGAGCCTCAAGGACGCCTGGCGCTCGCAGCCGGTTGAGATCGGCCGCGGCAAGGAGTTCTTCGTCAGGCATGCTGCTCCAAAGGAAGTAAGACAGCCGCGAGGCGAGCTCATGTTCGGAAATGCGATGCGCCCCAGCGGCTGCGGGATCGCGCTCTATCCGAAACAGGAAATGCGGCGATACCAGGATAGCCGTGAGCGCTACGCGAACGCCGCGCTCCAGGGAGTCGCCGCGTTGCTGAGCGAGCGCGACAAAGCCGGCAAGCGCGTCGACCTCCTTATCCGAAACTGGCCGCCGGAAGGCTCTCCGCGCCAGTGGAGCCACGATCCGCCGCGCGCACTCGGGCTGATGTTGTCCGAGCGGATGCCCGCAAACCATGATGCGCCTGTGCGGTTCGCCGGGCGACGAAGGCTTCGGGTCGAAGGGGCCGCGGATCTCGATGTACTCGAGCCACGGCATCACTTTCCCATCGTACGCGCCCACGTCGAGATCGGCTTCGATCTGGTGCGGACCGGCCTTGATAGGAAACCGTCCTTCGAAAGACCGGGGACGCGTCTCCTCAAAGCTTGCCGGTACATCGAGCAGTACCTCGCCATCGACCAGCAACTTGCCTTTCATCTGGAGGCCGACCGGTACCCGGTTGCCCCATGCAGCACGCAGGTTGTAGTCCGCATCCGCTGGAAAATCGTGAAAGATCTCGATGTGCAACCGCTCCATCTGGTTGAGGCGTTCGGCCATGTAGCGCTCTACGGTGGGCTTTTTCTCGAGATCCGCCGGCGTGTTTTCCACCACGATCACTGCGCCTGCAATCTTCTCCGCAACTTTGAGGTATTTTTCCATCAACACGGGTGAAAGCGATAGCACGTCACCGATATTGTCGAAGCCATAGCCCGAGTCGTCGGCGGGAAAATCAGCCGCGGGCTTGAAATGGATCCCGAGCAGGTCGCGAATCGTTGCATTGTACTCGTAGCGATTCAACCGCCGCGCGGTGACACGGCCCGGATTCGGTTCGGCCGTGCGATCCATGCGCGCATATTCGCCTTCGATCCATGCTGTAACGGCAGCGACCTGAGTTGCCGGGGGTTTCTTCGCGCCCTTCGGCGGCATCTGCCCAGCCCGCAACCTTTCGAGCACCTTTTCCCAGTGGTCCCGGTCCTCGAGGTCGCGAAACCGCTCCAGGTTCAAGCCGCCGGATTGCAGCTGTGCGTTATGGCATTTGACACAATGAGCGCCCAGGAACGGTTTCACCGCCGAGTCGAACGATTTCGTGGCGGCCACCGACGAGGAAAGTCCGGCAGCGAGCGCAAGCGCGGCGGATAGGAGGAATGCAGCCATCTAGAATACTTTCTAGATTCTATCTGTTTTTCGACCGCGCGGCAGGACACTCGAAGTTACGCCGGACACGTATCGCTCGCGCCGGCCAATAAAGGGGACGCCGCTTGCACGATGGTCAGGATAGAAATTCGGTCAGGATGGTCCTCGAAAGCCGCGGGATGACGAATGGGTTCAACCGCTCCAGTTGCTCCCGGCAAGAACGCAGACATGCGAGGAACTGGTTCGTTCCTTTGCGCGCCACGGCCGGCGCGGAAGTGAACTCGCCTCCGATGCCAGTACTCTATTCGTCGTAGCAAGGACCGCGCTCACGACATCAGCCTCGGCGCCAGGATGAAAAATCGATTCGCAAGCCGCGAGTTGCTTGAGAACATGCTCTCGCGAGGTATGCCGATCGACGGCTTGGACAGTGCCCTCGGGGATTGCCACTGAGCGGCGTTCCAGCCTGGGGGTCCACGCCCCCAGGACCTCCGCCAGCAGTTCTTCCAGCCTCGTCAGAACCTTCTCCGCGAGGCGGGCTGTTCACTGCGAAGAAGCCGTGTGGCCATCACGAGGATTTCCTCTGTGGACATGACCTGAGTTCGGGGTTCTGCCAGGCCATGGCGTGACATCGTGATGCAAATCCACCTCCGTGCGATTTCAGGAGTGGATACCCGGAAGATCCCCGTGCCACTTTCCCGGGGCGAGCATAAGGGTCATACGGGCCGGATTCCGGATGCCCTGGGTCGCCATCCATAAGTCCATCGCGGCCACTTCCGCGGCTCCCTCGTCTCCGCCGCGGATAAGTCCTCGCACCCGCCGGGCCACCGACGCGTGGAGAAGCATGCCTGTGGCGTCGAAGGCCTGCGCTGCACCGTCGAGATGCATGACCGCCTCATCGGCATGCCGGCGCGATGCCGCGATCCCGGCACGCAGGAGCCAGGCAAGCCCGTCCGTCCACTGCATACCTTCGCGCTCGATGCGCTTGGCCGCCCGCGCGGCGTCGCCTAGATCCCCCATTGCGATGGCGCATCGCGCCGTGGCATGCATCCATTCCGCTCGAATGACTTGTACGCGCAGCATCATGGAACGCTTAACGTCCGGCTCTCGCTCGCGCAACAGTTTCCGGGCCGATGCCGCGTCGCCCTGGTAGAGAAGAACTTCACCTTGTGAGAAAAGATTCCAGTAGTGCTGAAAATGGAAGCCACTATGGGACCAACGAGCAATAGCCAGTTTCAATTCCTGCGTCGCCCGGGCAGGGTCGTCGGCCGCGAGCCAGAGCATATGCGAAATGCGATTGAGCACGCCGGTTTCGGTGTAGAGATCGCCCCGATCGCGCACGTCTTTCAGCACGACTGGATAGCGTGCGGCGACTTCGGTCAGATTTCCCTGAAAACACCACGTGATCAGCGATAGCAAACGCGCCGTCGTGGATTCCCACGTTGTGGGAATGTCCTGGCCCGCGCGTAGCGCCTCCGAGCTGTCGAGGTACTCGCGCGCCGCCTGCCAGCGGCCTTGGGAAAAGCGGACCATCCCGGTCATGAACCCGATGTGGGCCTGTACATACGGATGCCTGACCCGTGCGGCCACCGTGCGCGCGGCCGTAAGCAGTTCTTCGCAGCGCGCGATAGCCGGCCGCCCGGCGGTTCCCGCATGTCCGGCCTCCATGGCGAGAGCGCGGGCGATCCGGTACGGTTCGCCGGCTCTGAGGGCGAGCAGCAGGTGGCGGGACTGAAAATCGGCGGCGTAAATGTTGTCGACTACGGCCAGCCCGGCGCCTACGCTCCAGCACGCGTCGATGCGGACCAAGTCCGCCGGCACCACCTCACTGAAGTCGCGCTCCTTGAATTTGATCCCCCGAAGCCTCACAAGCGCGCGGCGCAACAGCAGCGAGGCGAGCGCGCCCCGCGGCGTTTTCGCCATTCTGAGTCCCACCGACTCGAGGACGCCGCGCATTGCTTTCATGCCTTCGTCGATGTGCCCACTTAACAAGAGTTGCTCTGACGCCCTGCGGCGGAGGTCCAGCGCTTCGGCGGCGGACGCGCCCTTCGCGGCTTCGAGATACGCCCGCGCGGCCTGATCCCCGCGCCCGGCGTTTGCGAGTGCCCCGCCCAATTTGATGTTCAGTGCGCGGGAGTGTTCGATCTCGCCCGGATCCAGATCGAGCGAGAGCCTGTAGAGGCGCGCAGCCCTGTCGAAGGCGAGCGCGTCGGCCGCCTGGCGTGCGGCGGCTACCGCGTAGACTGCGGCCTTCGTTTTGTCGCCGCCACGCTCGTAATGGACAGCAATGGTCTCCGGATCGGTCTCGCGCCCGCTTGATTCATAGCCATGGGCGAGCCGCAAGTGGTGGACCGCGGCTTTCGCCGGTTCCAGGCGAGCGAGGATGGTTTCGCGGATGCGGTCGTGGTAGGTTTCAATTTCGTCGCGGTCGCCCACATCGCGCCCGCGCAGCATGCGCTCGGTCCGGAGCAGGTGGAGAAGGGAGAGATCCTCGCCTCCGAAGTCCGCCGCGCGGCGCGCCATATCTTCAGCGACTGGCTTCCCGGCTACGGCCACAACTTCAAGCAGGGTCCTCGCCCGTTCCGGCAACTCGGACACGCGCTGATGAATCACATCGTCCAGCGTGAGGTGTTGGTCGCCGGTTCGCGCCCTGGGGCTCCGCAGCAATTCGATAAAGAACGGGCTGCCGCCCGCTTCCGCCGCGATTGACGCCGCGCCGCCGGAGAAGCCACCGCCCGTGAGCGCCGCCGCGAGCGAACGCGCTTCCTCTCCCGATAACTCGCCCACTTCGATGCCGCGAACGGACTGGGCGGAAAGCGCAGGTTCCAGCGCCCGCAGCAGGGGGCTGCTCGCCGCTTCCTCGCTGCGGTAGGAAGCAATCAGCAGGAAGGCGGGTGAGCCGGGTTCCCGAAGAATTTCCTCCAGGGGGCCGGCGCTGTCCAGGTCGCCCCATTGAAGGTCGTCGATGAAGAGCACAAGCGGTCTCGATTCCCCAATCTTGCCGAGCAAGTCCTTGAGCGCCGAAAACGCACGGCGCCGAAGCTCCTGCGAGTCGAATATTTCCTGACTCCGGTTACGAGCCTCGATTACCGCTTCGACGCGCCGCAAAACGGGAAAGAGCCTCGCGAGCGATGCTACGTCCCGAGGCATCAGCCGCTCCGCGTCGCGGTGTGGAAGCTTTTGCAAGTATTGGCTGAGCGTATCGACAAGGCTGTCCAGCGCCTTATAAGGCACCGATTCGCGCTCATAGCAGCGCCCCGAGAGAATCACGATGCCAGGTTCGGCATGGCGAAGCTCATCGAGAAAATAGCGAATCAACGCGCTCTTTCCCATGCCGGACCGGCCGAAAACCCGCACGGCAACGGCATGCCCTTCATGCGTCGCGGCGAACGCTCCCCGAAGCGAGGCCAAGTGGCTCGAGCGCCCGACGAAGACCCTGCTTCTCCGGGTTGCCTCAAGGGGAACGAAGCCCGAAACAAACGGCTCGGCGCCCTGCAGTCGCTTCAGTACGTCACGCCCGGATGGGCGTTGGCCAGCGTCGACGTGGAGAAGGTCCATGCACAAGCCGCACAAGTCGGAAGGCAGGCCGGGGTCCCAGTGGGAAGGAGGCGCGAGGTTCTCGTAACGGGCGCGGGTTTGCGCCCCGCGCCCCAACCGGGGAAATGGAAGACGCCCGGCCAGGGCCTCGTAAAGCATTACGCCGGCTCCGAACCAGTCGCTCGGCTTTCCAACGGCTTGCCCGGTCGACTGCTCCGGTGACATGTACGCGGGCGTCCCCGCGACGCCCTCTTCTTGCGCGACGCCTCCCGCGAGTTCCGTTACCAGGCCGAAATCGAGTACGACTGCCCTTCCCTCCGGCGTCACCAGAACATTCGAAGGTTTGATGTCCCGATGAAGGATGCCTGCCGCGTGAATGGCGACCAGTCCTTCGGCCAATTGCTGGAACGCCGCTCGAAGCCTGCCCAGCGCCCCTTCGGTCAGCGGGCTTATGGCGCGGGAATCCCTAACTGTCTCTTGATCCTGCGTGCCTGATAACTGAGTCGTGTCGAGTGTAACCGTGAATGCCGCCTCTGTATCCACTCGCGAGTCGCCGCCGCGAACGTAGTCGAGGAAACTCACGCCATGGATCAACTCCATGGTGAAGAACCATTCCTCGTCCGTGGCCTGGAGTTCGTAAAGAGTGACGAGATTTGGATGGGTGATGTCGGCGAGCGAACGGAACTCCTGTTTGAAACGATAGAGGCGGGACGGATCGGCTTTCCGCAGGGCCTTCAATGCGACGACCGATTTCATCTTCCGGTCATACGCGCGATAGACCACCCCGAACGCGCCGGAGCCAAGGCGTTCTTCGATTTCGAACCTGTCCGTCCCTCGAAATGTATCCGCCGCTTGCATGTAATGCTTTCCGGATGCGATCGCACCCTCTCTAGATATTACCGCGAGCGCCTAAAGAGCAGGTATGCGGGTATCCCGCTCGCCACACACAGGAGACCCATGAGAGACGGCACGGGCTTCGTCACAAGCGTGTTGGCGACGAAGAGCATCGACGTGACAACGAACAGAGCCGGCGTTACCGGATACCCCCACATCTTGTAAGGGCGCGGGAAATCAGGATGCCTGCGCCGCAGGACGATCACGCCGCCGACGGCTAAACCATAGAAGATCCAGGAAGAAAAGATCACGTAGGAGAACAGCTTCTCGTACGATCCACTTATGGCCAGAACCGACGCCCAACCGCCTTGAACCAGAATCGCGAGCGCCGGGGTCTCGTACTTCGGATGCACTTCGGCGATCTTCCTGAAGAACAGGCCGTCTCGCGCCATCGCGAAGTAGACGCGCGGTCCGGCAAGAATGCCGCCGTTGAGCGCGCCGAAGATGGAGACGAGAATGACCAGCGAGACCACCGATGCCCCGGCCTCTCCCATCGTGCGGTTCGCCATCATGGCCGCCACCCGCTCTGCCCCAGCAATCTCAGGAACAGTAAGAACGTGCAGGTAGGCAAGATTGGCGCTCAGATAGATCACGATAATTCCGCCGACGCCAAGCGAAAGAGCGAGCGGCAGATTTCGCTCGGGCCGCTTGATTTCGCCAGCCACCATCCCGCCCATGAACCAGCCTTGGTATGCCCAGAGACAGGCGATGGTGGCAACACCGAAATCGCTCCATGAAAACACAGTTGGGGGGGGACCATTCGAGAACGGATACACACGGGCTCACAAGGGCGCTTCCGATCAGCACCGTGACTCCCAGGACTTTCGCCACGGTGAATACGTTTTGAACGGCTGCCCCCAACCGTACTCCGCGGCAATTCACAAGGGTAAGAATAAGAATCACGGCCACGGCTACAATCTTTGCGGCGACCGGCGTGAGCGGGACGAAGTGCCCAACATAGATCGCGAAGGCGACAGCAAGCGTCGCCGTACCTCCAGAGCGAATCACAAGCAGAAATGCCCATCCGAAAAGAAACGCCGTAAGCTTTCCCCAACTTTCTCGGAGGTAGACGTATTGCCCGCCGCTCGCCGGATACATAGCACCGAGTTCGGCGAACGCGAGCGCTCCGAAATAGGTGAGCAAGCCTGCGAAGATCCACACGGTGGCGATCAGGATCGGGTTTGGCAACGTGCTCGCTACACTACTCGGCACCAGGAAGATAGCCGAACCCATTACGGTTCCGCCGACAATCATGGTGGCGTCGAACAGGCCGAGCTTACGTGGAAGATCGCGAGAGGCGGGAGTCACGGATGCCAATCATACTACGTTGGGAGCGGCACAGCGCCGTCGTCTCTCGCGGTTTCCGGGGATATCGAGTCTATTGCGGGGATCCATCAGTTTTCTCCTCCCTCCGAAGCGCCTCAATGGCGAGGACTCATGGACCAGGGGGCAGATCCGAGAACTTTCATAGTCGTTCAAGGAAGTAGATTTACAGCCCGAGAGTCCCGCTCCGTAGGCGCGCAAACGAGATGCACCATGAGCCTGGGGTTCATGATCGGAAGTGGTATGTGGGCGCCGCTGTTACCAACATGAAGATGGCACTGGCGCCGTCGTAAGACATAGAGACTGCGCTCCAGTTTGCTCCACCCGGACGATGTGGGTATTCAGCAAACCCATGAATTCCGGCCGCCAACGATCAATTGAAGAAACCCGTATTTGGGGGCCGAGTCGTCGCGGCTCTGGAAGGATCCCTTGGGAGGCAACGGGTTGTTACGAACGATCACGCAGTGATCCGCCCCTCGGAGTTGGTCCTAGACCTTGGGTGGAAGCTCCGATCCGCGATTCCGAAGTAAGCCGCATCTTCACAGACGCCGCTGGCTTTGCCGGCCGCCACATCGCCCGCCGTCGAGTTCACACGGCGCTAATATCGAACATCACGCAGCGGCTTCCCCGCTCAATCCGCCGCGTTCGCCTGCTCCACCTTCTTCGGATACACCGTCTCCCATCCGTCCTGTCCTTCTCTCACCCGGATCGTATCGTTGATCGGTGGATTTTCCCATCTCTGCCGCCGGCCGCTCGGCCAGCGGATCTCAAGCGCATCCACCTTCTCGACCTTCGCCAGCCCGAAATGCTGTTCGAACGGCAGACACCCGAAATTGGTGCCGCCGCTGACTTCGCGGTATTGCTTCATGCCGCCCGCTTCCACGCACACGCGCGCGCCAATGGCGTCGCGATTGCTAGTGGTCCCCGTCAACCGCACGTTGAGATAGTTTCCCGGCAGTTTCGTCGGGTAATAGACGCCGGACGTCAGTAGCTCGCCTGGGTACGCTCCGCCGGTCGCGACAAGCACCGATAGCCGCCCATCTCCAAACAGATCCGCCAGATTGCCGCCGTGTCCCTTGCCTGTAAAGGGCAAGCCCGAACTAAACGTGATGTTGTTGAACTTGCCTCCGGTATTCTCAAGTAGCACCAGAGGCTCCACGCGGTCCATTCGAGGACTCCCGTTGCCAAGCACCAGATCGATGACGCCATCGTTGTTGAAGTCGCCCGCGTTGCCGCTCATCGTGCCCCAGCACCCGTCAATGCCCATCTTCTCGCTCACCAGCGTGAACGTGCCGTTGCGGTTATTGTGATACAAGCGGAGCGGATGGCCATCTTCCGGACCCTTTCCGGTACGCATCGTGTGCACCACGTCTTCGTGATCGGACCACGTGAACTGGACCAGATCGAGCCACCCGTCGTTGTCATAGTCGACCCAGAACGCCGTGCTCCCGATGCAATGATCGTCAAAGCCCGCCGTCGCGCTCACGTCGGTGAACGTGCCGTCGCCGTTGTTGTGATAGAGCTGGGAGCGGCCCATCGCGTTGCTGAGGAAAAGGTCCGGACGCCCGTCGTTGTCGTAGTCGCCCCAACAGTGGCCGATCGTCGGCCAGATTGTCCGCAGCCCCGCCTTCTCTGCGACTTCCGTGAACGTGCCGTCGCCATTGTTGTGGAACAGGCGGTTGGGTGTTTTCCGGTCGAACAGCGCGCCCAGATTGTTGGCGATGAAGAGGTCGAGGTAGCCGTCGCCATCGTAGTCCGCCCAACTCGCGGTAAACGCCGGACCCCAGGCGTTGACCCCCGCCTTGGCGGTCACGTCCGTAAACGTGCCGTCGCCGTTGTTGTGGTAAAGCTCGCCCTGGCCGACGAAGAAACCGAGCCGCGTGACAAACAGGTCGGGCAATCCGTCGTTGTCGTAATCGCCGACCGCGATCGCAAAACCGTTCACGCAGTCGTCAAGGCCCGATCCCACAGAGACGTCCTTGAACGTGCCATCGCCGTTGTTCCGATACAGGCTGCAACCGGCGTGCGCCGCCGCGATCACCACATCCTGGTACCCGTCGTTGTTGTAGTCGAACACGGCGAGACCACGACCCGCGCTGGTCTTGTCAAGACCGCACTTCGCCGCGATGTCGGTGAATGTGACCGATGGCGCGGAGTAGCCAACCTTCATCTCCATGCGGTTCGAAACCGGCACGGATTCCGGATACCGTCCCCCCACCTTCTGTACGCACTGCCACAGCCAGGCGCGAGTGCGTTCGTTCGTGGGATTCAGCGTGAGCGAATCCGACGCGGCGTCAACCGCTTCCTTGAACTTGCCCGCGCGGTAAAAGGCAACCGCGGCTTCATGCAGCGACTCGGCGCGCACCGCTGGATTTTTCGACGCCTCCATCAACTCGCGCGCGGCATCCACGTATCGCCCGCATTTGATGAGGATGCGGCCGAGCTCCATTCGCGTTTTTGAGTCCTCCGGGTGAGTCTTAAGCCGAGCCTCGTGCCTGTCGATAATTTCTCTGTACTGCACGCTCACGTAGATGTGAACTTCGGAGAACATCTCGACCACATTCGCGACGAATTCGGGGAAACGTTTTGCGCCTACCACCTGAAACGTGGCGAGGCCGCGCAGCCCTGATTGCGCCATCAGCGTCCCGAAGGATAGTGGAATCTGCAACGGCAAGGTTAGAGAACGCGGATCTTTGGCATCCACGAAATTGAAGCAGTATTTGATGGCCTCGAGCAGTTCCCTTGATGCCCCGGCAATGCCATCCTCCTTGAGATTCATCAAGCGGCCGATTCGAACTGCCCGATTGGTGAGCTCGGAAACGGCGGAATCTACATCCTTGGGACCTTCGAGTGGCGGCTTGACCACCGGCGGCGCGGGCGGCACGCCGGCCATCGCGTCAATGGTCTTCTGCGCCGTCTGCATCGCTGCGTTAGCCATCAGCAGCCCGGTCTCGGCGAGTCCGGCCGTAGCGCGGAATAGGGAATCGAAAAAATTAGCCATGGTTTAATAAAGGGCGGTTCGAGTTTACGTGTTTATAACAACGGCTTCGGCAGAATATAATACACGGATTGGATCGCGCAGCCGAAGCTCGCGGTCTCGTTCTTCACAATCGGCTCGCCCGCGAGGAACTGCGCCATCGCAGGTTCAAGGTAAGACTGGAAATCCGTGTCGTCGCCGAGCTTGAAATTATCGATGGCGCCTCGATAAAGCAGTCTTCGATCGCTCGCATCGATCAAGAAAACCCGTGGGGTCTGTTGCACATACCACAGCCGGGCCACCACACCTTTAGAATCATGGAGGATCGGGAAGCGCAGACCGCGCTCCCTGATGGCTGCTGCGACCTGCTCAGCCGATTCGTCGTGACGCGAGGCGATACCGAAGAAAGCAAAGTCGGGATGACGCGCTGCGAACTCGTTCATGTAGCTGTCGTAGCGCTGACAGTGCGAACAAAAGCCGGACCAGAAGCACGCCACCGCACCTTTCTTCCCCTCAAGGAAATCCCCCAGCGTCCGCATGTCCCCGCCGACCTGGCGCAATGAGAAATCGGCCACCGGTAAACCGATCTCCTGTTTTTCCCGTATCATTGTAGTCTCAGCCATCGTTTTACGATCTTATCGCATCCGATATTCTTTAAGGGGTAATGCAAACCTATTAGAGCCTCACAATGATCCGTGCTGAAGCGATTCCTGCCAAAGTCGCGATTTCCTTTCTCGCCGTCGCCGCACTGTGTCATGCCAAACGGTTTCACGCGGAAGGAGTGGTGCTACGAGTCGATCCGGCGGAGCGGACCGTCGTCATTTCCCACCGAGCCATTCCCGGCTACATGGACGCTATGGCGATGCCGTTCCGCGCAGCCAACGCGCGCGAGCTCGCCAATCTCAGACCCGGCGAAACTGTAACGTTCGATCTGGTGGTAAGCGGGAAGTTGTCCCGCGTCGAGCGAATCAAGGCCGCAAAGCGGGACACAATCGAAGACGACGGCGAGAAAATCAGCATTACCTTGCCGGCCGAAAAACTTCCCCTCGGCGCGCAGGTTCCGGACTTCCAACTAATGGACCAAGCCGGCGAAACCGTGAGCCTCAGCGCCTTTAAGGGAAAAGTGGTCGCCGTTAATTTCATCTACACGCGCTGCCCGTTGCCGGAGGTCTGCCCAAGGCTTTCCGCCCACTTCGCTCAGGTACAACGCCGCTTCGGGGACCTGATGGGAAAGGACGTGGTGCTGCTCTCAGTCACGCTCGACCCACAGTACGACACTACCGCAACGCTCGCCGCCTACGCTAAGATCTGGAGAGCGGAACATTCGGGATGGAAATTCCTGTCAGGTTCCGAAGAGGAGATCGGCCGCGTTGCCAGAGCGTTCGGCATGGTTTACTGGCCCGAGGAAGGGTTGGTCGCGCACACATCAGAAACGGGCGTGATCGGACGCCGTGGACAGCTTTCCGCGCTGGTTTCGGGATCGCGTTTTACGGCGGCTCAAATCGGCGATTTGATCGCCGCCGAATTGGAGGACATTAGATGATTCGCACAACATTTTTTCTTGGAGCGGCCTTGTCGCTGGCCGCGAGCGGCTTCGGGCAGCAGTCGAAACCGAAGGACCTCTGCGCCCCGCCGCCCGGCGGAGCCGCCCCCACCCTGCCTGCAAAGCTAATGACTGGCCAGGGGAATCTGCATTTCCCCATCACGACATCGAACCCGAGAGCCCAGGAGTTTTTCGATCAGGGTGTCAACCAGATGCACTCGTTCTGGGCAACTGAAGCGGAGCGGTCGTTCCTGCAAGCCGCCGCTCTCGATCCGTCGGCTCCCATGCCACATTGGGGAATCGCGATGGTTGCCGCCGGCGATTACCGGCCGCGCTTCCAGCTCGACCGCGATACGCCAAGAAAGAAGAAGACGGCCCCAGTGCGTTTAGAACCTGTCGGCGGGCCAAAGCGCGCCATCGAGGCGGCAACGAAGGCCGTGTCGCTCCAGGAGGCCGCGGGCAGGGCGACTGAACTGGAAAAGATGTATATCGCCGCGATCGCGGCGCGGCGCAGCGGGACGGGTGAAGATGCGGACCAAGGCTATATCAAGGGCCTCAGGGAGATCGCCGGCGCGTACCCTAATGAAGTGGAAGCGAAGAGCTATCTCGCGCTCCACCTGATGCGCGGCTTCACGACGCCTGACAAGCAGCCGCGGCCCGGTTCCATGGAGGCCGCTGAGATCCTCAGGGACTTGGCAGCAAAATTTCCCAACCACGCCGGCGTACATCACTACATCATTCACGGATTTGAAGGCTCCACGTTCGCAAAGGATGCGTGGACGGCCTGCCGGCGGTATCCGGAACTCGTGGAAAACATCCCTCACGCCTTGCACATGCCGGGGCACATCTGGGCGCAGACGGGAAAGTGGGACGAGGCGGTGAAGTCTTTCGCCGACGCATCGAACAATGAACTCGGGTACATCAAAGCGGACAAGCTCTACTCGACGGGTCATCACGGCCACAATGTGCACTTCCTCGCGATGAGCTACAGCTTCCGCGGCGAATACGAGAAAGCCGTTCAAGCGGCGTCGGGGCTGCTTGAGTTCAAGGAAAATCCACGCGACGCAGCTGCGATCGACAACGTTTACAGCACGTATCGTCAAGGATGGTTCGCCTTGATGCGCACGCTGGTACAGAACGAAAAGTGGGACGAAATCCTCGGCGGCAGCAGGCTTCCCGTGTACGACAAACCGCGCGAGCTGTCATGGAGGCATTGGGCGCGCGCACTAGCCTTCAACGCGAAGGGTGACCGGGCAGCCGCGGAAAGAGAAGCGAAGGAAATGGACGCTGCCCTTCGGGAGTATAAGAAGAAAACCAAAGGGGATGTTGCGCCCCCGCTCGTGGTGGCCCGGCTGGAACTCGCAGGCCAGATGGCGTTGGCGCGGGAAAAGACTGAGAAGGGCCTCCGCATCCTCCAGACCGCCGCGGACAAAGAACTCGCGCTACGCTACACCGAACCTACTGCGTACCCCCGCCCCGTGCTTGAGGTGCTGGGCGCGGCGGCGCTCGTGGCAGGGAAACCCGAAGCAGCCGAAGCGGCTTTCCGCGGCGCACTGAATCAGTATCCGGAGAGCGGCCGCGCGCGCCGCGGTTTAGCGGAAGCGCTCAGGCGCGGCGGGAAGCCGGTCAACGCGGGTTCTTGAACCCGATCACGATTGTCGGCGGCGGCTTGGCGGGTTCCGCAGCCGCCCTCTCGGCGCGTGCCGAGGGCGCAGCAGTGCTTCTGTTCGAAAAATCGGCGTTCCCAAGGCACAAAGTCTGCGGTGAGTTTGTTTCGCCTGGGGCGCGCGCCGTACTCGAAGACCTGGGTGTCTGGGACGCCTTCGAAGAAGCCGGCCCCGCACCCATTTCCCGCGTCGCATTGGTTTTCGGGATGCGGCGTAAGGAGTGGCGCTTGAGCGAGCCTGGCTACGGGATCAGCCGTCACCGCTTTGACGATCTCCTTCTCAACAAGGCTCGCGAGCGTGGCGCCGAAGTGATTCACGGACACGGCGAACCCTCGGGCACCTCGATCATCGCACACGGAAGGCGCGAATCCGCACGCGGAGAAAGGCTCTTCGGATTCAAAGCACACTTCGAGGGTCCGGCGGACGACGCCGTCACGCTCCATTTCTTTCGGAACTGCTACGTTGGAGTAAGTTCCGTGGAGGGTGGCAGAACGAACGTCTGCGGTCTTGCCCCTGAGAGGGTACTGCGCGCGCATGGCTTCGAAGTTGAGCCGATATTGGGCGGAAACGAGTGGCTCTCGGCGCGAATTCAGCCACTTACGCGCGTAATGGATTGGATGATTACCGGACCGCTTGTTTTTGGTTGCCATTTCGACGGGAAAGTCACCGCTGGCCGGTACCTGACCGGCGACGCTCTCGGTTTCGTCGATCCGTTCACGGGCGCGGGGATGTTAGGTGCGCTTATCACCGGCCTCAGAGCTGGCCGTGCCGCTGCTACGGGAATTTCGCCCCGGGAATACCTCCGCGAATGCGAAGCAGCGCTGGGTGGGGCCTATCGTGTAGCGGCAGTTTTTCGCGCGGCCCTTCGGTCAGGGGTTGCCGATTGGATTGGTCCGCTGATACCGGGAAAGCTGTTACTTAGCCTGACAAGGCCGAAATATTGAAACAAAAAAACCGGCGGGGGCTCGGAGGTTGCCCCCACCGGCTCGTCCGCTAGTGCCCAGAGTTAAGAGGGACAATGGCCCCGCTTAAGAGCGTCGCGGCACTTCTTATATACCACTAGACGTAGTGTACTACAGAATCGTTACGAGTGCTACTCAAAAGATCGTGCGTCCAACGCGCACCCAACGCCTAGCCAAAGTAGCTTATGTCAGGCATGACCTGCGTTCGCTCGAGAGGCCCGCGCCCCCGGTGTCCTCGCCTTTCCGTTGCCGACTGCCGGTTACCCGCCGGAAGAATCGCGAGTGCCGTGACGCAAACTTGAGAATCAAGCCGCTCATCACTGCTCTCAGCCCGGAAGGGCAGCAGCAGCCGGCCTACCACGATTCATGCAAGTTACCGCGCATTCATAGCCATTTCCCGCGCGCGATGCCACCGCATCCGGCCCTGATGCTCCTGGTAAAGTGTGGCAAATCCCGCCCAATAGTACCCCCCCACGAACAGCAACAGGAACGGTAGCGACAGGTAGTTCGCCGAATCGATCGCGAACGCCACCATCCCCAGGAAATAGGTGCCGAACGCGACCTCGATATACGGAAGCCAACCGCTCCTCGCCCGGTACTTCTTGTTCTCAAGCTTCATCGGCCGGGCGCCGTCAATCGCATATTTCGGCGTGCGCACGAAGCTCGTCTCCACGCCGAATATCGCTTCGAAGAACGCCCGGGTATTAATCACAGTCAGCCCGACTCCCACAGCCATTAGCATGGGCAGCATGAGCACCGACCGTTTCCAATTCCCTGGGTGCAGTTCTCGCTGCGCAATCACGTAGAACGCGGAAATCGACCAGAAGGACGCAATGATTAACGGCAGGTCGAGCACCACGAGTTGCAGCCAGCCCATGTAGAACCGCACAATCATCACGGGCAGCATCAGCGCGGAAACCACAACCATGAGCGGGTAGGCAACGTTCGGCGTAAGATGGAGAAACGCTTCGAGCTTTACCCGCCATGGCAGTTCGGCGCGAAAGATGGAGGGCAAAAGCTTTTTCGCGCATTGGGTCAGGCCCTTAGCCCATCGCTGCTGCTGCACCTGGAAACCATGCATTTCCACCGGCAGCTCCGACGGACACTCGAGGCCCGGCAAGTATACGAAACGCCATCCCTTCAACTGTGCCCGGTAGCTAAGGTCGGAATCTTCGGTGAGAGTGTCGTGCTGCCACCCACCCGCGTCATCGATCATCGCGCGGCGCAGAATTCCAGCGGTCCCGTTGAAATTGAAAAACAGCCCGGACCGGGAACGCGCTCCGTGCTCGAGAATGAAGTGCCCATCGAGAAGAATCGCCTCTACCTCGGTCAGGAAATTATAGTCCTTGTTGAGATAGCTCCACCGCGTCTGCACGACGCCCACTTTCGGATCCGCAAAGAAGTGCACAGTGCGGGTCAGAAAGTCGCTCGGCGGCACAAAATCGGCGTCGAAAATCGCCACGACCTCGCCGGTCGCATGCTTCAGACCTGCCTGCAGAGCGCCGGCTTTGTAACCAATGCGATCCGTACGATGGTGGTATTCGACAGGAAAGCCCAGGGCGTGGTATTGCGAGACAAGGGCTTCGGCAAAGGGATGGGTGTCGTCGGTGGAATCGTCGAGGACCTGAATCTGAAGGAGATGCTTCGGATACTCGATCTTCGTGACTTCGTCAATCAGGCGCTCCACGACGTAGCGTTCGTTGAAAATCGGGAGCTGAATAGTGACGCGCGGGAGTGTCTCGAATCGCACGGGCGGCTGGTTGATCGCCTTGTGCCTGTACTTGAAGTAGGTACGGATGATGTCATACCGGTGCAGCCCATAGAGCGACAACACGGCAAGAACGGAAAAATACGGCACGAGCATAGCCCAGTCGAACGCGCTCAGATGATGGATTCCGGTAAACGTGTTGTCGGAGAGATCGCGCATGACGCGTCCGACGAGGGTCGGCGCCGCGAGCAACCCGACTGGAAATGCAGTTGATACCATAAGACTTAACTCGACACTGGATCCACCGAATGAAGTTCCTGTTCCTGGCGTGCGCACTTGAAGCGCATTACGCTTTGCTCCGCTCGTTTGCCAGCCTTCAGAGCCGGCTGGTCGAGACGATCATTCTGTTATTCTCCGCTGGATTATTTTACCTCATTTCGTGCTGGCTTCTATGGGACAGTGCGCCTGGCAAGTCGGTCCCGCCGAATTCTGATGGAGGCCGCCTCCGGCTGCGATGGATCATCCTTGCCTCTCTCGCCTTTCGCATCACGGTCTGGCCCCTGTACCCCGCACTCTCGGACGATCCGTTCCGATACCGTTGGGAAGGTAAGCTGCAAAGCGCTGGGGGTAACCCCTATGAAGCGCGTCCGCGCGACCCGGAGTGGGCCGGCCTGCGCGATTCGGCGTTTCCCCAAGTGGTCGGGAAGGATTTTAAGGCCGTCTACGGTCCCCTCCTGGAACTCCTCGAGCGCGCAACGTACATTGTGGTCTCGCGTTTCGAAGCCGACCCGCGCAGTCAGGTGTTCTGGTTCAAAGTGCCGTCGGCGTTTTTTGATCTGGGTATCCTTGCGGCATTGTCCATGCTTCTCAAGGCGCAGGGCCTGAGAGCCGAACTGTTGTTGGTGTACGCCTGGTCGCCGCTGCCAATAATCGAGTTCTGGGCTACGGGGCATAACGATTCCGTCGAGATCCTGTTCGTGCTGCTCGCGCTTCTCGCGGCTACCCGAAACCGATGGACCTGGGCATTTGCCGCGCTGTCCTTGGCAACCGCGGCGAAGTTGTGGCCGGCGCTCCTGTTCCCTCTGTTCATCGGGTGGAATGGCAAGCGGCCCGTGCGTTGGTATCAGTGGTGGGTCGCCCTCCCGATATTCTCTCTTTTCGCACTGCCGTACTGGACGAACATTTGGGAAAACGCCCGCTTTGCGACCGGTTTCGTCAGCGGGTGGCGCAACAACGATAGTCTGTATGGCGCCTTGCTTTGGGCGGCAAAGGGCGACGCCTACCTCGCAAAAAAGGCGGCTTTCGCTGTAATGGCCGCAGCCGTCGCCGCAGTCACGCTCCTGCGCTGGCCGCTTGAGAAGGGCACGCTGGCGGTGATCACCACAATCCTGCTCTTTTCGTCCAACTGTCACCCTTGGTATCTGACGTGGCTGCTGCCGATGCTGGCCTTCTATCCACTTCCCGGGTTCCTGCTCTGGACTGCGGTCGTGCCCCTGGCGTACGAATCCGTGATTCGATGGACCGCCCTCGGAGAGTGGGAGGGTCCGAGCGAGTTACGCTGGTATGCTTACGTTCCTGTATTCGGTTTGTTGCTTTGGCACGCGGTAACGGCAGGAGCTCGGATCCGTCATCGATCCGCCGCCGGCGGGTGACGCGGAAAGAAGCCGTTCCCCCTTCGCAAGCCCCTCCGATCCGATTCTTTGATTGTTTGCGCGAAGCGATTCGCAGCTGCCTTGCAGGGCATTACGATGCTGTTGAGTTAATCGTATAGCGCACAGTTCTTCGAGCACCTCAGCGGGGCCGCCGTGCAGGCGGAACGCCGTAGGGCGGCTTGACGGCCTCATTACCCTTGTGGACAGGCAGGTGCGATGCTCTCCACCGTGTCAGGCCGTAGCCCTGCCAGCCCGCCCGCGGGTGTTGGCGCGATACAATGACGTACCAACATGCGCAGACGAAACTTTCTAACCACTTCACTGGCCCCCGCCCTGGCGCAGGGCCAATCCCAGGGACCTGTTTTCGACCGTGAGTACGAAGCCGGTGGCGGAGGTAGTCTTGATTACCAGACCAAGGTGACGATAGAAGGCAGACGGTCAGGGAAACCACATCAAGGCAAAGTCCTGGCCGCCATTCAACCTCATTGTGACGACATCCCAATCTACGCGGGCGGGACGGTCTTGAAGCTAATCGATGAAGGCTACACCGGCTACCTGATCACTGTCTCGAATGACTCGATGGCGGGAACGGGAAGCTCCATCGGCGATATCGTGCTCAAGAATGAGCGGGACACCGTGGAAGTAGCGCGGCGGCTCGGCCTCAAGGAGGCGCTCTTCCTGAACTACCCCAATCACAACATTGACGCCTGGCCGCTGGTGGAAATCCGCTCGCGTCTGGTCTTTCTGTTCCGCCTCCTAAAGGTGGATACGATAATCGGCTACGACCCTTCGGCGCTCTATGAGCGGAACCCTGACCACTACGTTGTCGCGCGCGCGGTGGAATCGTCCTATACACCCGCGGGATCCTCGTGGGACTACCCCGAGCATTTCCGCGCGGGCCTTAAGACCCAGATCATAAGGGAGAAGTATTACTTTTCGCGTGGTCCGCAACTGGCGAACAGGGCGGTCGATATCAGCAACTACATCGATGGCAAAGTTGACGTCAACCTGGCGAACGTCACCCAAGGGCCCGCGGGAAATTCCGGCGCGGCACTTCGCCGGAAGCTCGCACAGCAGGGAAAGCGTTTGCCCCTGCTTGGCTCAGACGACGCTACCGCGAACCGGCAATACACAAAACACTTCGCACTCGCGCGTGACCGGACACGCGGGAAAGCGCACGGACTACAGTACGCCGAGTTGTTCCATTACATCGGGCCGGACGAAGATCCTCTTGACGCTTACGTTCGCGACAACGCTGTGTCGCTGTAAACGGCCGTTCGACGGTCTTCGCAGTCTCGCACTCCGCAATCGGGCGACGGTATCCGGATGGGGCTTTGGCACTGACGGCAGAAGATCTTACGGTTTTAGTTTCGCGCTACCTCACTTGCGTAATTCCGCAAGTCGAATGCCGAACGAAAACGTCCGGCGCTCCTGACCAGATTAAACCCGCGCGCGGCTTTTTCAGACCAAAATACGCCCGAGTTAACCGCTAGTTGCTTTCCGAGACTTGGGGGATCCCGCCCCGGACGGCCAGCAAGGCGCCGTCATGGCCAAGGCTCGACCCTGTGTGACACAATCAAAAGAACGCTATGCAACTATTTACCCTGTTTGCTGTCTCATCGGTGTTGGCTCTTGCGGCCGACAAGCCAGAAAAAGGATTCAAGCCGCTGTTCAATGGCAAGGACCTGACTGGCTGGACCAAGGCCAAGGAAAGCGAGGATTCCTTTTCCGTGCACGAAGGCGCGATCGTCGCGAAAGGCCCGCGCTGCCATCTCTATTACACGGGCCCGAACGCCAATTTTGAGAATTTCGAATTGAAAGTGGACGTGATGACAGCCGAAAAGTCAAACGGCGGAATCTACTTTCACACGGCATATCAGGAGAAGGGCTGGCCGTCAAAGGGTTTCGAAGTTCAGGTCAACAACAGTCACGGCGACTGGCGACGGACCGGAGGTCTCTATTCCATCGCCGACAACAAGGAGAAAGTGGCCGACGACGGCAAGTGGTTCACCGAGCATATCGTGGTAAAGGGCAGGAAGGTCACCATTTTCGTTGATGGCAAGAAGGCTTCCGAGTGGGATCAGCCGGCTGACTGGAAGGGCACCAAGGAGTTCCCTGATCGAGCCCTCACTTCCGGCACTATCGCCCTGCAGGCTCATGATCCCGGCAGCACGATCCACTACAAAAACATCCGAATCAAGCGACTCAAGTAGAGGAGGCTTGGCCGGTTGCCGACCTCGCTCATCATCGGCGGAACGCGAAACCTCGGCCCGGATATCGCATCGGCGCTGTTGGATGCCGGTTTCACGGTCACTCTCTTTAATCGCGGCGTGACTCCGGCGGCGGCGCTGCCTGCTTCAGTGGAGCGCCTCAAAGGTGACCGGAGCGAGGCGTCCGCGCTAAGTTCGGCGCTAGGCTCCCGAAGTTTCGACGCCGTCATCGATACCACGCTTTACAACGGGAGGGACGCCGAGGCCGCCGCACGCATTTTTGAAGACCGTACGGGCCGGTACATCATGCTCAGTACCGGTCAGGTGTACCTGGTTCGCGCAGGCCCCGAGCGGCCGTTTACCGAGAGCGACTACGAAGGACCCACTATTCCGGCGCCAACGGATTCAAAATTCGATCTTGACAACTGGTCCTACGGCATGAATAAACGCGCGGCCGAAGATGGGCTCATGGCTGCTCGCTTTCCGGTCACTATCCTCCGCCTTCCGATGGTAAACAGCGAGCGCGATCACTTCCACCGGATCTGCAACTACCTTGCGCGCGTTCTCGACGGCGGTCCGATCATTGTGCCCGATGGCCCGCACCTGCCGCTTCGCCATGTTTACGGCAAGGACGCAGTGCGCGCCGTGATGAGGGCGGTGTCCGCCGGTATCGACGGGGCGTTCAACGTAGGTCAGGACGAGACTCTCAGCATCGACGACTTTCTGAGCAAGGCAGGAGCAGCACACATCGCGCCGATTCCCGCCCGGTTCCTGTGGGAGCGCGGCCTCATGCCCAACTGTTCGCCTTTCAGCGAGCCGTGGATGTCCACGCTGGACAACCGCCTCGGCAAGGAGGTGCTCGGTCTTGCGTACACGCCCTTTGACACCTGCCTCGCCACGCTGATGGGTGACTTCCGGGCTAACCCCCAGCCGCCTCCAGGCTATGGGCAGCGACCGCTCGAGCTCGCGGCGTACCGGTACTGGGCTGGCCGGGTCCCCCAAGAAAATTTACACCGAACCGGTGGACAAGCCACGCGTAGTTGGAGAGCATAGTTATTACTGCTCGTTAAACTCACCTGCATGTACAGCAAATTTTATGGACAGACTTGCCGGAAGAACACTGTGTGCTCGATACAATGCGAGAATAATCTGCAATGAGCGATGACACGCGGCATTCGAGTGAACTCCACCGGTCGTTGCCGTACGTAATTCCGTTCGTGGCATTCCTTATACTTCTCGCCGCCGAGCGCGAGTTCAAGTTTCGGCCGGAGATTTTCTACCCCATTCGCTGCGCTACGGTGCTGGCTATTTTATTCTTCTTTTCGCGAAAGGTCATCTCGTTTCGCGTTTCGAATGCGCTGGGCAGCATCGTTATGGGCGTCGCGGTTTTTGCCATCTGGATCGCGCCGGACGTCCTGTGGCCGGGCTATCGCAGCCACTGGCTGTTCAGCAATGATATTCTGGGACGCCCGGAGACTTCGCTCGACCCGGCGGCGAAGGCAAGTGTATTTTTTCTGACATTCCGTTTCCTTGGCGCCTCGGTTTGCGTGCCGATTTTTGAAGAACTATTCTGGCGAGGCTTCCTTCCACGCTGGCTCACCAACCATGAGTTCTGGAAGCTTCCGATGGGAACGTTCAGCAGGCAGTCATTTTGGATTGTCGCCGTTTTGTTCGCATCCGAACACGGCTCGTACTGGGAAGTCGGCTTGCTCGCAGGAATCCTCTACAACTGGTGGATGTTGCGGACGAGAAGCCTCGGAGACTGTATTCTGGCGCACGCGGTTACGAACGCGTGCCTCTCGGCGTACGTGATTCGCTTCGCGCAGTGGCAATACTGGCTCTGATTCGCTACCATAATTAGCCATGAACCGCAGAGATCTGCTCAGGCTTGGCGCGGCCGCACCGTTGGGCGCTGCGCGGGCGGGATCGCCGCAAGGCACGACGCGGGCCGCAGCCCATAAATCTCCGCGGCTTTTGTTTGACGATCACCAATTCCTTACGCTCACGGCGCTGGCGGGATTGATCATCCCCGCGACCGACACCGCAGGCGCTGTCGCGGCGCAGGTTCCGATGCACATCGAGCGGTGGCTGAACGACGGAGATGCGCAGAGTCAGGATATCTATATCCAGGGACTCTCAAGGCTCGACGGCGACGCCATCCGGAGCCATGGCCAGCCCTTTACGGCATGCTCTCCGGCGCAGCAAACCGCCATACTCGAGGCGCTTGACGGCGCTGGCGACCCCTTCTTTCGCAACGCAAAATCTCTGATTTCACAGACTTATTACGCGACTGAAACCGGCTTTAAGGAACTGAACAAGGGCGGCCGGATTCCGATTACTTTCGCGTGCGATCACAAGACTCACGCCTAACCGGGCCCGCCTTCAATGAAACTCAGCCAACTGGCACGGGCACTTGATTGCGCGGTCCACGGCGACGGCGATCTTGAGATTTCGGGTGTGAGCGGAATGGAACAGGCCGGTCCTTCGCATCTCACCTTCCTGTCAAATCCGAAGTACGCTCCAAAGGTCAGACATACAAAGGCGGCGGCGATTCTGGTGACCGAACCGCTTTCCGGCCTGCCGATCGCAAGCGTCGTTTCGACGAACCCATATCTCGATTTTGCCCGCGCGCTTGAATTGTTCTACCAGCCGCCGCGGCCCGCAGCAGGCATTCACCCTACGGCATGGATCGCGCCGGGTTCGACGACCGGCGAAGGGGCTTCGATCGGCGCTTTTGTATCGATCGCGGAGGACGTTGTGATCGGGCGCAACGCCGTGATTCACCCGCACGCGGTGATCTACGCCGGCGCACGCATAGGCGACGATTTTCTAGCCCACTCGCATTCGGTAGTGCGCGAATTCTGCCGGATCGGAAACCGCGTGATACTTCAGAACGGCGTCGTGGTGGGTGGCGATGGATTCGGTTTTGCGAAACGGGCGGACGGAAGTCACCGGAAGATCGTGCAGTCGGGCGTAACGGTGGTCGAGGACGATGTGGAGATTCAAAGCCTCACCGCGATTGACCGCGCGACCGTAGGCGAGACGCGCATCAGGCGGGGGGCGAAAATCGACAATCTGGTGCAGATCGGCCACGCCTGCGAAGTGGGAGAGGACAATATTGTCTGCGCGCAGGTGGGCTTGGCGGGAAGCACCACGCTTGAACGCAACGTCCTGCTTGCGGGACAGGTCGGTTCGTCCGGGCACCTGAGGGTGCGTGAGAACGCCATTGTCTATGCGCAAAGCGGGATCGGCGGAGACGTTCCGGCGGGAGGGCGGATCTCCGGGTCGCCCGCGTTCGCCGCGAACGAATGGCTGCGCGCGATTACCGCGTTTCAGAAGCTCCCGGAAATTCTGAAGACGGTTCGCGAATTGAAAAAGAAGCTGGAGGGCAAATGACCACGCCGCCTGAATCGCCACTCGGTCAACGCAGACCGGTGGCATACAAGAACTCTGAGTTCCTGAAGAGCGCCAGTTCCCGCTCTCTTCGGATTCTCTCTGAATATCTGGAACCGCTCGATCATTTCCGGCGGGAACGTGTCCGAGACACGGTGGTCTTCTTCGGCTCCGCTCGTATTGCGGAGACAGGTCCGATGTCCCGCTACTACGCGGAGGCGCGTGAGTTGGCCCGCATGATCACGGAGTGGTCCGACGGCCTGGAGAAGACCGCGCGGCACTTCGTGGTTTGCACGGGAGGCGGACCCGGAATCATGGAGGCCGCGAACCGAGGGGCGCGCGACGCCGGAGGCAAGACCATCGGGCTCAATATCGGGCTCCCTTTTGAGCAACTACCCAACCCGCACATAACGCCCGAGCTCTCGTTCGAATTTCATTACTTCTTCATGCGCAAATTCTGGTTCGCATATCTGGCGAAGGCGCTCGTCGTGTTCCCAGGGGGATTCGGGACACTCGACGAATTGATGGAGATCCTCACGCTTGTCCAGACGCGAAAGCTTGCAAAGAAGATGAGCATCCTGCTCTACGGCACGGAGTTCTGGAGGGAAATTATCAACTTCGACGCACTGCTCAAACACGGCATGATCTCGCGGGAGGACTTCAACCTGTTCGATTTTGCCGACGACACACGAACCGCATTCCAAATTCTGACGGATAGTCTCATGCGGAACTACCTTACCGAGCAAGTACATGAGACTCCGGCAATTGCGCGGTCGAACGATCCGCAGGAACCGACTCACGAAATACGGTGAGATGAGAGAGAGTGCAATCCGGCTTGCTGCGAGTCGCGCGACCATAATATTGTTACTAAGGCCTATCGGGAAATAGCTGCTTCCAAGGGTAGTGGGGCCTTGCTTCTGGAGACCGCACAGCAGACCGATCCAGGATCCAATGAGATGAGAATGAGACCGGAAGCTCATGATATTACTTTTCGCAGCCGGGTACCCATGTAATCGCCGAAGCCTGTGAGGTACTTCCGATCCGGACCAGATGCAGAACGGACACGAGTGGATTGCCGCCTCCCAGCGCCCAGTGCGAAAAAAACACCGTTTGGCTGGCCGTGTTGGACGGGGCCGCCAACAAACGCGACTTGTCAACCGGAGAAAACCGGAGAGTTCGCAAGCGAAAACCTGGCGTCCGGGCTGAACCCAGATCTGAGGGCCGGGCACGCACGCCCTCGAAGCCGCATCTCCCACCAGAGGTTGGCTCCCGCAAACACCGTTGAATTGTGTGGGATATCGGACGTGCCGCAAAGGGCGGCTGCCAAGCTGGACGCGAGCGCAAGTTCATAGCCAAGACTGTGTGGCTCCTCACGTGGCTTCAGAACCCCGCTGACAACCCCGCAGCCTGTCCAGGTGGCGCGATTCCAACAAGGCGCCAGACTCGCGCGCCGTAGCCCGCTACGCGCCCGTCTGTGACGCCGCTCGCCCTTCGCGCAGATCCTTCTCGCGCGCCAGAAAGCGCGGAATGAAGTTCGTGTCGAAATCCCCCGCCTGAAAGTCCGGGTCGGCCAGAATCCGCTGATGCAGCGGGATCGACGTGTATATCCCTTCCACCACGAACATCCCCAGCGCCCGCTTCATCCGGCTGATCGCCTCGGCGCGGTCCCGTCCGTGCACGATAAGCTTCGCAATCAGCGAATCGTAGAACGGCGGAATCACGCCGTCCGAGTAGGCCGCTGTGTCCACGCGCACGCCGATTCCCCCCGGCAGATTCAACGCCGTGATGCGTCCCGGCGAAGGCGTGAACGTATCGGGATTCTCCGCGTTG
>SXGT01735435.1_pt1 | contig 33346 bp, 30 predicted proteins | sample 3176221 | NCBI WGS metagenome assembly SXGT01 (sample SAMN11356862, study PRJNA531348) | freshwater metagenome | isolation source: freshwater sample F1-120 | place: China: Fuxian Lake, Yuxi | collected 2017-12-25 | reverse complement strand
TTGTCTTGTCGGTATTTCATAGCGACCTGTTCAACTTGACCGCAATCTTGGTACCGCCGACCCTTGCGATGCTCTGGCTCAAGAAGCCGAGCCTGCCCGCGACATTCGCTGCCGGTGACGTATTCGCATTTTCCCTAATCGCGATTGCAGTTGCCAGCCAACTCCTGGACTTTTTAGATATCAAGGCCCTGCACTACGAGGGTTGGAACCGGTGGCCGCTCCTGACCGACATCACCGGGCCAATCGGCAGATGGGAGGGCCCGTTCGGCAACGTCAACTACGCCGGACCGGTGGGTGTATTTCTCCTAGTATTCGGGTTGCTTAGGCCCACTTGGCGGCGCGCCCTCTTCGCCGTGTCGGGTGCGATAATCATCTTGATGAGCGATTCACGCAGTGCAGTGCTCTCCTGCGCGGTCGGCATCGCTGTACTTATTGCGGTGATGCCAAGGCTCGGTCATCTGCTCACCCCCACCTGGCTCAGGATTGCGGCACCAACCGCGGTGGCTGTCGCATTCACCGGCTACGTCGTCGCCATCGACCCGACTCTTAACCTACGGACACCTGTCTGGGAGACCTTCCTCTCGCAGTGGACGACATCGCCGATTACCGGCGTGGGTGCGACCGGCATTCAGGCTGCGATTAATGATGGAACCCTGCAGTCATGGGCCAATCACGGTCACAGCCTGGCGATCGATCCGCTGACGCGGTACGGCCTGATCGGCATGGTGGCCGTGGTGGCCGTCATGGTCGCAACCGGAGTTATCGCAAGCAAGGCGGCACGTACCGGATTCGCGGCACCGGCGGTACTACTTGCTACCTTTCTTGCTGCCGGCGTGAGCGAGGATCTCGTGGACTGGCGACACCTAGGAGTGCAGGCGGTGCCGGTTATGCTCGTGGGGTTGCTCGGAGCCGCTTGGCTCGCTCAGGAACGCAGGGGGGCGTGTTGAAAAAAGCCCTGAAAGCCCTGATCCTCCTGCCGCTGGCCTTGGCTACCGCCTACGCGCGTGCCGTGGCCAAGTGGTGGCCCAGCGCCCGCTTCGCCTGGACAGATCGGGCGTACGGGCTCACCCGAGAAGCCAAGACCACGGTCCGACATCTGCTGCCGGGGGGGGGTGAGTTAGACCTGACCTTTTACACGCCGAACGAAGTCTGCCGTTATCGCGCGGATACTTTTTCGACGAAGGAGCCGGAGACCCTGGAGTGGATCGATAGGTATGGCGGGGACGGCGCTTTGTATGACATCGGGGCCAACGTCGGCCTCTACAGCATCTACTACGCCAAAGTCCACGCCGGCAATGTATATGTGTTCGAACCATCAGTGCTCAACTTAGGGCTGCTGGCGAAGAATATTTCACTCAACCACCTTTCCGAGCGCGTGGTTATTGTCCCCAACCCGCTGAGTTCGGCGAACCAGGTCGCACAGTTCAACATGTCAATGCTCGACGAAGGCGGGTCCATGTCGACTTTCGGTGTCCAGACCGGCCATGACGGCCAGGCTCTGGCAACCCAACTTGCCTATGCAACAACGGGTATGACGCTGGACTTCATGGTTGATCAGGGCTTGGTGCCCCAGCCGCCCGCTCTCATGAAGATAGATGTCGACGGGATCGAGCACCTCATCCTGCAGGGGGCGCAGAAAGTCCTCAACTTGGCAAGCCTTGGGACCGTCTTGGTAGAGGTGAACGACGATTTTCAAGCACTTGCAGCGGAGGTGTCGAGCCTTCTCGGGGAGGCAGGGTTCAAACTGGTCGAGCGTCGCCATTCGGAGATGTTTGAGGGCGGCGCATTCGCCGCGACATTCAACCAGAACTGGGTCAGGGCCTAGATGGCGGGACACGAGCGCAGGTTGCCCAAATGATCGTTATCCGGATCGTTCGCGAGTCCCTTGCTCTCCTGCAGCGGCGCGATCGGTGGAAACTTGGCCTCATCACCGTGGTGCAGATGGCGACCGGCCTGCTCGACCTCATCGGGGTGCTCCTGCTGGGCTTGGTCAGCGTGCTCTCGGTTGCCGTGATCAGCGGCGGGCCGCTGCCATCGCAGGTGCAGTCGCTGATCAACTTCTTTGGCTTAGAGAATGTCGATGAGGTGACGTTGGCGGCCTGGTTATGCGTTATCGCGGGCATCGTATTGGTCACCAAGACGATCATCACCGCCCTGCTGAATCGGCGCACCCTGCGGTTTCTCGCCAACCGGCAAGCGGCCTTGTCGGCGCAATTGACCGCGGGCCTGCTCTCGCGGCCACTCCTTGAGATTCAGGCCAAGGCCAGCCAGGACGTTGCCTTCGTGCTGACTCTTGGCACCCAAGCCGCCACCGTCGGGATCCTCGGGTCGGCCTCGGCGGCGATAGCCGATGTCGCCCTCCTGGTGGTGCTTGGGCTCGGGCTCACCGCGGTGGACCCGCTGGTGATGGTGTTCACCGTGCTGTTCTTCGGCGCGCTCGCGCTGGGGTTGCAAAGGGCCCTTTCGGGCTGGGCCAGTCGCATGGGCCACGACGCCACCTTTGTTGACATCGAAAGCTATATGGCCATCCAGGAGGCGCTGGCCAGTTACCGAGAGGTGATGGTCTCCAACCGGCGCGGCCTATACGTGGAGCGCATCCAACGCCTACGGTGGCAATCGGCGGCGCTCAGCGCCGACACCCAATTCATGGGGGCGATACCCAAGTACGTATTCGAGATCGCCCTTGTCATCGGCGCGCTGGCGCTCGCGGTGTCGCAAGTCGCAACGAAGGATGTCACCGCGGCCGTTGGCATCATCGCGGTGTTCCTGGTCGCTGGTTCGCGGGTGATGCCGGCCATCATGCGGCTGCAGGGCGCATCCCTGTCGATTCGTCGCTCGGAGGCGCCGGCTTCCAAAGCCTTTGAACTCGCCCGGGACCTGTCGGCGAAGGCGCCTCCCCGCGCTGAGCAACTTGCCCCAGCCGAGATCCGAAGGCGACTTGAGCAGGGCCACCTGGACTTCTGTCCGCTGGTGGAGATCAAGGATGTGTGGCTCACCTATCCGGGCACCACCACCCCGGCCGTTGCGGGGGTCTCCTTCACCGCGGCGGAAGGCGCCTCGATCGCCCTCGTCGGGGCCACCGGCTCCGGTAAGTCGACGATGGCTGACGTACTGCTTGGCGTCGTCGACCCCGAGCGCGGGTCGGCGGCAATCTGCGGGCTGCCACCCGCGCAGGCGATCGCCAAATGGCCCGGGGGCGTGGCCTACGTGCCGCAGGAGGTCGCCCTGGCCAACGGCACCGTGCGGGACAACGTCGCCCTCGGCCTGCCGAGGGCAGCCATCGACGATGACTGGGTTTGGGCGGCCCTTGAGCGGGCCCACCTAGCGGCATTTCTGCGAGACGGCCGCGAGGGCCTTGAGACGCTCATCGGTGAGAACGGGATGCGCCTGAGCGGGGGCCAGCGGCAGCGCCTGGGGGTGGCCCGGGCCCTGTTCACCCGGCCCAGGCTCCTCGTTCTTGACGAGGCCACCAGCGCCCTTGACGCCGAGACCGAGCAGGCGATCGCCCAGACCATGCAAGAACTCGAGGGCCAGGTCACGACCGTCACCATCGCCCACCGCCTTGCCACCGTGCGGCATTGCGACAAGGTCATCTACCTTGAGGACGGCCGGGTGATTGCCGAGGGCTCATTCGAGCAGGTGCGGGCCCAATCGGTGGCATTTGACCGGCAAGCCCAGTTGCTGGGCCTGTGACCAAAGGGTGCTCTGTATCCTAGAGATAGCGAAATTCTTCGCCCATGAAACGAGGTTGCATGTCCGAGTTGAGTAACGCCGCCATCTTGATCACCGGCGGCACCGGCTCTTTCGGCAAGGCCTTCGTGCGCTACGCGCTTGGCAACCTCGACCCCAGCCGGATCGCGATCTTGTCCAGGGATGAACTGAAGCAGTATGAGATGCGGGAGGAGTTTGGCGGCGACCGAAGACTGCGGTGGTTTCTTGGTGACATCCGCGACCGTGATCGCCTGCACCGATCCCTCAAGGGCATCGACTATGTCGTGCACGCGGCAGCCCTCAAGCAGGTCGACACCGCCGAATACAACCCCTTCGAGTTCGTCAAGACCAACGTCCTGGGCAGCCAGAACGTCATCGACGCGTGCATAGACGAGGGCGTAAAGAAGGTAGTCGCACTTTCCACCGACAAGGCCTCCTCGCCTATCAACCTCTACGGCGCGACGAAGTTAACCGCCGACAAACTCTTCATCGCGGCGAACAACTATTCGCACCAGCAGGAGACCCGCCTGGCCGTGGTGCGCTACGGCAATGTGATGGGCAGTAGGGGCTCAGTAGTGCCCTACTTTCGCAAATTGGTGGCAGCGGGTGAACCGCTCCCGATAACCGACGAGCGAATGACCCGTTTTTGGATCACTATCGACCAGGCCGTGAAGTTCGTTGTCGACTCCTTTGATTCAATGAATGGCGGGGAGATCTTCGTGCCCCGCATCCCCAGCATGAAACTCACGGATTTGGTTGAAGCCATCGCCCCCGGCTACCCCACGGTCACGACAGGGATCCGACCCGGGGAGAAACTGCACGAAGAGATGATCTCCCCGGACGACAGTCACCGCACCATCCGTCAGCCTGATCGTTACGTGGTAACGCCCACGATCGCCGAATGGGGATTCAAACCAGTTGCGGGCGAGGCGGTGCCGGTCGGCTTCAGTTACCGCTCTGACACCAACGACATGTGGATGACAGCGGCCGAGCTCCATGCGATCCTGGGCCTTGGCTAGTTCGAATGATCCCTTATGGCCATCACGACATAGATGACGACGACATCGCAGCGGTGGTTGCAGCCTTAAGAAGTGATTGGCTGACAACCGGGCCCGCTGTCGAGGCTTTCGAACAGGACTTGGAACACTGGACAGGTGGCGTCCCGGTAGTTGCCGTCTCCTCTGGCACCGCAGCCCTGCATACCGCCTATGCAGCAGCCGGCATCGGCCCGGGTGATGAGGTCATCACCCCGCCGATAACGTTCATTGCCACTCAAGCGACCGCAGCATTACTCGGGGCCACCATCGTCTTCGCCGATGTTCAGGCCGACACGGCCAATATCGATCCCCAAGCAGTCGAGGCGGCGATCACCAGCCGCACCAAGGCCATAGTTGCGGTCGACTATGCCGGCCACCCGGCCGACATGGACGAACTCAGAGTCATTGCCGACAAGAATGGCTTGCTCCTGATAGAGGATGCCGCCCATAGCCTCGGTTCCTTCTACCGAGGCCGGTCGGTGGGTTCACTGGCCGATATCACGGCCTTCTCCTTTTTTCCGACCAAGAACATCACAACAGCAGAAGGCGGGGCAGTCGCGGTCAAGGATCCGCAGCTGCTCCGCAAGGCAAGGGAGTTCGCGAGGCAGGGCTTGGTGCGCGATCCAGCCCGCCAGCTAATCCAAGACCAAGGCCCATGGCACCAAGAGGTGCAGCAATTCGGGTTGAACTACCGGCTACCTGATGTCCTAGCGGCCCTTGGATCCCAGCAGCTCAAGAGATTGCCGGGCTTCAAGAAGAGGCGGGCAGAGATCAAGGCGGCCTATGACGAGATGCTGGGAAGTGTTGACGGTATTGAAACACCGGCCCAACGCGACTACGTAGACCCCACCTGGCACCTGTACCCGATTCGCGTGCCGCCCGAGCGCAGGCGCGTGATCTTTGAGCAACTACGCGCAGGTGGGGTTGGAGTTCAGGTGAACTACCTCCCTGCCTACTGGCATCCAGTCTTTGCTGACATGGGCACCCGTCGTGGGCTCTGTCCGATTGCCGAGGGGTATTACGGGCAGGAAGTTTCCTTACCGATCTACTCTTCATTGGATGATGGATCTGTGGAGCAGATTGGAAACGAGTTGGTGGCCGCTCTAACTGCGTTATGACCGTCCTGCTTCGAGCAGATGCGAACGACAAAATCGGCATCGGCCATGTAATGAGGTGCGCGAGCCTCGGTCTGAGGCTCCTCCGCAAAGGGCGGACGGTGCATCTTGTATCCGCTGAGATTCCCGAGTCATTGGGTCTTTCGCTGCGCAATCAAGGCTTCGGGTTTTCACAGCTTCCTCCGGACTGTGTGTCCAGCGTGGAATTGGATGCTCTCGAGACGCGTCTGGTCGCGGATGAGTTGGGCGGGGTGGAATGGGTCGTGGTGGATCACTACGGCCGGGACGCTCGATGGGAAAGTGCCCTGCGTGCGGAGAGACGACGCTTAATGGTAATTGATGACCTCGCGAATCGACCGCATGATTGCGATGTGTTGCTGGATCCGGGGATGCAGGACGACCGATCGATTCGATATGCGGGCCTAGTTCCCGACGGGACCGTCATGCTACTCGGACCCGAATACACCCTCCTTCGACCAGAGTTTGATGATCCAACTCTACTCAGGCCCCGTTCAGGCCACATCGCGAAACTGCTTGTCTATTTCGGGGGCGGCTTGGGAATCGGCGATGAAATCCTCAAAGTTGTTTCAGCGGTGGGGAGTGTGGAAATGCCCGCATTTGAAACTACGGTGGTCTTAGGCCCTATTGAGTCTGCGGCAGACATTGAAATTGAGATCCGCCAACGGCAACCGTTGATGCGAGTACTCACGCGTGTCGACGCAATGGCGTCACTGATTAGCCATGCGGACCTCGCCATCGGGACATGCGGTTCTTCCGCTTTGGAGCGGTGCGCTCTTGGCTTGCCAGCACTGACAGTCGTCTCTGCTGACAATCAGCGCGACGATTCCGTTCAGCTTGCTCGTCGTCAAGCTATAATGCATTTGGGCAATGTGGGCGCAGTTTCTGAGGAAACTTGGCAGCAGGCGTTGATGGCATTGATATGTACTCCAAGCGCGGTTAAATCAATGGGCCTTGCAGCATCCTCAGTCCTTGCCGAACGCGCGCGTTCGGCAAGTATCGTAGAAGGGATCTTCGACGATGCAAGATGACGATCCACCTTCACCCCGACTGCAGGGAAGATCATGGAGTAGCCCGCGTGAATTTGAAGAGAGGATCCGTGCCCCCGGGATTTATACGTGTCATTTGTACCTTCGAGGATATCGGTTCATTCTCGGAGGGGCGCAGAAACTTACGGTCCCGCAATATTGCCGCCCGATGCTTTTAAATTACGCTTCGAGGATCGCCCTGACGTAGTCCAAGTTTTCGAACAGGCGCCCTCGGTGCGCAGAACGCTGAACAGAGGACGTTTTGAGTAGGATACGACTATGAATAGTTACCCTTGGTCGGGTTTGCTCTACCCCGACCTATATGTCATCAAATACTTTTTCAAGAATGGAATGGACCGGAGCCCCGGGTCGGTCTTGGAACTTGGTTGTGGCAACGGTAACAACCTGAAGTTGTTCAGGGATTTTGGCTGGCGGAGTGTTGGCTTGGACAACAGTGCTGAGGCAATCGGTGATGCTCGTTCAAATTTCGATACTGATGATCCAAGTTCGATTGAGTTCCATCAGTGGGACCTCAATGATGGGCTGCCACACCTAGAGGAGGATTTTGATGTTTTGTTGGTGCCAAATAGTGCCTATTACATAGACCGTCATGCACTGGCAAAGTTGCTCACTGAATGTCGGGGAGTTCTCCGGGAAGGGGCCTCGTACATGCTCAGTTGGAGATCAACCAGTGACTGGCGGTTCGGCCGTGGGCGACAGGCTGGAGAGAATGCCTTCATCCTGGAGACCGACGTTACGGGGGACATGGGTGCGCAAATGACGTTTTATGAGCCGGAAGAGATGGTTGCCCTGATCGAGAGTCAGTTGGGGCCCATCGCGAGTTCCTTAGTGCTTAGTTATGACTATCAGAATCTCCAACGTGGTGAGGTAATTGACAATCACGACTTCATAATCTGGGGATCGATTGCCTGATCTTGATCTTCGGCGGTGCTGCGTTTTGCAGCCGACGTTCTTGCCGTGGCTTGGCTGGTTTGACATCGTGGACCAGTCCGATGTTGTAGTTCTACTGGACGACGTGTCGTTCTCGAAGCAGTCATGGCAGCAACGAAACCGAATCAGAACCGCTCAGGGTTTGGACATTGTCAGCGTGCCAGTCAAGACGGCCGGCAGATTGGGACAGCCGATTTGCGAAGTTGAAGTTGCAAATTCGGATTTCCACATTCGGGTGCTGGGGAAGATATCAATGGCCTATCGACGTGCACCATACTTCGAAACATACTTTCGTAGTTTCAGCGAGCATTTGAATTTAGCACGTCGAAGTGGGCTCCTTGTCGACGTCAATATCGAGCTAATCAGTTTTCTATGCGAGAGCTTCGGAGTTGCAACGCCAATGGTGCGGTCCAGTGGACTCGGGGTTCAGGGCCGCCGCGGCGGTAAGGTGGCCGCACTCTGTGAGGCGGTTCAGGCGACCCAGTACTTGTCTCCTGCCGGAAGTCAAGAGTATCTGCTTGAGGATCGTTCGGCATTTGATGTTCGAGGCGTATCGGTCGAACTGCAAGTATACGAACATCCTGAGTATTCTCAGGTCTTTCAGCCTTTCGAGCCTTACGCCTGTGCGCTCGATCTGCTATTCAACGAAGGACCATCGTCGCTTCGCATCATTAGGCAAGGTCGTCGTACTTCGCGTAGTCTAACCAACGAGGAAAGGTGATGATCCCATGGCTGTAGTAGTAGGCGGGCGCAGCGTAGGCACCGATTACAGCCCCTTCATTATCGCGGAATTGTCAGGAAATCACGACGGTTCGCTTGAGACTGCACTATCCCTTGTTGATGCAGCTGCTCAGGCAGGTGTGCACGCGATCAAGTTGCAGACCTACACGGCTGACACGATGACCCTCGATTTGCATAACTCGGACTTCCGCATCGAGGACCCTGAGAGCTTGTGGAATCAATCTTCCCTCTACGAGCTTTACGATCGAGCGCACACTCCATGGGAGTGGCATCGAACAATCTTCGAACATGCACGGGGCAAGGGACTTATCGCATTCAGCACACCGTTCGACCGTACAGCGGTTGATTTCCTCGAAGAACTCGATGTCCCGTGCTACAAGATTGCATCGTTCGAGAATGTTGATCTGCCGCTCATTCAATACGTCGCTGAGACGGGCAAGCCATTGATCATCTCAACTGGAATGGCGAGTCTTAATGAGATTAAGGATGCGGTGGCTGCGGCGAGGGACCACGGGTGTCGGGAGTTGGTGCTTCTGAAATGCACTAGTGCTTATCCGGCTCCGCCCGAAAACAGTAATCTGGCCACGATCCCGGATCTGCGTCGAACCTTCGCCTGCGAGGTCGGGCTCTCGGACCACACTTTGGGTATTGGCGTAGCAGTGGCGAGTGTGGCCATGGGTGCCACGGTCATCGAGAAACACATCACCATGAGCAGGTCTGATGGCGCTGTAGATAGTGCTTTCTCCATGGAACCCTGGGAGATGGAACAATTGGTGATTGAGACTGGGCGCGCTTGGAGTGCTACGGGTTCAGTGGCCTACGGGCCGAGTGAAGCGGACCGCCCCTCCCTAAAGTACCGGAGATCGCTCTACTTGGTTAAGGATCTAAGGGCAGGCGACACAATTGATCAAGATGCCATCCGAGCTATCCGACCAGGATTTGGACTCGCGCCAAAACATCTGGGAGATGTCCTCGGACGGCAATTGGTGGTGGACGTTCAACGCGGAACGCCAGTGTCGTGGGAACTCTTCGTGTAGTTGCTGTCGGTAGCCTTGGATGAGTTATCGTGGCTGTCCATGGGTACGGTAGCGATAATTCAGGCCCGAATGTCGTCCATGCGACTACCTGGGAAGATCCTCGCTCCCCTGGGCAATTCAACGGTCCTTGGTTGGACTGTCCGTGCAGCACAGCATGCCGCGACAGTGGACTTGGTTGTGGTGGCAACGTCGACAGATGCAGACGACGATGCCACTGAGGCTGAGTGCGAAAGGCTGCTTGTGCCAGTTGTGCGAGGGCCGCTGGACGATGTGCTCGGTAGGTACGTCATTGCTGCGCGTAGGTATCCGGCCGCCGCATATGTGAGGCTGACAGCCGACTGCCCACTTCTTGACCCTGGGATCATCGATCAGTGTGTCACGTTGCTGCAGCATTCCCCGGCCCTCGACTTTACCTCGAATGCAATACTTGCCTCATTCCCTCGTGGGTTCGATGTGGAGGTCATGACTGCATCGGCGCTTGAGCAAGCCAACGTGGCAGCGACCGGCTTTCACCGCGTTCATGTGACGTCTTGGATTACCGAGCATCCTGAGATATTTAGAATCGCCGGGATCGTCGGGACTTTAGGCGCGCAGGACTTGAGAGTGACCGTAGACACCAAGGAGGACCTCCAAGTCGTGCGCTCCATCGTTGATGCCCTCGGGGATCGGGTACTTGATGCAACTGCGGTGACTTTTTGGCTTCGCAATCACCCTGAGGTTGTGGCGTTGAACCGTGACGTTCTGCAGAAGGAACTGGATCAGGGGTGAGTGAGCCGAGGCGTTCGGGATACGCATTCTCAGAACCTTGCGGAAGCAGGGCTGAAGCCATGTTGGGTGTCCACCAGTTGGGTGTGGATTGGAGGGCTAGTTTGGTCCTTGTCCTTCGCCCCAAGCCCCGACCGATACCCTCCACAGGACACGCCCTCTCATGCTGTAGGGCTTTCGTCGTATGAGTCCGTGCGATTGGAGATGACATTTGCCTTTGCTAACTGAGAGATCAAAACCACGACCTCGGGGAACGGAAGGTCGGTTAGTTTAGCGATATCAAGAAGATCATGATCCCCATCACAATACGCTAATACGTTCATCATGGCACGTGTGGACGAGGCACTTCCGTTGATGCTTGTTGTCGGGTAAAGCCCGCGACGCCCAAGTTGTGGCTCGCCTGGCGTTCGCGAACGCCAAATAGTGTTGTTCTCTGCGGTCTCAATGCAACTCTTGACTAAGTCAAGTCCCCCCTGCAGTCCATCGGCAGTCACGAGGTCTAGGTCATCCAGGGAAGTGTGGTACTCAGGGTATTCGCCGTACTTCGTTCGCATCACAGAACATACGGGAAGGTTAGCTCCGGGAGAACACCATTGTCGCTCGTCGCTTCCACGCTGAAGGTAACTGTAGTGCGAGAATCCGCTTGGGATACGGTTGAGAACGTCGAGAGCCACCCGGTCAGCCAACGTCCCTCCCAGTCGTGATGGCAGATACGAGTACCCACGATTGTCACCAATGCAGGTGAGAACCCAGCCAGCTTTCACGTGGGTCTGCAGGTGGGGCAGATGCTGACTCATGTAGATCAACGATCCGATGGTCTCTGGTGCGAATAGCAGCCTGTAGGTGTAGTGCCGGCGGGGTAGTTCGCTCAGCCACCTGCCTATTGCTGCAGCGACGACAGGCCCGGACAGTTCATTGTTCGCCATTGAAGGGTGGCAAATGTACGTCGACAGCAAAATCTCGTCGTCCGTATCACCTGGAATGACTAGATCAGCGTAATCCAGGAACCCCGGCTCCAGAGTGGAATCAATGACAACGTGGAACGGCCCTTCCCCCAGGGATTGCCGCTGGTGGTCGGTGAGGCAGAACCCCCAACTCCTTGAATAGTAGGAAGTGACGTAGGGGATTGCTTGAGGTTGCTCTGGCAGCGAGAAAAGATGTGGTTCCAGTTCAGCGCGAGACAGTAAGCAGTCAACTGGCTCGGAGTACCCCATGACATGCAAGTTGTTGATTCGAAAATCGACATGGCGGCGCCCGTTGAGATCAGAAATGTGGGCGTCCGAGATGTTCCACTCGTCGGGCACGACCCAGTCAAGGGCCCGGCTTCCAGAACGAACGGTGTGCCGCTGTAGGGCGGGCAAAAGCGCCTCTAGGTAGGACAAGGTGTTGCGCACACCGGAACCAGTGAGGCTGCGAGGAAGTGGGAATAGATCGCGGGCCCATCTGTGGAGATCTTCACCCGTGTCCATAATCCTAGAATAGGGGTCGGTCTAGGGATCCCAAGTAGTCGAGGCTTATCAAGCGGCTGGCCGGTTAGTCTTATGCGGTATTCTCTTGGTGTGTCTATCCGATCCCGACTCCTTGAACTGATGACATTCGATTCACAAGCTTGGGGTGTTCCGATAGAAGCAGCAGACGGCATCTTTTACATGGACGCCGGTCACGTTGACTCGCTACAAATCATTGGTTTCATCATTGACGTGGAAGATGAGTTCGACATTATCCTGAGTTCTGAAGACACTGAATCCGACGAGTTTCGAACCCTGGGCGGCCTGTCGCAAATCGTGGCACGGAAAGTTGCAGCGCAGGGTCGAGAACTCCCCCAGTGAAGGGCTCACCAACCGGCGATCGTGAGCGGTATATGTACAGCCTCGGCGATGCGGAGACGGCATTTTGTAAGGTGGGCGTATCGAAGGGCGACGTAGTTTTTCTCACTGCGGGGTTTGGCAATCTCGGAGTACTCCAAGGTGCCGATTCCCTTGAGAGCACTTTCTCGTCCCTGGTAGGAGTCTTACAGGAACTTGTCGGACCAAAGGGTGCTCTGATCGTGCCAACGTACTCCTACTCTTTTGGGGCGGGCAAAGAGCAGGCGTCGGGCGAGTTACCCTGCTACTCGGTTCGTGACACCCCAACCCAACTCGGCCGGTTCAACGAGTGGTTCCGAGTGGAAGTAGCTGACGAGCGCACGATTGATCCAATGGTGTCGGTGGCGATCTGGGGCGATGGAGGCAATGTACTGGCGCGGAACTTACCGCGAACGTCGTACGGGCACGATTCAATATTTGAACGCCTACTGTCAGTGCCGGCGACCATCCTAAACGTCGGACTAGGTCCTCGATGGACTCCTTTCATTCACTACGTTGACTTCCTGTGCGATGTTCCCCATCGATATGCGAAGCAGTTCGTGGGGAACATTGATGACGGATCCGGAGCCGAAACGGTGGAGTGGACATACCATGTGCCAATCCGAATCCCCAATGCGCGCGGACTTGGGGAGAACAATGGGCAGGCTGCCTTAGACGAGGGACTTTGGACCGAAGCGCCGTTGGGACGCGCTCGAGTGGTTATGGCGTCGTATGCTGACTATTTCGACTTCACCTTGGAACGCACAAGGCGTGACAGTTGGAACTTGGCGGCGGGTCCGCCCGTCGATGTCTCAGCTGCAGCTAGGACCTAGTTCAGGTGGATTCCTGTACCTCTGAATCAGGAGTGAAGACGTGAAAACTGGGAGCGCGGACCATGCGTAGTAATGGCAATAAGGAAGATCTCCTCGTCACCGTTGACGAGTTGATGCGGCATCACGGCAAGGTCAACATCTATGGAGCGGGTGCGTTCGGGCGCGCGCTAGTTCAAGTTCTCGACGACTTGGGAATCACCATTGAACACATCCTTGATAGGTCAGCAGGAGGACCGTGTCTGAACCAAGATGACCAAGGGGGGGGGAGGATTGTGTCGCCTACCGATGCACGAATCGATAGACGGATCCCCATCTTGGTCAGCATTCTCGGCTATTCAGATGTTGACGACCTTCTAAGTGGGCTTGGGCACAAGAGAGTTGTCTCCACGCCTGAAACGTTCCGCCTTTTTCCAGAGGCGCTCAGAATCCTGACTGAAGATGGGTTCATGTGGCGGCAAGCCCCTCGTTCAGTTCAGATCGATGATTTCGGCTTGACGGCACTTCGCCTTTTACTCTCAGATGAGAAGAGCCAACAACTTTGCAATTCCCTCACGCGCTTTCGTCGGGATCCGTCGGATGTGTCATATCCGTGGCCGGACACGCATGAGTTCTATTTCCCGCCGGACGTACCGCTGTATTCAGGGGACACCCCAGTGTCGATCATCGATTGCGGTGCCTTTACCGGCGATACCTTGATCTCATTCATGTCAAGGCTGGGACCGCGAGTTCGTCGATACGCTGCAGTGGAACCGAGTCCTGCCAACGCGCTGAAGCTTAGGGCTGTGGTCAGCACCCTGGAGGAGATGAATCCAACTTCTGCGCTCGACGTGCAGGTGTTCAACATTGCAGTAGGTGACCGAAATGGGGTGGCTGTTGTTCGTGAGGATGGTCCCGCTTCGAATTTGACTTACGACGAGTTCATAGGCACTCGGCACGGTGATTCGGATTCCGGCCAGGTTCTGGTCACCACGCTGGATGGACTCTTCGCTGGCGAAGAATGGTCCGTACTCAAAATGGATATCGAGGGTTCGGAATATGAGGCCCTCATCGGGGCAAAGGGCATAATCTCTCGTGGCAACACGACATTGGCCATAGCGGTCTATCACAAGCCACAAGACCTATGGCGGATCCCTCTGCTCATCGCCACTATGGCTCCAGAGGGATATGACTACTACCTAAGGCAAGAAGGGCATTGGGGTCTGGAGACCACCCTGTATGCAGTCCCGAAAGGCGCCTAGCAGTCGTGGGAGCATTATGGGATTACATAGACCCGGGTCGTCAAGGCCTTAAGCCAAATGCCTTGGCACTTTGGACCCCAACTGAGTCGCACTCCTACGGCGAAGTAGCAAGCACTGTTCAGGGGGTGCGGCAACAGTTAGTCCTCCTCGGCGTCTCGAGCGGTTCCCGAGTTCTCTTCATGGCTGATCGCGACGCGGAATCGGTGTTCCTCATGCTGGCGCTTGCATCCCTAGAGTGCACCCTCATTGCGGTGGCTCTGGATTATCCCGTTGATCGTCTGCTTGGTGATGTGGCAGCGACCCGTAGTGACTACTGCCTTGTTTCAACGAGTTTCTGGAGCAAGAACTTGGCGGGCCTTGACGGGCTTGCGTTCCTAGGGAGTGTGGGTCACCACCTAACACTTCTACAGACTCTTAATGTTGAGACTGGAACTCCTACACTTGGGCGCGATGGTCGGCCCCTAGCCTTGATCGCTCGTTCGTCAGGATCTACTGGAGCGCCCAAGTATGTCTGTCTTAGCCAAGGCGCCAAAGTTGCGCGCCTCGAATCTCATATCACTACCTATCAACTTGAGGACAAGGCTGTTCTGCTCGCGTCGACGCCGTTACAGCACACACTGTCGCAGCGGGCTATCTACTCCGCTCTTGCGCTGGGATCGACGGTTGCAATTCTCGACCGCTACTCGCCGAGTCGGTGGCGCGAGTGTGCGCTTGCGTCAGGTGCCGAGTTCTCGGCTGTAGTTGCGTCGCAGATGCGCACGATCTTGGCGGAGGGGCCGTTGCGGGAAACAGACGGATTCCGGATCAAGACTCTCGTGTCATCGTCCGCGCCACTGAATTCCGAAGAGAAGTTGGCTTTTGTCCAGCAGTGTGAATTCGACATACATGAGTGTTACGGGACGTCGGAAATGGCCACCGCGACGGATATTTGCCTCTCCGCGAATCTAGCCAGCGTCACTAGCGTTGGCTGGCCCGTCCGCGGGGCTCGTGTCACAGTGGTCGACATGTCCTCGGGGTTGGAACTCACCGTGGGTAAACGTGGGGAAGTGCGAATTCAATCCCTCCAGGCCTTTGATGGCTACCTTGACTCAAGAGGTGAGCTCGCCACGCGCTGGGCGCTTGGCGACGATTTCCGTACAGGTGATCTCGGTGAAATAAGCGGAAACGGTTCGCTCACCTTCCTTGGGCGAACAGTCGAAATGATCAATGTCGGCGGCTCAAACGTCTACCCAATTGAAATCGAGACAGTCGGCGCTCAGTTCCCCGGAGTCCATGAGGTGGTGGCAGCAGGGCTACCGCATCGGACTCTCGGAGAAGTGCCAATCCTGTTCCTTCGAACTGGACCAAGCTTTGAGGGGGTCCCACAGATCATGAGATTCCTGCGAAAGCGACTTGAAGCCTTTCAGCTTCCACAAGAGATACATATCGTTCGTGAATTCCCTTTAACAGAGGCAGGCAAGACCGATCGGAAGGCGCTGCTAGCCTGGCGTTCGACCCAACTGACTTGAAATGTGTGCGACCAGGCACTTTCGTGACACTTCGGCCTATCAGGTGTGGTCGAGGCTATCCCTGACGAGGCACCTGCTGCCATATTCCGCTGGCGGCTGATGCGGCCATGCTTTCCATCATCGCGAGGCCGCGGGCTGCATCAACCGGGCCGAATACGAATTGGGATTCAGATTCTCCTGTTTCTTGATGTTTAATGAGCGAGTCTGCCAAGTCCCAGTATAGGTTGCCGAATGCTTCTACAAAGCCAGCAGGGTGACCTGCCTTGAAGCGCATGTAGCGAACATCGCCAGCTACAAGTGTCCCTGGAGTTGCACGATCAAGAATCCTTATGTTCCCTGCACGATCGGCAAACCTCAGTTCCTCCGGATGAGCTTGCACCCATTCGCACGCCGCAAGGTCACCGTATACGCGAATTCGAAGTCCGTTACGGTTGCCGAGTGCACATTTGCCGAACCACATGTTGACGTCCACATCATCCGGGTACTTGGCGAGGCAACTCACATAGTCAACAACTTCGGTAATCAAGCCGTGGTGTGCTTGAGTGGCGACGACCGAGATGGGCTCAGACCCCAGAAGAAACTGCACCAAGTGGTGCGTATGGATGCCGAGGTCCAGTGACACAGTCGGAATAGCACCGTCATGTTGTCGCCATTCCTGCGGGACTAGGGGTCTACCAGTTGTGTCCACTCGAGAGAAACTCTCCTGTGGCATTTCAACTTGCACGGACTGAATACGACCAAGTTCCCCAGCCTGGAGGCGCGCCCTCAATTCACGAATCATCGGATATCCGGAATAGTTGAATGTGACCGCAAGGAAACGCGAGTGTTGATCGGCTGAGCGAGCAAGTGACGTAGCTTCGGCGCTCGACCCAGTAATTGATTTCTCCGAAATGACATCGAATCCAGCCTGGAGCAGGCGATCAATCTCCTCTGCATGCGAGGGGATTGGGGTGAGCACAGCGACCGCGTCAAGCTGACCGCGTTCGGCTGCGAGGAGATCCTCCCAGTGATCGTAGACGCGGTCAGCGGACACTCCCCAGGATGTTCCCGTTGCGTCATTGATCTTGGGGTGGCGGCTGAAAGCGCCAGCGACTAACTCCCACCTGCCGTCCATCTGAGAGGCCACACGGTGTGCTGGGCCAACTGCCGAATTGAGGCCACCTCCGATGAACCCGAGTTTCAGTCGTCGCATTTGCCTCCCCCTCCAAGTCCGACTTCGTAGCGATGCTGCCATGGCGTGACGTCGGGGCAGCATCGCACAACCAGTCATTGTTAGAAATGTTACTGACCTGACTGAGTCATATAGTTCAGCGCCACCCCGTAGGTCGGACACGTTTCGAAAACTGGCTGATTGCTATAATGTTTGTATGAATTTGCGCTCCCTAGTCACCCGTTCTTGAGCCGAAGTTGAATCTGACCCCAACAAAGCCAACATCACGAGTTGGTGTGGTCGTCTTGGACTTGGGACCGCTTTTGATTCCTTCGGCAGTGGTCCATGCGCTGATGGGGCGCGATACGAGGTACCTCCGAATTCATATTCGGTCGTCGAGAATTAGGCACTTCTTGGTTCAAATAGGGATTTCACCTGTGAATCTGGGTGAGGTCCCGTGGGTGTCCAGCCCCGATGAATCTGACGAGTGGGCCGGAAGGTATGCATTATCCCTTGTCGCTTCGTGGAAACTCGAGACAGTTCTTGAGAAGTTGGCCATGCAATTTCCAGGTGCCAAGAACTCTCTTGAGCTAATCCGGGTTGGTATCTTGACTTCGATGTATGCGCGAACCCCAGACCTAACAATCACGAACTGGTGGTTGCGATCTCAGGGATACGAAAGGGCTGTGGTCTTTGGCACTTCATACTGGGATCGTCACGTTCTTGGAAATTGCAATATCCCAATCAGGGCGCCACGTTTGCCACAGCGGATTGAAATGCTTTGGTCACGCACATTCCAAATCTTCAAGTCTGCGTTAATCCGACGCCCGCAGCGCGGTCAATCCAACGAGCAGGAACCTGTTGAGCCTTCGAGTGTGGATGCAGTCCAGAGTGGGCGTTATTGCAACAATTCTCGGGTGCTTTTCGTGGCAAACTATGGGTTCACCTATGGGAATCTTTACTCGTACGAGCAGTTTCTCAGTGACGACCCTGACTCTCCCTTGCATCCAACGAATCTCGCCTACGTTTCTCGTGTTGGGCAACCTTTGGTGGACGGCTCACCTACCTATGGGATTTATCAGATGATGGGCCTGAGGTCAGTGCGGTTACGATCCACTTGGCGCTTCATGTGGACTCTGGTGCCATATGCCAGTCGGTCTCCAGTAGGTGTGCTTTGGTTCCTGTCGCGATTCTGTGCTCGTGCGCTCGGGCTCTCCGATGGACTTCGAGCCCAGTTTCCGGCTGCTGAAGTTGCGATGCTCACCTACGAATTGCAGATGCCTACGGAATTCATTCTGGCGCTTGACAACGCCGGGATTACTTCAGTTGCTGCAAACGAGAGGCCAAATTCCGGAGTAGCGTCACATTTCCCGTTGGCTGTGCACTCACTCATGACAGCTAGCCCGTTCTTCGCTCAGGCTATAAGTGAATCACGGGTGGCGGCTGTCGTCGATTCGACACCATGTGGAATGTGGCGGACCGACCTACTCTGGGGATTTCGATCACAGGCACCCAAGCCAAAGGGGAATTTGTCCAGGCAGCCGCACCAAAAACTATTGGTAGCCTTGCCCTATCACATCACCGAAGTGGAAGGCAATGGGGAGGCCTCAAGTGAGACGTCAGCGAAGGGCGTTCACCATTTCCTGAGTGCCATGCTGGCACTCGCGTACGAGCACGAAGAATACTTCATCGAGATCCGCGGCAAGAATGACGACTGGACTCGCGACCCAAGATTACTCGTACTAACTCAGGCTATTGAGGAGCGTGCGAACATTGAGGTCAATCACGAATACAGTTTACTTAATGTGTCATATCAACTCTGCTCACAGTCGGACTTGATCATTGCCAAGTACACATCGCTAGTTGATGAATGTTTAGCTCTCTCTATCCCGTGCATTGTTCACGACTTCACTCATAATTCCTCGGGGCGCCAACGCCGCATCAGCAGATACCTTCCGGAAGGCATATTCGCGGAGAGCGAGGCTCAGTTAGAGGAGCGAATTCGGTTCGCTCTTATGAACCAAGGTGACAACTTCCGTGATTGGTGGGAACCGACCCGAGCGAGGGTCTACGGCAACCTCAATGATGGCAAGGTTCGTGAGCGAATGCGTTCGTATATTGAATCGCTTATCTGATGTCCATTTCAGTTGGGAAATCCGAATTGACGCGAATTGAGTTGAGTGAATTGCCCTGAGTTTTGTTCCTAGTGTTTTAAGAGGGTGAACCGTTAGGTTTTTCGTGCCGGCTTCATGTGTGTGACATCGCCGGTTGGGGTGTCAGGGTTGCAGCGTAGTAGTTGACTTCGAATTCGGCTGGTGGGATGTCCCCGATTGAGGTGTGGAGCCTGCGGTTGTTGTACCAGTCGACCCATCCAGCGGTGGCGTATTCCACGTCCGCGATCGTCTTGAACGGGCCGACATGGAAAGGATTGTTCTTCGACATTGCCTCGGTCTTAAACAAGCCGATTGTCGATTCGGCCAGGGCATTGTCATACGCGTCCCCCACGCTACCCACGGAGGCAAGGATCCCTTCCAGTATCAGTTCTTCGCTGAATCGGAACGCTAAATATTGAGATCCTGCATCCGAGTGATGGAGTAGCTCACCATCGTTAATGACGTATCCGTGTCGCCTACGTTGCCACAGAGCCATGCGCAACGGCACGGTCACCACTTCAACGGGACGGGTAGTCATAACGTGCCAGCCGACGATGAAGCGGGAGAAAACGTCAATGATGAAAGCGACATACACGAACCCAGACCAGGTGCGGCAGTACGTGAAGTCCGCGGCCCAGACCCGGTTCGGTGCTGGGGCAGTGAAGTTCCGGTTCACCAGGTCACCGGCCCGAACACCGTCCTTGGCAGGGATAGTGGTTCGGTGGCTTCGGCCTCTAACCGCACCGGTTAAGCCTTCATCACCCATCAGTGGGTGCACTGTTCCGGCACTGACATCGACTCCTTGCCGTTGCAAGTGAACTGTCATTTTCCTCCGGCCATAAAGGCCTTCGGGCGTACTAACCGTGTCCAACATGGCATTGGTCACGTGAGCGTCGGTGATGGTTCGTAGGGACGGTTGACGGTTTTTCCATGATCGGTAGATTCGTGGGGCGACCTGGCAGCCCTGCTCTCGCAGGACCACGCAGACCGACTCGACCCCAAAGCCTTGGGCTCTCATTCCGTCAATGAATTGACAGATTAACGGTGGCGAGGGTCGAGTTCCCTCGCGAAGAAAATCGATGCCTGTCGAAGGATTTCATTGGCTTCTTCCAGATCACGGACCTTATTTTTCAGGGCCTTAATCTCCACCATTTCATCACTCGTAGCTCCCGAGCGCTGCCCAGAATCAATCTGAGCCTGCAACGTCCACCGTCGCAGCGACTCAGAACCGACCCCAAGTTTCGGGGCTATAGATTCGCACGCCGCACACAACGACGGGTATTCATCAAGCCGATCAAGAACCATGCGCACCGCACGATCTCGCTGGTCTTTCGGAAATCTCTTTGGCATAGCAACCATCTTCCTTCACAAATAAGGAAGCGGCAAGAAAGCCCTAACGGTTCAGTTCATCGACATGAAACAAACCTCTTCCACGCCCTAAAAAAATACGGATTAGACGATCAGAACTGTCTCAGCTGAGGTTGACACAGAGGGTCAAGGCCACCCCCGGAAGGGCCGTGAACACCGAGCTGATCGCCCGCCCGCCATAGGCGGTTATCTGGTCAAACACCAAGACGTGATTTTGCAAGGACCAACCGGTGCCGGTAAAACCTATGTTGCCTGCCTGTTGGGAAACACCCCTTGTCAGTAATACCGCAGCGTGCCTTACCTGTTGGCGAGGAAGCTGTTCGACAAGATCACGATCACTGAACGCACCGACAAGAAGAAATGCTCCCTCGACACACTCGTCGAAGGTCGACCTGCTCATCATTGACGACTGGTTCTTGACCACGGCGAGCAGGCACCAAGTCCAACAGCTACCACCCGAGCAGTGGAACGACCGGATCCTCACCAACGCGCACGCCACCGTCCGTGAATGCGACGATTTCATGCGCAAGCACTTCAACAAGATCAACTGAGCACGAACGGGGGCGGGCGCCACACCGCCCACCCCGACGGCGCCACGGCTCACCAGCAACGTATCAGTGGTCACCGGAACAGTGGCTCACTCAGTAACGGAAGACCGGCTACCGGCAATCGTAATATCCAGCAACCCTCTTCGTCGCAGCCTACGCAATCTCAAGACCGGATAACGCTTCCTCCACCATGCGAAGGGCAGGCCCCAGGCGCGGTTCACATTGACGTGACATGACTCCATCCTCCTATAAGAAGCGGAACCAAACCCAGGGTAATTCAGAGCCGTGTTGGTCAGTTAAGATGCACCTAGTTTGCGGTTGGAAAAATGGTAGGGCAGGCCGTGGTTGAATGAAGGGAATGGATGCTATCCAGTCTCGCCACTGGATTCATATGGCGGCGCTGATCCATGTACGTTAATGGGCCCCGTCTGATCAAAGGTAGGTGAAGGAGTTATGCCTTGCGTGGTAATGATGAGTTTCGCGTCTTCCGTAATACTCACTTGATGGGCACTATTGGACTATTCAATTTGGTGATCCGTGAGAGTAACTACCAAAGTGTTTTCGACTTTTCAGGTGAGGGTGCGGATAGGGAGCCTATTGCCAGGCGGATTGCTCGCAGACTACGACCGTGGTTTTGGCCTCGTATTGACGATGCCATTGGTTGGGTCCGAGCCGTGGAAGGTTCACGCTGGTCGCCCTCAATTTACTTAGAGAACAGACCAAGACCCTTGTTGCAGAGACTGCTAGATACATCTTCACCAACGGAGAGCGTCCTTGACTTGGGCTGCAACAACGGATCTATTCTCAACATGCTTCGGGAGAATGGATACACGAAACTGTATGGAGTAGACGCTGGACGGGCTGCACTGCAGATGTTTTCTGATAGGTATCCTGAGACTTTCGGTGTGACCGAAGTGAGCCAAGATCTCTTTCAGAGGTATCTCTCGAAGAGCTCAGACCAGAGTTTCGATATCGTGCACTCAAATGGTGCGACAATAGAACTCGTGCATCCTAGTTACCCTGTGGTTTCCGAACTTTGCAGGGTAACTCGAAGTAGGATATATGTTCTCATTTACGAGCGAGGTCACGGATATCCAAGAAACTACATCCAACAATTCGAGTCACGTGGGTTCCGACTTACTTACTGCGAGCGGCCCATCGATCTAGTTAACGGCGCCAGCCTGCTTCAGTTTGGCAGGATTGTTGACCGATGATGGAGCTGAAAGCAGTTACAGGCGATCATAAGCCTGCTCTACACTGTCGTTGGACTTCCCCGTTAGGGTGAAGGCCATTCTAGAATCCCGGAGCGAGAATTCAGGCGCCAAAGTCTGCTCAATGAAAACTGAACTAACCGGAGCAAGGACCCCGTGATCCCCTTTGCGCATTGCTTGATCATGTCCTGAAATCAAGTTGGCATGCCAGACGAAGTCCTTAACAGTTCTCTTAATTAGGCCGCCATAGAATTGCACCTGTTCCTCTTCCATCTCTTGAAACGAGCCAGTGTTAATTGCGCCGTCAACGCTCATACTGGGAATTTTGTCTACTTGCCAGGGTGCCACCATGAAAATTCTGTCGCCGCTTCCAAGGTAAACCGATTCTGTTTCTTTAGTTTGCCGGTAACCGCAAACCCCGCCAGTTCGAGCTATCGACAGGTAAGCCTCGGCGACCGCTAGCGCGGGTGGAATATCGACAAAAATCACAGTTGTGGAGGGGTAGAGTTGAGTGATTAGCAATGCTTTCAGCCCGATTCCGCCGCCGATTTCTAGAATGACTTGTCCGTCCGAAAGTAAGCCGCACCTCTCCATGGAAGCAACCTGCGCGAGTTCCTTTAACCAAGGCCCAGACCAATTCTTGCCCCGTGCGCTGAACTGAACTGGGGAGCCAGTATCGGGCTCGATCGCTGCGTCGAGCATCCATTCGGGTACGAGTTGTTCAAGAAGACCAAACTGGCTTTGGAAGATGGCATTTTGAAAGTCACTTGCAACCTCGCGAGCTAGGGCTATGCGGCTTGCAAGTATTCCAAACTGGGGGAAGTGCCGTGCCACTCTGTTGATCAATCGGTTCCAGTACCAGACGAATCCGGATTCATCCCAGGATTCCCATCGGGAATCGAACGGGTCAATATTTAATAGCGGCCCCTTACCGACGCCGATGCCGGCCCCGCCCCCGAATGAGGCTGTACTTCCGGGACCTCGTGCGTGCCCACGTAGGTTCGTGATCCCGTCTCGCCGCATTTCATCAAATATCGAATTCTCGTAGCGAGCCCAATAGTTTGAGGTGGATTCAGTAGACGTCTTCGTCGACATGTCATGAAGCATCTCCTCTATGAGCGAGATGTCCAAGGCGTGACTTTGGGGACTATCTCCATCCGCATGAATTACCAACTTGTCGCCTTTCCCTTTAGGTACTTACCTTGCACGTAAGGCAGCATGAGCTTTTGTGGCAACGTCGCTCCCGAATTAGCAAGTGAATCCTAGTAGCATCCTGTAATGTAGTGTGTTAAGAATTGGGATTGTTTGTGGTAATCGCATGAACTGCTGATCACACTGCCTTGTGAGGTCGAATGGCTGGTAGTCATGCGTCGACTTGTTGGCCGTACGACAGTCTGCTTGGGTTGGATTGGGACATGCGCAATGAGGCAACAAATGTCGAGGTAGTGGTTAGGTCATAGAGTATCCCCTGGTTGTTGCGGACTGTTGGGAATAGGGGGCCTAAGTGATCACAATCCACTGTGGCCTTCACAAAACCGGGACCAGTTCTATTCAATTAGCCCTCGAACTTTTACGAAACAGCACCCGCCGGGTCGTCATCACGCCCGACCCGAAGGATGATCGAACGGAGCAGGGCTGGTCAGATCGCATCAAGGCACTGGTCCATACATCCGATGTGATCTTCAGTGATGAAAATCTTCTGGGCGCGCCGGACGACGGTTACCAACTCGCTCCCAAACGCGTGGCCATGCTGCGCACTGCCCTTAGTGGCGTCCCCTACCGGCTTGTTATCTACTTGCGACCTCAGCTTGACTGGCTTCCTAGCGTCTATCTCCAGGCAGTGCAGGAGGGACGAACCAGCCGGTCGGAGGAGTTCTGGACAGGTATTAAAGACCAGCCGCTCCTTACGTGGTCCCCATTGCTCGACCTGCTTCGCAACGAAAGTGGCGCTGAGCGAGTGATTGTTCGTGCCCATACTCGGTCTCGAGACGCAGTTACTGACTTTTTCCAAGTCTGCAGCCTCGAGAACCCACCGAGGACCGGGAAGACGATGATCAGGATCAATGCCTCCATCGCCGCAGTCCAGGCTCCGGTGCTTATCGCTCTCAACGAACTACCAGACCTGACCCCCTATCAGCGAGGGCAATTTCGCCACGTGTTCCAGCAAGTTCTCGCTCCAGGAGCCGCCGTTGGCTTGTCGCCCTTTCCCGAGTCGGTTCAACGGCAGATCGTCGAAAAATTCTGGGACGACTGGCTGGTCGTGGCCGATTCACTAGTGAGTTCTGACCCAGAAGAGGCTCAGGTATTTAGGACTGAGGCGCGCCGATGGTTAGAGCCGCTCCTTCCTTTCGGTGGGGCTTCTCTGGATGACCCATCGGTCCAGCAAGAGGCACTACGGTCGTTACAGTTGCTCTCACTGAGACTCGATGTTGAAGAACCAAGCCTACTGAAGAGACTGACTATCAAACTTCGTGATGATCCAGCAGGGGTGCGGCAGGCATTTCTCCGCGCGATACGTCTCCTATGACCTGACCCTTCTGGTTCACTAACGGGGGGCAGGCCAAAAATGATGAGTGTAGGATCGTGATATGGATCTCCGTTCTGCACAAAAGCCACGTGGCATTGTCTATCTTGTTCACTGCGTAGATACCGAGGGGCCGCTCTATGAGAGCCCATCCGCGACTCGTGAAGTTTTCAGCACAACTTATGGACTCAAAGCAGATGCGGTTCGTGCCATAAGTAGGGGCGAGGTTCCAACTGAGCTGGATGAAGCGTTGCTCGAGCGCTGGCAAGAGCACTTGTCTCGACGAAACTTCAATTCTGATTGGTCGGATGTTGACCGCATGGTCTCTGAATTGATGTCGCCGGCATGGCGTCAGCAGTGGCTCGATGATGCCGGCCAAGCCTACGTGTTCAGTTGGTTCATTCTCGACCATGTTGGCTTCACATCAAATCCTCGCCTTCGAACCCTTGGTTACCACGCTGTATATGACCGCTACGCCGAATGGCTGATGGGAACCAACAATGACCGCGACCGACTGTACTGGCACTTTCATCCAGTGTCATGGACCAAGGAGGCGCACAAAGCCGCATGCACACTCGCCTCAAGCACCGAGCATTATCAGATTCTTAGTCGGAGACTTATTGAACGCATGGATTTTCCGGTGGCTTTCCGCCCGGGGCAGCACACTGAGCGCCCTGACCTGAACCTCTTTCTTGAGCAATGGATCCCCTTCGATTATGGCAGCCAAGGGATGCCAGAACGGGCCGCGGACGCTGAGCAGTTGGACATTGGAGGAGGGCGCTTTGGTGATTGGCGCCGTGCTCCCGAGCAATGGGGATTTTACCACCCAAGCATCTGGGACTACCAAGTCCCCGGTTCGATGCACCGGTATGTTGCCCGTTGCTTGAACTTGGACTCGCGTTTGCGAACTATCACGGTTGACGAGATCAATAGTGCATTTTTGTCTGCTGATAAGGGTGAGAAAGTTCTGATGTCTGTCACGAACCATGATGAGCGCGATATGCGTCCGGGCATAGCCTGGTTAATGAATGAGATCAACTCGGCGAGGCATCGATACCCGGATGTGAGTTTCCTTTACGCGAATGCAGTGGAGGGAATGCGTGCTGTGGCTGGTCTCGCCGAGTCCGATCCCATAGAACTCCAGGTGACTACTGAACCGGTACGGGGCCTCTTAACCGTGGAGTCAAGTCGAGATGCCTGGGGTGGTCAACCATTTCTTGCTGCTAGATACGGGGAAACCTACATCCATGAGAACCTTGATCGCATCGGCGCGAATCGCTGGAGTTTCACCTTCGATGACATGACGATTCCATGGGACGCAATATCGGCCATTGGGCTAGCCGCTCACGACATGGAGGGCAATACCTGCATTACGCGGCTTCTGCGTGACGAGGAATGGAAACCAACGACGGTGTTTCGCAACAACGGTGACTGGCTTGATTAGCTCGGGGGCCCTCGCCGATCTTTTGCAGCCAGACGAGGGCTTGGCGCGTCATTTCAATAGGCCCGCGTTTGTGTGGCGGGGTGACCTGTTGGCCGGGGGCATGGGTGTCAAGGGCTTGCGCTTCCGGCGGGTGGTCGCGGAGCTTGCGGGGCTGGGAACCACGGATCTGGTGGTGTCGGGCCCGCCGTGGTCGAACGCGATTCGGATCGCCGTGAAGGCGGCTCAGCCCTATGGACTTCGCGTCCATGCAGTCATTGAATTGGATACGGAAGTTGACAGCATGTCGATTGATATTGGCCAAGGCAGCATACGGGATATGGTACGTCAAGTTGAGCGCCTCGTTGCCTCTATGCATGTCGCAAAAACTCGATCGGGGTTGCCGATCGGCATTCAGGCACGCGGTATTGCACGCAAACTCAACGATCAACCGGGGATCAGGGCTGTGATTGCCGACGACTTGGAGACTAGTCGCCTGTGGGCGGAAGGCATGCAGCACCTTGCAGGGTCCATCTGGCGGAGCGCCCAGCGAAAGTGTGCTGTCCCAGCCGTAGTGACTCCCGTAGGTGGCGGCGCACTCCTCTGGGCCCTCATGATGGCCAGAGAGCACCTAGGTATGGATGACGCTAGCATCATCGGCTACAGCGTCACCTATGACAAAACACAACTCCGCAAGCGCTTCAAAGCCTTTGAGTACAGAGCTGGTATTGTCGAGGATCATGACGTGTGGGCCGCTGGTACGACAAGAGTGCACAGTTGTCCAGTTGAGAACCCAGGGTCAACAGTCTCGGCCGAAATGAATAGTTCATCGTGTGTTCCGGTGAGCTATTGGGATCCGGTCTATCACCGAGGGATGCTCGAGCGTCTTCCGAACCTTGCACTGGAACTTGAACCTGTAAGCACGCCGGTTATTATCATGACGGGGGTGCCGCAATATGATCGAGACGAGTTCAAGAGGAAAACCAGTGGACATACGTGAACCCCTTACCGGGCGCATAGGGGCATTCCCGCCTCAAACCCTTTACGGCCTTTTGGAGCGTGCAAGTTACATAGCCCCACGTAAGGTCGCTCTCGTTGAGGATGACCATTCCTTCACCTGGGCCGAGGTGAAAGCACGAGTTGACAGCAACACCGCAGTAATCGCGGATCGCGGACGTACCGGCGTGCTTGGGGTGTGGCTCGACCATGGGAGTGCTCAAGCTATGTCGATCATGGCAGCAAGCGCATTAGGTATGCCGGTAGTCATTGCGTTTCAGGGCCTAAAGCCTGATGAAGTCGCAAGGGAGTTCGCTGAGGCCAGCGTCTCATGGATCGTTGTCGACTCATGGCGTGCTAGTCAACTAGCGTCTGCAGCGGATGAGAGTGATTGGGGGATCGCTCTGGTGGACCAGGCCTCAGGGGAATGGAGTGTGGTGCGAAATCCGCAGTTCTACGAGCCGGCTGCTCGTCTCCAACGTCAGACGGGGCGCAACGACCTTGCCTGCGTCCTCTTCACTTCAGGATCGTCGGGCGCACCAAAAGGCGTTATGGTTCCTCATCGCACGATTATCGAGGGAGCGGAGGTTGTCACCTCCTATTTGGGCATCACTGACGACGACACCATCGTGTCCGTTTTACCCCTGAGCTTCGACTATGGCTTAAACCAACTTGCTTCGACCGTCTTCGCCGCCGCCACTATTGTCTTTCACCGATTCCTAGTTGCAGCTGACCTGGTGGATGTCCTATTGAGCAATAGGGCTACGGGGCTGGCTGTTGTGCCAACCATGTGGCCCACGATTCTAGCCGAGTTGGAGCGCCGAGGGGAGACTGAACTTTTCCTACGTTACGTCACTACTGCAGGTGGCCTGCATTCCTTGGAGACTCTTAAGCGCGTTAATTCCAGCCTGCCGGGCGTTGAGGTTTTCGTGATGTACGGATTGACTGAGAGTTTCAGGAGCACATTCCTTGAGCCGTCGCAGGTCCTGTTGCGAGAGCATTGCATAGGCCGACCGGTACCTGGCGTGCAAATCCTCGTCCTGCGTGACGATGGTAGCGAATGCGACGTGAATGAAGTTGGCGAACTTCACCATCGCGGAGTTTTCATCAATCTCGGCTATCTCAATAATCCCGATGCGACGGCAGAGAAGTACGTTCCAATGCCTGGATCGATACCGGGCCCGTTAACGGAGCATATCGTTAGATCGGGCGACCTAGTACGCAAGGATGCTGCTGGCTATATCTACTATGTGGGTCGGCGAGATAACCAGATCAAGATCAGTGGGTTTAGGCTTAGCCCCGAAGAAGTCGAGCTAGTGCTCTTGGCAGATCCATCCATATCAAATGCCGGGGTTGTATACCAGGGCGGCCGTAATGCCGAACCCGGACAGTTGATAGCATTCATCGAGGGCACCGAGGGAACGATTCCCGACACCTCCTACTTGCGGAGGCTCTGTAGGGCGCGATTGCCGCACTACGCGGTGCCGAGCCGCTTCGAAGTCAGCACTCGACTGCCGCGAACGGGAACAGGAAAAATAGACTACATGCAGTTGCGTGTCCTGGCTGCCAAAGAGGTAGCAAATTATGACTGAACTGGGAATGGAGTCGACTGATGCGTCATCGCTCCTGTCAGCGCAGATTTTGCGGCGGTGGTTCCTTGATGATCTTGGTGTGACCGAGAGCGAGTTTGACGAGGCTTCGGGTGACCTCGTGCGTTGGGGCGTGATCGACTCACTGGCCCTTGTAGAGTTGCTGGAGTGGCTCAGCGTCCAGATTGGAAAGGACCTGTACGCAATTGAACTAAGTGTAGAAAACTTCCGCACGATAGACACCATCCTTGCTCTAGTTGCGCAGTCTGGATGAGCACTAGGCGCCTGTTGCAGGAAGGCGAGTTGCCGCAGTATCGCCGGCTGATGGAATCGTTCTACGGGATAGGTCATTACGAGACTCGGGATTCCCACTTCCAATGGATGCACGCGCGCCGCGCACACCTTAATCCCACACATGTCGAAGGCACTTACTCCGTGCACGGTGCGTTCGAAGATGGAGCTATTCGCGCAGCGGTTGAATTCATGCCTGTCTGGCTCTACGAGGAGGAAGATCGGAGCCGCAGTGTCTTATGGACGGTTAACTGGATTTCGGAACCTGGATACGAACTCGAGGCGATGCTCTGCCTTAACGAGTTACGCAGACACCACTCCATGCACCTTAGCTTCGGGGCCACAGAGCGAGTACGCGAGATTCGTGAGCGCGCAGGCTATGGTTACTCGCATGGAATACCCAGGTACATCTCAATCCACGACTTCAAGGCCAGTCTTGATCTGTCCGATCCAATGTTCAAGAACGACCCAGCGTTCAGATACCTCCTACAAGAGCTCGCTGAGGCAGCGACCGAAGGTGACCACAGTCCATCGGCGGTGATAGGAGGGCAAGATTCCTTAGATCACGGCTACTGGGCTAACCACCTGGCCGAGAATCGGTATGCCCTAGACCGATCGCCCGCATACCTAGAGTGGAGGTACCGGCAGCATCCGTCAATCAACTACTACATAGTGTCCACAGATGATCTTCAGACGGCTGGACTCGCTGTAATCCGCATCGAGAAAGAATCTGCTACGGGCCACTCTGTGGCGCGCCTGTTAGAAATTTTGAATACAGAAGGACGAAGAGAGCAGCTGATCAAAGCTGTCTGTTGCTTCGCCAAGGAGCAGGGATGCGCCTTCACAGATTTCTTCTGCTCGAGTAGCCCCTATTTGCATACCCTGCCAATGCCATTTGTTCGCATCGAAGGCACGGCGTCAAGGGGGTTGCCGCGGCTCTTCCAACCACTTGAATACCGTGATAGGACGAGCCTTAACCTTTCTTGGCATGTTCATGACCAGGAAATAGGCTTGCTTCAAGACGCGGACGGCCCAGGCCTTTACATAACCAAGGGCGACCCCGGCCAAGATGTGGCAGTAAATAGAGGCTACCGAACGATCAAGGAGTAACTCGTAATCATGTCCCTTCAAGGCTCATTGAAGCAGTCTTCCGGGTGCCGACTACTGCTTGCAGGGATCGGTGGCGACAGCCATTCGGTGGGTCTGATCCTGCTGCGGTGGGGGCTTACAAGCGCGGGCTACGATGTACGGTTCCTAGGGACTCAGAACTCTCTTGAGGAAGTCATTGCTGAGGCTCACGACGTCTCGCTCGTGATGCTTTCGTGTATGGATGGGCATGCCAGACATTACCTCCGCAACCACGGCGCTTTGCTGCTCGGCGGTGAAACAATCTGGTACCTAGGCGGGAACCCCTCGATGAGCAGGAGTTTTAGCGACGAGAAGTTCTTCCACGATTTTGGATTCCGTCGCATATTCATGAGTTTCGTACCCATGCACACCATTCTTGAGACTGTCGCGATGGACTTGGGTGAACAGCAGTTAAAGGTCCGGGTCAGTGACGGTAGGTCAGTTAACTCCTCCGCGTTGAAGGGCCGTGGCCCACGACTCCTAGGGCCTGTCGTCGCGGATGAAAAAGTTGCTTGGACGACTATGGAGCCTGAGCGCCGCGAGGTGGTCCAGATGTGGCCGACAGGGCATCGAGCGCGAGATCTTGAGGACAACGCCAAGTTCCTGTTGAGCCACCCGAATCTAGCGGATTCGGAGGCAACTGTTTTGGCGAGGGGGTGTCGTCCTCTGATCCAACCGCGAACCGGTGTGGCCCGCACTAATGCTCAGACCACGCTGATGAAACAAATGCTATCCAGCGGTGCCGACGTTGTCTCCTATCAGATTGATTCCCTGACTCGCACAGGCCAGTACTCACTAGTGGCAGACGTACTCGCGGACGACCCGACCGGAGAGTCTGGTGCGCTGAATGGGTATCCCCTTGTGAACCAGGGAGTTCTGGCCTTAAGAAAGTCGATTAGCGAACTAAGAGCACCTACTCAAGTCCGACACAGTGCTTCGGACCCACGTCTGCTCGCCGAGATCTCTTTCGCGGGCGGAGCCGCGGCCTTTGAAGGAGGGGCTATTTGCTATAACCTTCCATACTATAAGGACCTGCCTCTGGCCGAATCGATACGTAGATGGCAATACGTCGACAGGCTCGCCGGATTCTATGCGGAGAAGTTCGGCGTTACGATCCACCGCGAGTACTTCGGCGTCCTAACCGGCACCCTGATACCGCACAGCCTAGCACTAGTAACGGGACTTCTTGAGACGCTTCTAGCAGTGCGGCAGGGGGTGCGCGCAGTCTCTATTGGCTTCGGCGAAAGCGGAAGTGCCCTTCAGGATGCGGCGGCGGTCGAAGCCGTGTTTCGGATCGTGCCAAAGTACTTGCGTGAACTTGGTTTCGGCCATGTCCAAGTCACAGTGACCATTAGTCAATACATGGGCGCCTTTCCCCATGCACACGCCGCGGCGCGGCTCTTGCTTCGAGGCTCAAGTCGAGCCGCAAGTCGTGCCGGTGCCCAGCGAATCATCACGAAGACTTTCGTTGAGGCAACGAACATACCGTCCGCTGAGGATAATAGCGAAAGCTTGCGAATCGTGGTCGAGGCAATGGAGGCGCGCGTCTTGCAAATTGACGATAATGCGGTCAGGCAAGAAGTTGACTTAATTGTGCAGGAGGTCGAGGCTATCTTCGCGTCAGTGATTGGCGCAGGCGGGGGAGACCTCGCTGCTGGGATAGTCTCGGCCTTTCAGGGCGGACTCCTTGATGTGCCCTTTTCACCAAGCATCCACAACGCCGGCAAGGTTATGGCGGCGAGAGACGCAAGCGGCGCACTTCGATTCCTAGACACGGGTGGCCTTCGGCTGCCTGCTGACATAGTATCCCATCATTTGGATTTGATGTCTGAGCGCTGTAGGCTTGAGGGACTACCGTGGTCCCGGCGACACGAACTTATCGAGCGCGATATCCTCAAAGTCGTGGCGGGAGAATTCGAGGCTTGGCCACTTGACAGGGCGTAAATCGGTTACTTAGGTGCATTTATACCGATCAAATATGCGAGTGCAACGAGATAATACGACAGGTGATGAGTGACATGCATGAATGGGAGGCGATCCATAGGGCTCAGAGCCTCGGACGATGGCCAGCGGAGCATTTGGTGCGCTTTGCGACTCCCCGTGCTCCACTTTTGGTGGGGGGAGGCAAGCCCCCTGATCTAGTTGTCGAACTGGGATGTGGTTCAGGGGCGCAACTTCGGCTCTTGCTAGAGCTAGGGTTCGAGGTGGTCGGACTAGACGTCAGCCCCACCGCAATAGAGAAGGCAAAATCATTCTTGGTTGAATCCTCAGGCGGTAGGCTCAATTTGATGGTGGTCGACCTGACGGCAGGCCTCCCATTCGATGACGAATCGGTTGACGGCATCGTTGACGTAGAATGCCTTATGTGCTTTCCGTGGAAGGTCGCACGGACCCTCGTCCAGGAATGTGTACGCATCCTGAGGCCGAATGGATGGCTCTACTCGGAGCTCGTGGACGCGGAGACGAACGTCAGAGGGAAACCAGGCGCTGGTCATGGGGAGTGGCAAAACACCGAAATTCATGGCAGGCTCCGAAATCGCTTCTTGCGCACCACGCGGCAGAGCGAGATCAAATCCCTCTTTGAGGGCTTACGGATCGACAAAGTTGAGAGGATTTCGCTCAGCACAGTTTATCCACTTCATGAGAGTGGGGAGAAATTTGTCGCAAATGTTGTTCTTGCGACCAAGCCAACGCGACTTGCCCCCCCGGATTGAGCCAGTTTGATCTGATCCCCGGCAAGTCGCCGTTGTTCCCTATCGTTGTAAAAGTTAAATCCGCAGCACCATGCGTTGCGCTTAAGGCAACGGCACGTTTATTAACCTGGCGTTCACCCTAATCAAATGACGTTCTCAAGCGGCCGCTGTAATCAGGACTCGGTAAAGTGTTTCGGATGGCGTCTGCCACTGAAGTGATTTATGGGTCGAATGTTCAGGCGAAGCGCGATCGTGTCGCAGTCGCCCTAGGCGAGGTCGCGCATGTCGCAGTACTTGGGAGGTACTGGCGCAGCAGGCCACTGTGGTGGTTCTCGTTGCTGCCCGGGCAAGTGGGAGTGGGATCGCTGCAGTAGACCTGCAGTCCGGTGTTGATGGTGACGGCGGGGGGGGGGGGGGGGGCCAACACGGTGCCCATGGCACAAGGCACC
>SXGT01567720.1_pt1 | contig 33347 bp, 28 predicted proteins | sample 3176221 | NCBI WGS metagenome assembly SXGT01 (sample SAMN11356862, study PRJNA531348) | freshwater metagenome | isolation source: freshwater sample F1-120 | place: China: Fuxian Lake, Yuxi | collected 2017-12-25 | reverse complement strand
CCACGCTCGGTGGCGTGGCGCGGTAATCGATCTGGGAGAGCACTGAGACGCTGAGTGTGGTCGCAGAAAACGCGAACGCCGATGGTGCGCTCGGCGGAGTCGTTGTGGAGCTCGGCGGGGTCGTGGCGATTGGCGCAACCGGGGTATCCGCAATGGGATGAATCAGCTGTTGCATTGGATCCTTGACGGTCGGCGCACAGCTTGCTTCAAGGAGGAATAGGGCGAGCAGGGTGATCGTGGTGCGTGAGAGCATGAGAGTCGTCGCGTGGATTCGTCTTAGTTGTCGTGGCGAGAATCGTACTTTGCTTTCATGCGTGTTTGTCGATTGCTGAGATTGAGTTCAGCGCCATCAATCCATGCTTGTGCAACGCCGCTTGTCACTTCGAGCGGATGACCACGCGTCAGAATGAGCGTCGCACTCTTGCCGGGCTCGATCGATCCGTATCGGTCTGCCACGCCCGCGAGTTGGGCGGGCGTGAGGGTGATACTGCGAAGCGCTGCTTCGGGATCGAGTCCGAACGCAACTGCCGTCGCCGCATTGTGCGGGAGGTTTCGTTCGTGCGCAGGTTCATCGCCCGAGGCAATCGCGAACGGGATTCCGACTTTCGAGAGCAGTCCCGGCAATTCGTATGGCGCGCTCGGATGGAGTGCCTCGGACGCGGGAAGTTGATGGGTTCCGTTGACAATCACGCTCACGCCATGATTGCGGAGGAAGTCTGCTTCGACCAACAAGCCATTCGATCCGATGAGCACGGGCCGAAGCCCGCGTTCCTTCGCCCAGAGCACGGCCGTTTCAACTTGCGAGGCACTGCCGACCGTCATGAATACATTGTCACGGCCCTCGAGCACTGCGCGCATGGCTTCGAACCGTTCGTCGTGAGCGACGGCGGCATCCGAAGACTTGGCAAGGACCCACGCTCTTGCGTCATCGAAGAATCGGTCGATCCGCGCACGGGTCTCGGCGAAGCGTGTTTTCTGATCCTCGGGAGACCGCCGCGTCCACCACTGCTTGCTCGCTTCCACGAGGGGCCACTGCACCACGATGCCAACACGCGCATCCACAGTAATGTCTTCCGTGCTCCAGCCATTCAGTTTGATGACGCTTGCGCTTCCGCTCACGCTGCCGCCAAGCGGCGTGACGAGCGCGAGCAAGACGCCGGCATTGCGCGCGACGCCAAGCAGATCGCTGTCTGGGTTGATGGCGAGCGCAGGCACTGATTCCGGATGGAACTCGCCGAATTCGGTTCGATCATCCGTCGCTTCGACTTGCATTGTCTCAATCAGACCAAGTTGCGTTGCACTGGCCATGAATCCTGGAGATAGGTGCATGCCTTGCGCGTCGACGATATCGATTCCCGCTGGAATCTCGCTCGGTGCGGTGCCGACGGCTTGCACCTTTCCACTCTCGATCAGCACCCAACCGTTCTCGATGATGGGCTGGGAAGTCGTCGCGGTGTGAATGACCGCGTTCACAATCGCCACAGGCTTTGTCTGTGGACTTGAGGGCGCGGTGGAGTTCTGCGCGTGCGCAGCAGCGGTCAGTGCCAAGAAGCATGCGCACGGCAGGGCGGTCACGAACAGGGGAGTGTGTTGTGTGTAGGTCATCGTGCGGCTCCAGCAGTTGCTTGCGCGTCGGCTTCTGCGTCATTCATCGCGGTCGAGTTTTCTTCGCAACCACAGTCCCCAGCGTTCCGTGGGAACGCGGCGAGTCCGCGCGCGACGCGAGCCCACAACACATCTTCGCGTTCATCGAGCAGCCGTTCGAGAAGGCTTGTTGGTCGTCCTCGTCCACGACCTGTGCGTCCATCTCCGCTCGCGCCGTCACGGCCACTGCCCGCACCCGGAGCATCCTCCGCCGCCGCGACCACAGCGTTGATGAGTTCCGCGCGGCGCGCGGTGGCTTCCGCCCACAGCGCTTGATCCTCCTGCGCATCGAATCGCCGCACGCCATCGACGAAGGTCATCTCGCAGCGCGTGAATGCGCTGAGTGGATCGCCGTTCCAGAGCGCAAGATCCGCATCCTTGCCGACTTCCACCGATCCGGTGCGCGCGTCGATGCGGAGTTGTTTCGCAGGATTGAGCGTGACGAGTTTGAGCGCGTCTTCGGGTGAGAGCTGGCCGTAGCGCACCGCCTTGGCCGCTTCGGTGTTCATGTGCCGCGCGAGTTCGTCAGAGTCACTATTGAAACTCACCACCACGCCGGCCTTCTGCAACATCGCGCCATTCCAAGGAATGGCGTCCATCACTTCTTCTTTGTACGCCCACCAATCACTGAAACTTGACGCGCCCGCGCCGTGCTTGGCGATTGCATCGGCAACCTTGTATCCCTCGAGGATGTGTTGCAGCGTGCCGATTTGGAAGCCGAATCGTTCGGCGGTCCGGAGCATCTGGAGAATCTCGTCTTGACGGTAGCTGTGGCAGTGCACGAGTCGCTTCCCCTCAAGAACCTCCGCCAGCGTTTGCAATTCCAAGTCCGTGCGGGGCGGCATGGTGCGGGCTCGGGTGGTCGGTTCCAGTGCCGAGTATCGCGCATGTGCGGCGCGGTACTCCTGCGCCGCGAGGAATTGGTCCTCCATAAAAGTCACGACGCCCATGCGGCTACTTGGGTATCGGCGTTTGCTGCGGACGACATTTTCACCCAGCGCAAACTTGATTCCAAGCGGAGCGCCCTGCATGCGGAAATGCTCTGCGTCCTCTCCCCAATGAATCTTGACGACTGAATTCCGACCTCCCATCGGGTTCGCGCTGCCGTGCAGTTGATTGACCGCGACGAGCCCGCCTGAAAGTTGTCGATACCAGTTGATGTCATTGGGATCAATCACATCCCCAATCCACACCTCAGCGGTGCATGGTTGACCGCCCTCGTTCACGCCGCCAGAAATGCCGGTGTGGCTGTGGCAGTCAATAAGCCCAGGGGTGAGGTGCTTGCCTTTCGCTTCGATGACGAATGCACCTTCTGGTACGGTGACTTCAGGGCCGACTGCCGCGATTTTTCCGTCGACGATCAGGACATCGCCTTGCGCAAGTGTTCCAGTGGATGCGAGCGTCCAGACCGTGGCGTCGTTGAAGAAAACGGTGCCGTGTAGCGGCGCATGCGTCCGACCGAACGCACCGAGTGGCGATGGGAGTGTCTCCTTCGCAAGGCGCGACAGATCTTCCTTGGGGGCAGTCTTTGCGCTTGGCGCGGCGGTTCCGTTCGCGAGTTCGGTCGGAGGAGCATCAGGATTGGATTCCTCTGGTTTCGTGCTCGGCGGACTCGTCGCGTCGCTTGCGGGAAGATCTCCCTCGCGCATGAGTGCGACGACGGCGCGCTGGCCGAGTGCAGTTTCGATGACGAGATCGCATCCCTCGCCGGTTCCAGCGCCGCTCACGCGCAAGATGCCAGTGGCGGTTTCGTCACCGAAGAAAGTCGCGTCGCAGGTGAAGGAGAATCGCTCGCGATCCACTTTCACCCTTTTCGCCTTCACCGTCTTTCCTTCGGCGAGCACTGCACTAATGCGACTCGTGGCGAGATCGATCTCGAATCGTGGGGCACCTTCCATTGGGCGATAGATGCCCGCCCTCAGGCTCGGCTTCGGCTCGGGGAGTCGCGCGGGAGCGCCCGCGATCCACATGCTCTCGAATTCAGACTCAGCGAGAAAGGGATCGCCTTTACTGACGATGAAATTCGCAATCTTGCCTGGCTCGATCGTTCCTGCTCGTGCACTAATGCCGAGCATTGACGCGGGTGTGGTCGTCAGCGCCGCAAGCGCCTCGTCTTTCGTGAGTCCGTGCCGAAGTGCTTCGGCGAGCCTCTTGCGAAAGACGGTGCGATCTGTCAGTCGATTTGTCGTGAGCGCGATTGTCGCGCCGCCATCGATCATGCGTTTGGGATTGGTCGGCGCGTATCGCCAAGTAAGCAGTTCGGCGAGCGAGACGCCTTCGGACGAAGTTGGAGAAGAGAGATCCGGTGCGGTTGGGAAGTCAAGCGCGATGATGAGTGGTACTTGAGTGGCGAGTACTTCCTGCTGCGCGCGGAAATCGAGTCCGCTTGTCAGGACACTGGCGTGCAGATTGAACTCGCGCGCGAGCGAGGCGAATCGCTGTACATCGAGTTCATCGTTTGCATCAAACAGCACGGTTTGACGGCCGCGAACTCCATCGACGAGCGCATCGAGCGCGTCTGCTTCGATGGGTGGAAGCGCACCGGTTCCATCGGCGTGTGCGAATGCGTCGAGCGTCGCATCCCTCCATTGTCCATCGAGAAACCCTTGTCGCAACACTGCAATGGACCCCATGAGTGAGGATGGGTAGTTGGTCCACTCCTCTTCCGCATCGGTCGGGCGAGCGGGAGGCGCGACTCCGGGGGCGAGCGCACTTGGATCAAACGATCGGCGAGGCTTTGGGCCAACGAACAGCACCTCCTCCGCAGCAAGTTCAATCGCGCGGGGCGACGCGACGGTGCTCGACGTCGTTGCACCGACAAGGAGTCGCGTGTCGCTCGTGCCGCGAAAGATTCCGTCCTTCGGTAACACGCGCGCGATCGCGAATCCAAGCTTTCGGAGTTCTTCCGCTGTTGCATCAGGAAGCGTGAGTTGCTCGCCGTCAAGTTGCGGAGTGACATGCTCACTCCAATGCGCACCGGGAAGTTTCGCGAGAGACTTTGCGATCGCTGCGCTGTCCACGCAGAGCGCTGATTCAATGAACGCGGGGAGGATGCACCGATCCCGCGCGTCCCAGACGCGGTATCCCGCGGGCACTTCAAGCGCGACACCAACCGCTTCGACGACTCCGTCTCGGACGAGAATGGTCGCGTTCTGGATGGTTGTGCCGGGCTTGGTGGTTACCGTCGCGCCGACGATTGCGTGACGAGCCGGGTCGGACGCTCGCATGCCCACGACCGGCGCCGCTTGTGGTCGAGCCATCGTGTTCGTGGCGGTCGAGCACAGAGCGGCTGCGCAGAGCATGAGGAGCGAAGAAGCGTGCGGCGCGGCAAGCCGCGCGAGCAGGGCGGGTCGTGGCATAGATCTAAACTAACGACTCGCGCAGGTCTCGTTGCTTCACACGGGGCGTGAGCAGGCGCAAAAACGAAGCCACCACCTTTCAGCGGTGGTGGTGGCTTCAAATTCTCGAGATTGTCGTCGTTCGCAGCTCTCGCCGCGAGGGTGGTTCAATCCAGATCATTCATCAGCTGCTCGACCGCGATGCCAAGACGCTCATCGGTGTCGAAGTCGCCGCGCGCAATCGCTTCACGCGCTGCCGCGACCTTCTCTGCTCGGACATCCGGCATGCTGCGCAGTTCAGACATCCAGCGGGCCGTCTCGGAGACCTCCACTCGGTCTTCGCCACGAACAACGGATTCTGAAGGTGCGCTCGATGCGCGGTCTGTCGTGCTCGTTCCCACGAATCTTCGGACGGCAGTCGCCGTTGAGATTGAGGGAGTGGAGCTCAGTCCAACACTACTAACGGTGCCTACATGGGGCATTGCAAACTCCTTGGGAGGCGAGGCATTGAGTCTCGGCTACCGGATCGAGAGTAACCATCCATGGTTCTCGACTTGGGGAAGAAGCCAGTCCACGCGAGCTGGCTTCCCATCCTGCCCACGACCTCATCGTCGGATTGACCCGCAGAACTTGAAGGATTGCTACGATCCACACTCCGTGGTGCTTCGGAACAGCCTCGACCACAACCTTTGCGCTACGCAGGGGTTGCGAGGATGAGCCGAAACGACGCGTTGGAATCGCTTGCCTACCGCTTCGAAACCGAGCAAAAACCCCCGTAGCGCCGCAAAACGCGATCATTCTGGCGCCTTCGAGTGGCTTCGACCCATGAGAGATTTTGAGTGCAACCCAACGCCGAACCGACTCGCTCCGGCGAATGCCTACTTCTGCAGAGGGGTCGGGTTTGGGCTCCTGAGCTCGGCGGTCATTGCCTTCGGTTGCGGCGGTGGTGGCAGAAAGCCAACGCCATCGAGCGGGGCGTTTCCGAAAATGCAGAGTGCTTCATCGCACCGCGCCGACTCGAACTCGCTCGTTGGTGAAGGTGACATCGTCCTCGATGATCCAGCCGCGTTTCGCGGTAGCGACAGACTCTCGCGTTCGGATCCACTCGCAGGCCGGAGGGCATCGCAAAGTTCGCAGCCTGCCACCAACGGTGATCGCGTGGCATCGAGCGACGACCGCCGGTGGGCGATCCTCCTTCTAAGTTTCACCGGAGACGCGCATGTGGACAGTGCGCGCGCTGCTCTCTCTGGAATCATCACGCAGTTGCCAGACCTTCAGGATGTGCGCATTGAGCGTGTTGGAAAGGGATCGGCGATTGTCACTGGTCGCTATGCGGCGCCCGCCGACGCAGAGGCGAAGGACGCGCTCAAGAAGGTCAAGACGATTCACGCGAATGGTCGACCGGCATTTCAATCCGCGATGCTCGTCCGAATCTCGGCGGGAGATCTCGGTCCACCCGCCCCATACGACCTTCGTACGCTTCGCGCGCGTTTTCCAAACACCAAACCGCTCTACACCTTGCAACTTGGGGCGTGGAGCACTTTCGGTGACGCGAGTGTCCGATACGAACAGAGCAAAGCGGCCGCGGAGCAGTACGCCGCGCGGTTGCGCGCCCAAGGCCTGGAAGCGTGGTTTCACCACGATGAGGACAGCGAGACGAGCGTCGTCACCATCGGCCACTTCAATTCCACCGCGTATGACTCACGAAGCACGCTCTTTTCACCCGAAGTTGAGGCGCTCTTCGACAAGTTTCCTGCACACTTGGTGAACGGCGAGCCGGTTGAGATCCAAGCGAAGGCAGGATCGGCGCCGAGTTCACGCACGCAACAGGCTCCTCGGCTTGTTGAAGTTCCATAGTCGGCGACCGCGGCAGACCCGTCTCCGCTCACCCGTAGGATGCGCTCGCTTATGGCCCGCGAACGACGAACACGACTCGATGCACCGCCGCCGGAGCGGGAACCCCCCAAGGTGTTTGACGGCGCGGTGGTGCTTGGGCAAACGGCGGCCATTCGAACCTTGTCGACTGCTCTCGCAAGCGCGCACTTTCCACACGCCTGGATTTTTCACGGGCCTCCAGGAACGGGCAAGCTTCTCGCAGCAACAGAGCTTGCGCGATTGCTTCTCGATGTCGAGGCGACGCCCGCGCATGTTGCGTCGTTCAAAGCGCCACGCGGCACCCGTGCTGCGCTGCTCGTCGATGTCGGCGCGCATCCAGACCTGCACATCATTCGCAAGGAATTGGCGGAGTCTTCGAGCTTGCGCGAAGTGCGTGAGCGCAAGCAGACCAACATTCCGCTCGATCTATTGCGCGAACTCATGCTCGGTGGACCGATCGGCGACGGGAAGTCGCTGGAGAGTCCAGTCTGGAAGACGGCATACCTTGGGCATGGCAAAGTCTTCATCATTGACGAGGCGGAACTCCTCGACGCGTCTGGGCAGAACGCACTGCTGAAGACTCTGGAGGAACCCCCGCCGGGCACCTATATCGTGCTGTGCACGACGCAAGAAGACCGCTTGTTGCCCACCATTCGATCGCGCTGTCAGCGGGTTGGTTTTAGTGGCCTCGATCGCGCGAGTATGGATGCGTGGATGCAGCGGGCGGAGATCGCGAGTGAACAGTGGGAGTGGATCCGTGCCTTCGCGGATGGGTCGCCGGGAGTGGCGATGCTCGCGGCGCGGCATGACCTGCAATCCTGGGCGGCTGAACTTGCCACGAAACTCGACGGACTTGAGCGCGGGCGATTTGACCCAAGTGTGGGAGAGTCTCTCGCCGTGCGAGTGGACGAGTTCGCCGATGGCGTGGTCAAGGAGAATCCTAAGTCCTCGAAGGAGGCCGCGAATCGTCTCGGCTTTCGCTTGCTCGCGCTGCTCTTCGCCCGTCGTCTGCGGGAGGCGATGCACCGCGCCTCGGTCGAGCATGACACGCGCGCACTGGCGGAGTGCGTGCGACGAACAGACCTCCTCGTCCGTGCAGAGAGCGAGCTTCGCTCCAATGTGAATCTCAAGCAACTGCTCGCGAATCTCATGGCACAGTGGTCGGTGCACTAATGGGGTTGCGATTGTGAACACAACTCCTGAGATTGAACGCGTCTTTGTCCTGCGCGCGATGCCCGTGATTCCAACCGGTGCGGAGGTTTGGCAGATTGAGCAGGGCTACTTCGATGCAGGCGCGACCGAGGACGGTTCGCCCAAGGGGCGGATTCGAAGGGTCACGCATGCATCGGGGAAACAACAGTGTTTCCACACCATCAAGCGGGGCGAAGGACTGGTGCGTATCGAGAGCGAACGCGAGATAGAGGCCGCAGAGTTTGATCGATGGTGGCCGCAGAGCGCGAACCGCCGGCTGACGAAGACGCGGCATCGTGTTCGTGTGGCCGGTCATGTGTGGGAGATTGACCAGTTTCACTCGCTGCAACTCGTGCTCGCGGAAGTGGAACTGCGCGAGACTTCCGAACAGATCGAGATCCCCGCGTGGATTGCGCCGCTCGTTGTGCGTGAAGTCACGACGGACGCGCGCTGGCGAAATGCATCGCTTGCGACGCGAGGCGTGCCTATGGAATCGGCGTCACCGCCGTGACTCGCAAGGCGGTGGAAACTACTTCAGGTCTTTCGCTTCAGGAAGGTCGCTGATTGACGCGATGCCGAAGACTCGCAAGAACTCGGGCGTCGTGCCGTACAACATGGGGCGACCAAGCTCTTCCGCGCGACCGGTGATCTTGACGAGCCTCCGCTCCATCAGGCTCTTCAGCACTTCGCCGCACGCCACGCCGCGAATCGCTTCGAGTTGCGCGCGCATGATGGGTTGTCGGTACGCGACGATCGACAGTGTTTCCACCGCGGCTTGGGAAAGCCTTGTTTGTGCTTTCACGCCGCGCACTCGCGCAACGATCGCGCCAAACGCAGGAATCGTGAGCATCTGTCGGCCACCGGAGACGGATTCGATCCGGAAGGCGCGCCCCGCTTGCGCGTAGGTCTGGTTCAGTTCCTCTATCGCCGCGCGAATTGCGTCGACCGCTGCCTTGCGCCGTGCCGCGATCGCCTTCGTCTCTTTCACAGGAGCCGATGCTTCACCTTCCGTTTCGCGCTCCTTCATGGGAACGAATCCGAGCACTTCTGCGAGGCGCGCTTCCGAGATGGGTCGATCCGCAAGAAGAATCGCCGCTTCCACGCGTGCGGTCAGCGGAAGATCCCCGCATGGGAGGTCGCTTCCCTCGAAGCGAAGGGCCGTGCCGGCGCTCGGTGCAGCAAGGTGTTCTCGTGCAGCGAGTTCACCTCCCGCGCCGTCGTGCGATGGCTCGACCTCGTTGGTCACGACTTCCGTGTCGCGGATTTGCATGCGGAGAGGGTATCAGCGAACGGGTCTTGCGGCCGCCAGCTTTGCACGCGCGGCTCGCTGCCGTCGCTCGATCGTGGTGCGCTCGCTGACCGTTCCTCGCTTGTTTGCATCGGCGTTCGCAGACTCAAGTTCTTGAAGAGCCTTCACTGGATCGATTTGATCAATCGGGGTGGCCGAGTCGGCGAGAATTGTCAGCGTTCCGCCTTGCATTTGGGCGAAGCCGCCATCGATGACGAACTGCTTCGACCCTGACGCGGTGTCGACGCGAACGACACCTTCGCCGAGCTTGGCGAGGAATGCGGCCGCCCCAGCTTGCGCCGCCTTCGAACCATCCCATGCGGGGAAGGCGACATAAGTCGCGTCCACTTCAAGGATCGATGCGGACGGGGTTACGAGATTGCAACGCAGTGAACTCGCCATGGTGAGATCCCAGTTAGGGGTCGGGGACTATATCAGCAACGGGTCTGTGCTCGGCGAACCTTGAGGGTGCGCGCAATGGATTCCCCGCAAAAAAAATCGTCGCTCGGACTCACGAGGAGCCGAGCGACGGGCGGAAAGGGACCGGATGGCGGCCAGTGAGCGGTAACTGCAGTCCGGCTCACTACCGATCTTGGACTTGCATTAGTTGCGACGCCGTCGACCCAAACCGGTGACGGCTGCAGCTCCGAGCAGCGCAAGTGCGCCTGGCGCGGGTACAGGTGTTCCAAGACCTCCGATGGCCGCCGTAAAGACGACCGTATCCCCTCCTGTGAGGCTGAAGTGAAGCTGATAGGCGATGTTTGTGATGAACTCGGGTCCAGGCAGTGATGGTGAAGTTCCACCAAATGCTTGGTAACCGATGGAGGATGCGCCCGCGGTGGTGCGAGTGATCGAAATGGGATTGTTGTGGAGTGAAGCGATCCCGACCCCGCCCGCGCTGCTTTGGTAGAGCGGCAAACCTGCAAGCGATGTGAATTGCCCACCGTTGGCGTCTGTGACCAGCGACCCGCCGAGCGAGCCGTTGTACACACTGCTCGTTGCCCCGACGGAACTCAGAGGCATCAAGAGGGTGATGTGGAAGTCACGAACGGTGTCGGTCAAGTTTCGGAAGGTGATTCCGCCTTGGTTCCATGCCGAAGTGGGTGAACCGTTGGCGAGAAGGTTGTAGTCGAGGCTCCACACATCACTCGCACCGATGATCGAACCGTAATAGGTTCCGGTTCCGGAAGCGGAGACGGAGTTGGGTGTCAAGTTGGACTGCTTCCCAAACATTCCCGTGTCAACGAGAAGCGAGAGAATCGGCGCGTCTGCCGAAGCAGAAGCCGTGACGGAAGCGCCAAGGCAAACAGCAAGCCCTGACGCCACCGCGGCGATTCGATCATGGCGTAACCACGAGCGAACCACATGCGTGATGCGGTTCATAACAAACCCTTCTATTACGGGATCTGAAAAACACAGATCCCTTGTCCCTCGAACATCACCAGGTTCCCGCCTGGTGACATCACAAACCTCCAAACATGACCTCTCTACGGAGAGAGGTCCCCTTTAACGGTTGGAAAGTAACGCGGAAATCGGGGGAGGCAAGCCAGTTGGGCGGAAAGCCGCGAATCGCGTCAATTGTGGGAGTTACACATTCCGAGAACTATGGGGCGTAGTGGTTGAGAATCCTTGAATCTCAGCATTGAAGCCCGTCCGTTCGACCCTCGAGCAGAATTCGTACTCCGGTCGCATCCATTCATGGAGTGTGTCGCGCATGGTCTGCGTGTTGGTGGCAGTGCGAATGGCCTCTTTGAGCGGCTTCACATGCCCAAAGGTCTTCCCGTACCACGCTATGCGTTGCCGCATCTCTCCAACCGCGCGTTCCGAACCCATGTGCCGCTCAATAAGTTCGAGATGGCGGAGGACGAGCCGGAGCTTGTGATTGAAACTCGGCTCAGGGCTCGCCTCGCCCGTTTGCAGGAGTGTGAGCGCCTGTTTGAATAGCCAGGGCGTGCGAAGTGCGGCGCGGCCGATCATTACTCCATTGCAACCGGACGCGCGCATGAGTTCCACAACATGGTGCGGCTCGGTGACATCGCCGTTACCGACGACGGGTATCGATCGCACTGCAGCAACGACTTCGCCAATCGCGTTCCAGTCGGCGCTCCCAGAAAAAAACTGGACGGTGTAGCGGCCATGCACGGTGACAAGCGCGACGCCGACGGACTCAAGGTCACGCGCGAGTTGCGGCGCAACGCGATGCTCTCGATCCCAACCAAGTCGCATTTTCGCGGTGAGCGGCACACGACCGGCGGAGTGACGATCGATGGTCTTCACCAGTCGTTCGGCGAGTCGCATCGTGTTTGCGCAGTCACGCAAGAGCAAACTGCCGCCGTGTTTCTTCGCAACCTTGTCGACTGGGCATCCCATATTGATGTCGACAACCCGCGCGCCATGCTCGATGGCCCAGATCGCTGCTTCAGGGAGGGGATCTTCGGAGTTTCCGTAGAGTTGCATGCCACAGGGCTGATCCAACCCGTTGGTAGACGCGAGTTCGAGCGTGCGCGGCGCGCCCTTGAGAATCGCGCGCGAATTCATCAGATCCGTGAAGGCGATACCAACGCCGCCCTGTTCGCGACAGAGAATGCGCATCGCGAGATCCGTCTGCCCCGCAATCGGCGCGAGAAAGAGCGGGGAGTCAAGTTGCACGGGACCAATGCGAAGCACAGGGGCAAGCGTATGCGAGCAACCCACTCTCGGGCGATACTCGCCTACTGCCTGCTGCAATCTGTGAGTTGGTAGAAGCTCAGGAGGAAGCCTCCAACGGCAAGCGGGCTCACATGCAACTGGCCGCGAAAGGTGCCAAAGCGCGTCAGGTGCAGGCCCGTCAGAGGCATCGGGGAGTGGAGCTTGACTTCAATCGAGTCAAAGGGCGTCGGTGGAAGTCCGATGCAGCAGCCGTCCCATCGATTGAAGGTGAGGAGAAGTTCATCGACGAACTGTTTGCGCGCCACTGTCGAGTAGTACGCGGAGATTTCAATCCACATCCCATCGAGGAGTGCAACCCACTTTGGAGGCGTGAGCGCGCCCGTGCTCGCGTCAATCGTCGTCGACGCGCTCATGAGGAGTTCCCAACTCACGCGATACGGATCCGCTTGGGTGCCATTGCCGGTCACCTGGTACTTCCCAGCCAGTTCAATCGTTCTTGCGTCGATTCGACGGATGAGCTCAACCGGTGTGCCGGCGGTGACGGGGCGCTGATTGGCAGGGCGCGACTTCTCGGTGCTCGTCTCAAGAGGCACGGGGAGAGTGGGCGGCGAGCCTGCCGCCGTCGCGGCATCCTCATCGTTCGCCACCCTCTCCCTGACATGCGTTGGATTGAAGAGGAGCACGAGCGCCGTCACGATGAGCGCGCCGACGAGTGCCCAAAAATACTTCATGTGCCGACGCCCAAACCGGTGCGGTGGTCGAGCAACCCGAGCGCGCACAGCGCCGCGTCCCGCACGGCGCACATCGGGAGTTCCGCGTCGCTGAACTGTTCGCCGAGTTCTCCAAGCAATACCGGATCGAATCCTCGTTCCACGCTGACGAGTCCATGCGAGCCGCGAATGAGTGACGCGTCAAGGGGCGTTGGGTCAAGCAGCACGCGCATGCCGAGTCTTCGGAGCGCGAGTTTCAACGCAAGACGCGCGCCAAGAAGCGGTCGTGCAGGATCGAGCAGCAACTCGCAAGGGTCATAACCTGGCTTCTTGAAGATGTCGACGGTGCGCGCGAAATCAGGCGCCTTGGCATCTTCCATCCACCAGCCATACGAGAACCAGCGATCTGGCGCGCTGAGGCAGATCACATCACCGCTCCGCGCGTGATCGAGATGCGCCGCGCGTCGCGACTCTCCGCGGAGCACGCCCGCAACACCGTCGACGCGTTCGAGCGCCCGTGCAACTTCCTCCGCCCGTGCGGGATTCTTGAGCGAGACATGCGCGATCTGATGATCAGCCACCGCGAACGCCTCTGACTCCTGCACATCGAGCACTTCGCGCCCATCCTCGGCGCGCACTTTGAGGAGTCCCTGCTCTCGGAGCACTCGATTGATCCAAACCGCATTGGTGACGGGGACGATGCCGTACTCACTCACGATGAGTGGTCGAATGTTTTCTTGTTCGCAGAAATCAAGCAGTGCGCCGATCACACGGTCAACCTCCCGCAACTCCGACAGAATCGAGGGGTGCTTCGGACCGACCCGTTGGAGGCAGTAGTCGAGGTGTGGGAGATACACGAGCGTGAGCGTCGGCTTGTACTCGCGCATCATCTGTAGGGCAGCGGCGGCGATCCAATCGGTTGCTGCGATGCTGGCACGCGGTCCCCAGAAGTTGAACAACGGGAACTGTCCGTGTCGATGCTGTAGCGCATCGCGGAGTTCGGGTGGATGGGTGAGACAGTCGGGGAGTTTTTGGCCATCCGCCTTGTACATGGGTCGCGGCGTGACGAAGTAATCCGTCGACGCGTGCATCGCGTACCACCAACAAACATTTGCGCAAGTAAACGAGGCATCGCGTCGCTTGGCCGTTTCCCAAATTTTCTCCCCTGCCACGAGGCCGTTTGATTGCCTCCAGAACTGGACTTCGCCGAGTGCGCGATCGTGCCATCCGTTGCCGACAATGCCGTGTTGATCAGGCGCAAGCCCTGTGAGCATGGTTGACTGCGCCGTGCAGGTGACGGCGGGAAGCGGGGGACGAAGGGTGCGAACGCCTCCGGTGGTGCGCGCAAACTCGCGAAGCCGAGGCGTGTGTCCGCCGATCAGATTCGGTGAAAGTCCGACGACATTGAGAAGCGCGACTCGCTGCACAGTGCCGCAAAGATAGCGGCTTCAAGAGGCTTCGATGCGGCGTTGTCCGAGGCGCGTGAGGATCAACAGGGAGAGGCACAGTGAGGCAGGGCCCCATGCCGCCGCGAAGAGCATCGCGATCATGTCGACGAGCGGGATGCACGCGATCATCCAACCGATCGCGTGTGGGCGCGCGAAGGCGCGCGTGGCAGAAACCTCGCCGCGCGCGAGAACGGAAAGAGCGAGCGTCCATGCGGCGAGCGCGATCGGAAGGAGGATGACGGGGCGCTCGAAGATGTGGTCGGATGCATCTTGCGCGTACGCAAGCATCGGAATGAGGGAAGCGTGTGCCCGAGCAAGCGCGAGAAAGATCACCGTCGACCAATGTGCGGCATGGAGAAAGTCATAGATCAGCACGATGCTGACGAGTGCAATGGTCGCGTTCACCACATCGTGGTCGTGCGTGAGGAATGCCAGACCGACTGCGGCCGCGAGGAGCGTGAACCCAGTGACGAACGCCAGCCCTCGACTGACGCGACCGCTCGGAATTGGTCGCGCTGCCCGTTCCTTCGTATCGATTCTTGCATCGCATGCGTCGTTGAGGATCATGCCCGCGATGTAAACAATGCACGGAATACACAAACCCAGCCAGAGCAGGGATGGAACGAAGAGCTGCGCCGTTGCTTCCCACGCAGAATGATCAACGCAGATTCCTCCGAGCACCGCACCAGCGATGACATTGGAAACCACCGTCGGAAGATTGGAGATGCGCGTGAGTTCGAGCCATGCACGGAGGGAACTCATGGGAGGACCTCGTAGCCAGCGTGCCGCAGTGCGGCGCGTGTCCACAGGAGCTCCTTGGAGATGCCGAGCGCGAGGTCATTTTCGCGAAGGTGTGGGGGAAGCACGGTCCACGCGTAAGTCTCGACTTCGAAGACCGGCGGGTCGTTTCGTGGACACGCGGCGAGCGCGGTCATGATCTCAGGGGAAGTTGTTGCAAGTCTCCCGATCTCTTCCAGGAACACAGGCACATGGAAGTGCGTCCGCCAGAGCCCATCGAGGTTGTCGTCGAGCGCAAGGTCGAGGTCGTCGTAGAATCGTGGCGTCCCACTTCCCACGAGGACCGAAGTCTGGTGGAGGTACCGATCCTCGGCGAACTGCGCGAGTTCCGCGAGTTCTTTGGGGGCCCCGTTACACGCGAGCGCGCTCGAAACTTGCACCTTGCCGACACGCACCGCGTGCTCCGCATAAGCCGCGAAGGCGTCGGTTTGGGATTCGAACATCACTGCGCTGTGACAAGTGTCGTGACAAACACCGAGGTAGCGACGCGTTTCTTCGGTGCGCAGATGTTCGCGGAAAAAGTTCGTGAGCAGCGGCGCGGTATCAAGCAGGCAACCCGGTTCTGGTTCAAGATCCACGGTGATGCGCTTGTTCGTGGTTGATTCAAGACGCGCGAGATGCTGGGCAAGCGCATGGAGGTTTTTCGCCGCGCATTGCTCTTGCGCCTCGCGCTCGCGGGGCGCAAGGTCGGCGCGCCAAGCGATCGGTAGCGTTGAAATCGATCCTGTCGATCGTCGCGCGGGAAGCAATCCCGCGAGAATCTCCGTGAGGTCGAGGGTGTAGGCGAGTCGGGCGCGGTCGGTCCAGTTCGGTTTGTAGACCAGCTTCTTGACAACGGGCTGGTGAAAGTCGCCATAGGGAAAGCCGTTGAGCGTGAGGATTTCGAAGGAGTGCGCGTCCATCCACGCGCGCAGTTGCGGGAGCCGATCTGGCTCCCTCAAGATTTCGCGCGCGCTTGCGGCCGAGAGCCACAGCCCAAGACCGAGTGTGGCGTGGGGATCGATGTAGTCACGGACGCGCGTGGCGTGCCTTTCAAGCATCGCAAGCGACTGCGCGAGTGAGGGGCCAGGGTGCACATTCGTGCAGTAGGCAAGCTCGGCGGTCGGTGGCATGACGGAAACAGGAGGAGTCACTGGCGCATTGTCGCAGACTCGTCAGCGCGATGCGTCAACGAGTGCGCGAACGACATCCAGCCCCGTCGCGGTGCATTCGGTGCGTTCGGGGTGCCATTGCACACCAAGGTAAAAGCGTCGATTCGGATCAAGAATGCCTTCAATGACCCCATCGTCCGATCGGGAGATCACTGCAAAATCCGCACTATCCGCGAGTGCCTGATGATGCCACGAGCGCACCGCGCCAGACGCGATTCCGGCATGCGTGTCGGATTGCACATCGTGAATGGCATCATTGCGATGGCGATCGGCATTCGGAATGACATCCGCGAGATGCTGGATGAGCTCGCAACCACGGTGGACGCCCATCATCTGCATGCCAAGGCAGATTCCAAGGACGGGAATCTCGTGGCGTTCGTCGAGTTCTTCCAAGAGCGCGAACTCTGCCGCCTGTCGCTCAGGATGCATGCACGACGACTGGGGATGCAGCGCAATCCCACGCGAAGTGAGATCAATGTCGTCGCCTCCAGTCAGAATGATCCCATCCATGCCGGAGAGCATTTCTCGTCGCAACGATGGACTGGGTGGAAGGATGATCGGTGTCCCACCCGCAGCGGTCACAACATCGAGATAGGTCCGGCGCAGTCGCGCGTATCCATCGACGAAGTCGGCAGTGATTCCAATGATCGGTCGTGGCATTGAGCTTCTCTCATTCGCGTACCGCGTCGTCGTTGCGACGAATCGGCGGCTGACTCCAAAGGATTGCGATCCCAAGCGCAAGGAGACAGCTGACCGTCGCGGCAACGCCAGACGCAGTGGTGCCGCAGACCATGAGGTCACGCATAGTGGTTTTTGCGGCGATACTGAGATCGCCCGAGTTTTCGAGCGTGACTCTTGCATCTTCATCTCCGCCCGCCGCGAGAACGACAAGTTTCGGGAGCGTCGGATCGCCTGCAATCTGCGGCGGAAGCGGACACGCTTGCATCGCGATGGTCGACACCATCATCAGCACCGCGAGACCGGTGGTGCCGCCAATCTGCCTGAATGTCTGGATGACGCCACTCGCTTCGCCGCGTTCTTCAAGGCGCACCCTTGCGAGCGCGTCTGTGTTTGTGGGACTCATCGCAAGACCAATACCAGCCCCAAAGAGCGCCATTCCCATCGCAAGCACGAGGTAACTGCGTAGCCAAATGCCCAGTGTCATGGTCGCCATGCCTAACGATGCTGTTGCGAGTCCAATGATCGAAGGCACTCGCACACCGACCTTGTCGTACAACCTCCCCGCGCGTGGCACAATGAGAAGAATCGGCAGCATCATGGGCATCAATGACATGCCTGCCATTGCAGGGCTGAACCCAAACACGGATTGCGCATAAAGCGATTGTTGAATGATGAGGCCAGTCATGGCGAACTGGACAACAAGGAGGACGAGCGCGTTCGAAAGAAACCCGCGATCACGCAAGAGGGCAACGCGAATGAGTGGAGTGGGGTGACGCAGTTCCCAGAAGAGAAACGCGACACCAAGTGCGCCTCCTCCGAGCACCAGGAGTGCGACAAGCGTGTCCGTCCATCCGCGCGCTGTCGCGAGCTGTATGCCCGCGACAAACGCAGGGAGACCAAGCAGCAGTAGGAGCGCGCCAACGATGTCAATGGAGAGTGTTTGGCGAGGGAACTTTGGCGGTTTCGCCGCGAGCGTGAGTGCGATGGCCGTGCACGCGATGGGGAGATTGAGATAGAAGCACCATCGCCAACTTAGCCATTCGACCATCAGCCCACCGAGTACTGGTCCGACGGCGAGGAACGCCATCGAGATGCCGACATAGATGCCCATTGCGCGGCCGCGTTCGCCGTCGCGATAGAGACTCGTCACCATCGCCGCAGACGCGGGTTGCATCAGCGCTGCACCGAGACCTTGGATGACGCGCCAGAGAATGAGCGACTCGGCGGTTGGAGCGGCGCCCACCATGGCGGAAGCGCACGCGAAGAGCATGATGCCCAAGAGGAACGCGCGAGTGCGACCAATCACATCACCGAGCTTGCCGAAGAGTCCAACGGCGCTTGCGAGCGCGAGCACATAGCCGTTCACCGCCCACTGCGTTTGCTCAGCAGTCATCGCGAGAGACTCCCGAACGCTCGGGAGCGCGACGCCCATGACGGTCACATCGAGCATGATCATCGAGAGCGAACCGGTCATCGCGACAAGCGCGAGCGCGCGGCGGGGATGTGGAGTATTGGCGTGCATGGGCGCGTCAGGAAATCTTGAATCGACCTGACTGCGACAGGAACGCGAGGGGGTTTTCGAAACTCACCTTTCGGATGTTCGATTCGCAATGTCCGCGTGCACGCATCTCCAGTTGCGCCTTCGGCACTGCAAGCGGATCACTCTGTCCCCAATCGCCGGCCGAATTGATCCAGAGTCGTTCTGTGCCGTGCATCTCAAAGATGTCGACCGCGCGTTGAGGCGTGCACTTTGTGTCGGGGTAAAGCGTCATCCCTGCCCAAAATCCTCGTTCAAGAACCATACCCACGGTGTGTTCCTCGACATGGTCGATGAGCACGCGACCGGGGTCGAGCCTTCCTTGATTCCGGATCGCATCCATGATGAGGCGCGTGCCTTTGAGTTTGTCTTCGAGATGCGGCGTATGGACGAGCACCATGAGATTGTGCTTGGCTGCGAGATCGAGATGTGCTTCAAGGATTTCGAGTTCGTTGCGAGAGTTCTTGTTGAGCCCGATCTCGCCGATGCCAAGGACGCTCTCGCAAGCCAGAAAGTTTGGAATCAGCGCGATGACCTCGCGGGCAAACACGGGGTCCTCGGCTTCCTTCGGATTGATACAAAGCCAGGTGTGATGTCGAATCCCGTACTGCGCAGCGCGTTTGGGTTCGGTGTCGGTGAGTTGCCGAAAATAATCGTGAAACCCCTGCGGGGACGAGCGATCGTAGCCCGCCCAGAATGCAGGCTCTGTGATCGCGACACATCCAGCGAGCGCCATGCGTTGGTAGTCGTCCGTGGTTCGACTGACCATATGAATGTGTGGGTCGATGTACATCAACGCGCTCCAGCCGAAGTTGGAGGCACCGCGCCTGTCGCGCTCTTCGTGTGCGCGTGTGCAATTGGTTCCCGCGTGTGATCAGAGAGTAGTTCAAGGATGCGTTGTGTGCGATCGGGTTTCCCGTCGATGAGCAGTGCGCAACATGCGTGGAATGCGCGCATGCGGAAGTCGTCGGCACCCTCGCCACCCGCACGCTCCACGCGATCGAGAAAGGAGGCGACATCGAGGAGTCTTGCGCGATGTTCGAGGTACGAGCGATCGATCAATGCGCGCTTGGAGAGTAGCACTGGAGCGGAAGCCATGGTCCCCGATTCTAGCCTTCTCAAGATTGGCTTAGGTCGTCACTCCGTCGAAGGTTTGTCGGATGGCGGCTTCCATGAGAGGGCGGTCAATCGCATGTACTTCGTGCCCTCGACCAATACCGCCAAGCATGGTGATGGTGAGTGCGCCGCCAAGGTGCTCTCGGAATTGTTCAAGACCTTCGAGGATCGCCGCGCCGTCCGCGAGGAGCGGATGCGACTGCGGTAACTGCAGGTCGACAAGAAGCCGGCGAATGCTCGCGAACTCTTCGTTTGCCAGCCAACCCTGCAACTTCGAGTAACGACAATCGATGAGGAGTCCGAGTGCGACCGCGTCCCCATGCGAGATCGCGTAGTTGCTGAGTGCCTCAAGTCGGTGCGCGGCCCAATGTCCGAAATCAAGCGGGCGTGCTTCGTGTAACTCAAATGGATCGCCACCCTGCGCAATGTGTTCAAGATGGAGTGCGGCCGATCGTTGGATCACGGGACTTGCTGCGGCGAGATCCTGTGCGGCAATCTTGCTCGCCGAGACCTGCATTGCGTGAAAGAGTGCAGGATCTTTCAGAAGCGCGATCTTGACGGCCTCGCTGAACCCAGCACGGAAGACAGTGATCGGGAGCGTCGGGAGGAGTTCGAGATCGCACAGCACCGCCCAAGGCACCGAGAAGGAGCCCGTGAAGTTCTTCTTACCAAACGCATTGATCCCATTCTTGACTCCCATCGCGCCATCATCTTGGGAGAGAGTGGTGGAAGGGAGGCGCACAAGTCGCACGCCGCGATGCGCGATTGCGGCCGCGAAGCCAACGGCATCGATGACTGCACCGCCACCGGCGACAAACACCGTGGACTTTCGGCAAATTTTCGCACGCTCGATGAGTGCGAGTACCTCGTCCACAGTCTGCATACCGCACTTCGCGCGCTCGCCTCCTTCGACGACGAGGACTTCACTGGGCACCGGAACTTGCGAGGTGTGCGCCTGTGCGTACTGCACGAGGCTTTGTGCAAGCGTGGGCGTTGCTCGATGGAGTCCAGCATCGATGACCAACACTGCGCGGCGACTCGCTGCGGTCGGGTCATCACGGAAAATCTCGGCGAGTGTTGGATTGTCGAGCGATGCGACATGATGCGTGAATCGCACGCGGTGGACGAACGGAAGCGTGAATCGCTGGTCGAGATTCGTCGTTCGCGAAGATGTCGGATCGGTCGCGGGCATGCGTTCGAGTGGGTGGGGAAGAACTTGAGTGCGGGGGCGACAATAGTAGACCGGTCGCGCTCAGGTGAGCGAGGCTGAACCAAGCCGGTGCAGACAGATACTTGATGCGGTCGCGACATTGAGACTATCGACACCGGCCGCCATCGGAATTCGAACGAGTGCATGGACTGCGGATCGAGCGAGCACCGAAAGTCCGTTGAACTCATTGCCCATGACCACGCCAACGCGTGGGCTTGGTGGCACGCACTCGATGGACACAGAGGTTGCTCCCGCATCGGCGCCGACGAGAAAGATGCCGAACTCATCCCGTAATCGGCCCAGATCCGACGCCCAGTCCCGACTGATGACCGTCGGGAGCGTGGCGGAGTAACCAATCGAAACGCGGACCGTCTTGCGATAGAGATGGTCGTGGCAGTCCGGACTCAAGACGACGACGCCAACCCCAAACGCTGCAGCGTTTCGATAGAGCTGTCCCATGTTGTCAATGTTGTTGATGCCGTCAAGTAACAACATGGTGATCGGTAGCCGGGTGGTCGGCATGACCCGGTCAAGGGTGAGTGTCGCGACATCAGGGCGGCGGCACGACGCGATCACGCCACGATGAAACTGGTATCCCGTGACGGCATCGAGAATGGCGCGAGAGGCGGAATACACCGGAGTTTCTCGACTGATTTGCGCGTATCGCTGGGCATGCGCGTCATCGCAGAGGAGTGACTCGACGGAGGTCGTGCGGGAAAGAATGCGTTCCACCACAATCGGTGATTCGGCGAGGAAGCGTCCTGCCCGGGTGTCCGTTCCGAGGCGCGCCTTGAGGTCTCGATCGCGCACGGCGCGAAAGACTTCGAGTCGCGGATCGTCTGCGCATGCAATGGCGATGGGTGCGAGGGTGGAGGACATACCCATTCGATCGTACACTCGCGTCGTGCCCTTCGATCCCGAGCAGAAACCACAAGACGAGACATCGATTCCTTCGATGGGATCTGCCATGTCTGAGGAGCACCCAGACACGCATGGGATGGAAGAGAGCCGGGTGGAAAACCCTGTCGAAGATACAGAACAGGACGAGCGGGTCGCGGAATTGCTTGAGAAATCGATCGATGTCCCTGTCTTTGCGGATGCCGTCGAAGCTCAAGAGGCGCCTGACGCGGCCGACACACTCGAGGGACTCGGCATCGTGCAAGCCGCCGAAGTCATCGAGGAAATGGAAACGGAGAGCGCGGCCGATGCACTCGCCCATATGCATCCCTCGCTTGCGGTGGGCGTTCTTGAAGATCTGATTGAAGAGGACCCAAGCTACGCCGGGACGCTGATCGAAGAGATGGCACCCGACGATGCCACCGATCTGCTTCAAAATCTCCCCGATGACTATCGCGACCGGTTGCTCGGAACGCTCGGCAAAGTCGAAGCCGTGAAGATGCGCGCATTGCTCTCCTTCGATGAGGGGTCTGCAGGCGGCATGATGACCACCGACTACCTCGCCGTGCGTGACACGATGTCGGTTGCCCAAGCGGTGGAGGCGATTCGCAGGGCAGAGACGGAGGAGGAGTGGATCTATGTCTTTGTCGTCGATTGGCGCGGGCGGCTTCAGGGTCGGGTCACGATGAAGCGATTGCTGCTCGCTGAGTCCGCGCAAAAGGTCATTGACATTTCCGATCGACCCGTCGACGCCGTTCCACACGAGCTCGCGAAAGAGGATGTCGCGCGCGAGTTCGAGAAGTACGACTACCTTGTGCTTCCCGTGGTCGACGCAACCGACCGATTGCTCGGCATCATCACCGTGGACGATGTTGTGGACATCATTCGTCAGGAGAGCACGGAGGATGCGCAGAAGATGGTCGGTGCTGGTAGTGAAGAGGCGGTCTTCTCTACGGTCTCGGAGAAGTGGCGCGGACGATTTCCTTGGCTCATTCTGAATCTGTTCACAAGTTCCATTGCGGCGAGCGTGGTCCTGCAGTTCGATGACCTCATTGACTCAATCGCGATTCTTGCGGTGCTCATGCCTCTGATCGCAAATCAATCAGGCAATGCCGGTCAGCAGTCGCTCGCGGTGACGCTGCGCGGCATCGTGCTCGACGAGGTTCGCGAGGGTGCCTCCCTGAGCATCGTCCGCCGCGAGGCGATGGTCGGACTCTTGAATGGTCTGACTTGCGGCCTGCTCATGGGCGGAGTCGTCGCGCTGATGCAACACTTTTTCCCCGCGAACTCCACTGTCGACCCGACGCATTTGGGCGTCATCGTCGGTGTTTCGATGACGGTCGCGCTCGCGATCGGCACGACAGTCGGTGCATCACTTCCGCTGATTGTCCGGCGGTTGGGCGCGGATCCTGCGACGGCCTCCACTATCTTTCTCACGATGGTCACCGACTCCGTGAGTTTCTTTGTGTTCCTCGGCTTAGCGGCTTCGCTGCAGAGCTGGCTCTAAGCATTACGGCGCATCGGTCGCTGTGCGTTCTTCTTCTTCCTCCTCCACCTCCACCTCCTCCTCCTCATCCTCATCTTCCATCGTGACGGCCCACGCGGGATAGGGCGCGGCAGAGCCTTTCATCGCGTGCCAGATGATGCGATTGAGTAAGTCTTCTGGACACTGATCGAGTTTGTCGAGCGGCAGTTTCCCCGACGCAACGGCATGTTCACGCAAGAGCGGGTCAAGAATGGTCACCGGAGTTGGGTTGAGTAGATCGAGTTTCACATTGTTGGGAAGCGCCGTGTAGGGGGTGAAGTCGGGTGTGTCGGTAAAGCATGCATGCATGGGCGTCGCCGTGGCATCGAACTGATTCATCGGAGGCAGTCCGAGTATCAACTCCATGGTGCGAAGCAAACTTGTTTGGTTGTACTGCGTACTCACCACCGCACCGCGCTTCGTGTAGGGGCTGACGACAAATGCTGTCGTGCGGTACCCACTCACATGATCCCATCCCGCTTGCGGATCATCTTCGATAACGAAGATACAGGTGTCTTTCCAGAACGCGCTGTGGCTTACCGCTTCAATGAGTTGTCCCACCGCGAGATCATTGTCGGCGACCGAGGCGGCGGGCGTGGGCATTCCCGCTGAAGTACCGCTGGTGTGATCGTTCGGAAGGCAGACCACCATGAAGTTGGGCATCGCGCCCGCCGCTTCAAACTCACGGAGCGACTTGATGAACTCTCTCGTTCGCCAAACATCCGGCACATCGGGGTCCCACCCCGGCGCACTCGCGCAGAGATGCGGGCGCAGCGATTCAATCGTCGGGATACTCTCCACGACGATTGAGTTCGCGCCGGTGGAGAAATCAATCCAGCAATCATGCGCCGTGATTTTCTCCTGGCGAAGGGGGTCCTTCCAGCGCTTGCTCGTGATTGCGAATTCGCCGAAGACGCGCAGAGACTTGCCGTGCGCGAGCGCATTGTCCCAAATGAACCCCGTGGGCGAGTAGGCAAGTGCATCGGCGCCATCGAGTTCCATCCCGTCGGGATAACTGCGCGGGAATCCCGCAAAGGATCGCTCGACATAGTCGGTGACGAGACCCGCGTCGGCCCATTGATGTCCGTCAGCACTCAGAATGCCCGAGCAGTAGGTGTTGTCGAGCAGGACGAACTCCTTGACGATTTTGTGCAGATTCGGTGTGACTTCCGCGCCAAACACACAGAGTGAGGGGTCACCGTTGGCGCCTTTGATGTCCCCAAAGACTTGGTCGTAGGTTCGGTTCTCTTTGATGATGTAAATGACATGCTCGAAGTGACTCGGCTCCCCCACCCGCTCGGGAACTGCTCGCTTGGGTTGCTCCGCACGCGCAGGAAGTCTCGCCTCGGCGAGCAGCCCGTAGCGCATGTTGTCGAGCGCGATTTGCGAAAGCGCGGGGAGGTCTTGTGCGCTCGGGATTGGGAAACGCGAGAGCGTGCCGAAGTACTGCCGTGATCGGAGTTCGATCTTCTCGCCGCTTTTGAACTCCTTCGTTGACCCGATGCCCTTGATGTTGGCGACCCAGAGCGCATCTTGCGAGCCCTCGCGCATCATCGCGAGGGCGCCAGGGAACCACCCGACGGGAATGAGCCCACGCAGTTTCGATTCGCCGGGATCAAAGTCCACGACGGCCACCGCGTTCTGGCCAGCGTTGCACACGAAGAGCGTCGTGCCATTGCGATCGAACTGCATCGCGGTGGGTTGCGCGCCGAACAAGTCGGCGGGCGTTTGCCGCACCCAGATGGTTTCGATGATCTGATGGGTCGCAACATCGATCACACTCAGTGTGTCAGAGGAAGTGTTCGCGACGATGAGGTGCCTTTGGTCCGGCGAAACCGCGAGCGAACTCGCGTGCATCCCAGTCACTACTTCACGCGCCGGACTCGCCGCAGTGAGGTCGATGATGGAGACCGACCCCTCGCTCGCGACATGCAACACCGGATCGACGCGCACCGTGGTCCCGCGCCCCGCGGGTCCCGTGAGGTCGCCTGCTTCCGGTCGGCGTCCGCCCCAGTTGCTCACGAACGCGGTGTCGCCAATCAGGACCACCTCAAATGGCGCAACGCCGACATCCCACGATCGGACTACTTTCCCCGTGCTCGTCGAGAGTTCAATCAGTTTGTTCGAGAGATTCCCGCAGACGAACAGCCGTTCGCCGTCTGGGGAAATCGCGAGACCAGCAGGAATCTCTTCTTTGCGGCGCGGTGCGAGGGCACTCGGAAGTGGGATGGAGAATCTTCCGACAACGCCTTCCTTCTCGGTGACTTCAAAGACCTTGATGCTTCCATCAACATTCGAGAGATAGATGCGCTTTCCGTCAGGGGAGAACACGAGCCCGGTGTAACTCACCAACCCATCTTCGTCAGGGCTTAGGAATCGGGGCGAGGATTCGTCTGGGAGGGACGCGTGTTGCGCGTCGGAAGGAAGGGGGACGCGCTGCAGGATGGCGCCATCGACGGGCGAGATCACCACGATCTCATGCGTTTTTCCTGCAGTGATGAGGCGCGTTCCGTCCGGACTGATCGCCAATACCTGTGGCCGCATGCCAGGCAACGAAACCTGCGTGCCCAGTGGTGTGAGCCGTTGGTTTGCCGGTGTGTAGTAGCAATTCTCACTGAGTTTTCCGACTCGCTCGTTGGTCGGAGGGACCGCCGAATTCGACTGCCCAAGCGCGCAAGGCGCTGCCCAGAAGAGGAGGAACACGATAGGCGAGAGTCTTTGCATCACCCCACGAGAATACCGATTTCGCCTCAGGGTACGCTGCCACAGCGTGCTCGTCCTTCGTGACATTCGGAAGTCCTTCGGCACCATCCTCGCGGTGGACGGGATCACGCTGGAGGTGCGTGCTGGGGAGATCTTCGGATTGCTTGGCCCAAATGGCGCGGGAAAGTCAACGACGATTTCGATCGCGACAGGACTTCTCGCGCCGAGCAGTGGAGAAGTGGATCTGCTCTCACTTGGTTCCCCCTCGCAGCCGACGGTGCGTCGGCACCTTGGGCTCGCACCGCAAGAAATCACGCTCTACGAAGGACTTTCTGCGCGCGAAAATCTTCTCTTCTTTGCTTCTCTGTATGGCGTGCCGCAGTCGGGCGCTCGCGTGGATGAGTTGTTGAGACTGGTCGAACTCGACACGCGCGCGAAGAGCCGAGTGGCATCGTTCTCCGGCGGCATGAAGCGCCGGCTCAATCTTGCCGCGGCACTTGTGCATGATCCGCAACTGTTGCTGTTAGACGAACCAACGGCGGGAGTTGATCCACAGAGTCGCAATCGTATTCTCGAGTTGGTGCGAGTGCTCGCGGCGCAGGGCAAGACGATCGTCTACACGACCCACTACATGGAGGAAGCGGCGAAGGTGTGTCATCGCGTGGGCATCGTGGATCACGGTCACATGCTCGATGTAGGCACGACGCGCGAATTGATTGAGCGACATGGCGGCACGAGCGCCGTGATTGTCTTGCGTGACGGTGTCGAGACGAGAATCGAGACGATGGATCCCGTGGGCGAAGTTGCTCGACAACTCGCGAGCGGTGGGGTCGGAGGTGTCCGCGTGGAGCAACCGGATCTAGAGAGCGTGTTCCTCAAGCTCACCGGAAGGAGCCTTCGCGAATGAACGCCATCTTCACGATTGCATGCAAGGACCTTCGATTGATGTCTCGTGACAAGGGGGAGATGTTTTTCACCTTCGTTTTTCCGATGATCCTTGCGACATTCTTCGGGTTTGTGTTCGCGGGGGGCGGCGATGGCGGGAGCAAGATTGATCTCGCAGTCGTCATCGAAAGTGATGCAACGCTCGCGCGCGATCTCGCGCGGGATCTCGCCGAGGATGGCGCGTTTGAAGTGACGCAAGTCCCTCAACGAGCGCTTGCCGAAGAATTGGTGCGCAAGGGGAGGGTGACCGCGGCGATCATTCTGCCCGCATCCATGCAGGACTCCGCCGCCGGTCTCTTCTCCGGCGGCGGGATTCCCATCGAAGCGCTCGTCGATCCATCCCGGCGTGCGGAGATCGGCCTGATCCAAGGGAAATTGAATGAACTGGCGTTCCGTCAGTTGTCCGCGATGTTCACCGATGCTGACTCAATGCGACAACTCATGAAAGGTGCGCGAGAGTCGGTTGCGCGCGCGACAGATCTCTCGCCAACGCAGAAACTCGCCGCCGGCGCACTCATCGCTGCGGGCGGAGCATTCTCTGACTCAATCATTTCCAGGGGCAGCATCGATGGTGAGGCGCCGCACCGTCGCGATGCATCGGGTTGGTCTCCCGTTTCGATCAAGATCGAGGAACTCGCCGCGCGAAAGGGCGGACCGCGAGATTCCTTTGATGTCAGTTTTCCGCAGGGCATCGTCTGGGGACTGGCGGGATGCGTGATGGCATTCGCGACATCACTCGTGAGTGAGCGCGTGCGAGGAACACTCGATCGCCTCCGCCTCGCGCCAATCACGCGAGGGCAACTGCTTGCTGGCAAGGGAGTCGCGTGCTTCACGACCGCACTGCTTGTGCAACTTGTGCTCCTTGCGCTGACCGTCTTCGCATTCTCCTCACATGTGCAGCAGCCACTGCGACTACTCCTCGCGTTTCTCGCGGCAGCGTTTGCGTTTAGTGGGATTTCGATGTTCATCGCCGGCGCATGTCGGACGGAAGCGCAGGCGCAGGGTGCGGGTCGGGGCGCGCTCCTCCTCTTGGCCATAATCGGTGGCGGATCGCTTCCATTGTTCCTGATGCCTCCATTCTTCAAGACTGTCAGTCTCGTGAGTCCATTTCGCTGGGCGGTCGCAGCGATTGAAGGCCCGTTCTGGCGCGACACTCCATTCTCCGATCAACTCCTGCCACTCGCCGTCCTCGTCGCGATCGGCGCGGTTGGATTGGGCCTCGGTGTTCAGGCGATGCGAGCTCATAACCGATAGTGTTTGCTCTTCCTGACTGTGTTCTGCCGCCCCCGACGAGAATTGATTGCATGGCGAAAGTTGTAGAGAATTCAGCTCGCGCTGCGGAGGAGTTACTCGTTGCCACTGGACTCGAGAAGCGCTTCGGCGACACTTACGCGGTGCGCGGTATTGACCTTCGCGTACGCGCTGGTGAGGTGCTCGGATTCCTCGGCCCAAATGGCGCGGGGAAAAGCACCTCGATGCGCATGGTCACGGGCTTTCTTGAACCGACTGCAGGCGCGATTTCCTTGTGCGGAATCAATCTCCTGACGCATCCGATTGAAGCGAAGCGCACGATTGGATATCTCCCTGAGGGAGCGCCCGCGTATCCAGAGATGACTGTCGAGGAGTTTCTGACCTTCGTTGCCGAGGCGCGGGGATATGCGCGAAGGGATGCGCGCGATCGTGTGGAGCGAGTCATCGAACGGGTCCATTTACAAGGCGTTCGGCGTAAGAGTTTCGAGACACTTTCGAAGGGATACAAGCGTCGCACGGGACTCGCGCAGGCGCTCATGCATGACCCACGAGTCCTGATCCTCGATGAGCCCACCGATGGGCTCGATCCGAATCAGAAGCACGAAGTGCGCACGCTCATTCGAGAACTCGGTCGCGACCGCGCGGTCGTGCTTTCGACACACATTCTTGAGGAAGTGGAAGCCGTCTGTACCCGCGCCATCATTATCAATCAGGGGACGGTCGTTTTCGACGGCACGCCGACGGAGATGGAATCGAAGGCGCCGGCAAACATCACCAAGAATCGAATGGACCATGTGTTTCGCATGCTGACGACTGGCGAAGGCGAGCGCAGGGCGACGCGCAGGACAAAGGGATCGACACGATGAGCAGTGCTGCTCCCACCAATGGGCGAGGTGCGCGCGTGTCGATCGTGTTCCGTCGAGAGTTCCGCGCGTATTTCGCGACTCCCCTCGCGGCCGTCTTCCTCGTCATTTTCCTCTTTCTCGCGGGCCTCTTCACCTTCAACATTGGGGGGTTGTACGAGCGCGATCAAGCCGATCTGCGCCCCTTCTTCCAGTATGTGCCTTGGCTCTTTCTCCTGATTCTGCCTGCGATATCGATGCGACTTTGGGCGGAGGAGCGTCGCACTGGAACGATTGAACTCCTCGTCACACTGCCATTTGCACTGAGTGATCTGGTGCTCGGGAAGTTTCTCGCCGCATGGGCGTTTTCCATCGTTGCCGTGCTCTTGACGGTGCCGTTCTGGATCACGCTCTCTTGGTTGGGCGATCCAGACCATGGCGCGCTCGTAAGCGGCTACCTCGCCACGGTATTGCTCGCAGGGTTCATGCTCTCGGTGGGCGCACTCATCAGCGCGTGGACGAAGAATCAGGTGATTGCGTTTGTCTTGAGTGTCGCGGTGTTGTTTATCACCTTGCTCTTGGGCTACCCCGCAACGCTCGATGTTGCGCGTACCTTTGCTTCCAAGGGAGTGATCGAAGCCCTCGCATCAACGAGCGCCTTGACCCACTTTGATGCACTCATGCGCGGCGTGGTCGATTTGCGTGACGTGCTTTACTTCGTGGGCGGCATGACCGTTTTCCTCTGGTTGAACACTGCCGTGATCGATTGGAAGAAGAGTGATTGAATCCTCGATGGAGAGGTGCGGATACTTCCTATGGCTCGCGCTGATAAACGCAATTACACACTCTTCGTCGTCATCGCGGCTGTCCTCGGCTTCGCGGCAATGAATGTCGTCGTCTGGTCGCTGCTCCGGTCAACCCGAATCGACTTGACGCAAGAGGGTCTGTACAGCGTTTCCCCTGGCATGGAGAAACTCGCAGCGGAACTGGATGAACCGGTGCAGTTGGAGTTGTATTGGACGGCAGAACAAGGCGCCGATGCGCCGCAGCTTCGGGCATACGCGCAGCGCGTGCGCGAATTCCTCATTGAGATATGCGCGGTTTCGAGCGACAAGTTGCGCTTGAAGGAGATCGACCCGCAGCCATTCTCCGAAGCAGAAGAGGTTGCACGGTCCGTTGGCCTGGCTCCACTTTCGGTCGACGGGATGGGGCGCACGCTCACACTCGGACTCGTCGTGCGTGGATCGACCGATCGCACGGAAGTAATCCCGTATCTCGCGCCGGAGCAGGAACCATTTCTTGAGTATGAGATTGCACGGCGCATTGTGACGATTGGTCGCGAATCGAAGACGAAGCTCGGTTGGCTCTCCACACTCCCTATCGAGCGATTCGATCCGGAACACCCAGGTGTGCAAGGCCGCGAGCCCGTCATCACGCAGCAACTCAAGCAGCTGTTCGATTTCATCACAGTGCCGAGTGATGTGACGGCGATCGCACCCGAGTTGAGCGTACTCGTCGTCGTTCAGCCGCGCGAACTCTCCGAAGGCACACTACGCGCCGTGGATGGATGGGTGCTGAGTGGGAAGCCGACGATTGTCTTTCTTGACCCGTGGTGCGAATCCGATCCGAACGCTGGCGAGCATGGGAAGACAGGAAGCGGAAGTGATTTCGATGTTGGCCCGCTTCTCGCGTCGTGGGGGTTGCAGTTCCCTACTGACACGACCAATGGCGGGCACATGGTGGTCGCGGATCGCGGGACCTCAACGCGCATTCAGTCGCGTACCCCTGCGGGCGTGGTGATGGATCTCGATTATCCCGTGTGGCTCTCGCTGCGCAAAGAGAATCTGTCATCAAAGGACCCAGTCACTTCGCCACTCTCCACGCTAAACATCATGAGCGCCGGCTCGATTGAGTCACTTCCCGGTGGCACAACCAGCATGGTACCGATTGTGTCCACGACGAAGGACTCGCAACTTCTTCAGCCCATGAAGATTGGATATTTCGGCTCGGCGGATCAACTGATCCGCGATTTTGTGAGCGATGACATCGCGCGCACGCTCGCTGCGCGTATCCGCGGTCCGCTCGAAAGCGCGTTCACTGACGAAAGTGGACAACGCGCGAAGGGCAATGCGAATCTCCTGCTCGTGGCAGACGCGGATCTGCTTGATGATCGCACTTGGGTGCAGTTCTCCGAGCAAGGGCAGAGGACGATTGCCGACAACGGCGCGCTCGTCATCAACATGATCGAGCACATGAGTGGTTCCTCGACGCTCGCCGATCTGCGCGCGCGCGGAGACTTTCGCAGGCCATTCACGCAAGTGGGTTTGATTCGCAAGGCGGCTGAAGCGCGCTACCTCAAACGGGAAGCCGCGCTGCGCAATGACATTCAGCAGACGGAGTTCAAGATTGCCGACTTGCAGCGCCTCAAGGGAGACGGCGTGGACCTGGCTCCTCAAGGCATGATCACGCTCTCTCCTGAGCAGGCGCAAGAGCTGAAGTCGCTGGAAGTGAAAGTGCGTGCCGCCAAGCGCGAATTGCGTGATGTGCAGTTCTCGATGCGCGAGGAGATCGATCAACTCGGTCGGCAACTCATGCTCCTTCATGTCGTGATCTGGCCCGCAGCGGTCGCAGTGATTCTGATCGCATGGACACTCTTGCGTTGGCGGCGACAGCGTGCGCACGCGAGCGGCGAGCAGAGGGCGACCATATGAAGGGAAAAGTCACTGTCATCGCGGTCGTCGTCGTGACACTCGCGACGAGCGCGTATCTCTTGACTCTTGGGAACCCACGCGACCAAACCGAGAGTTCCGGCGTCTTCGCGACGGGGCTCGCGCAGCGCGTCGGCTCTATCACGCGCATTGAACTTCTGCGCGGTCAAGAATCGATCACTCTGACGCGAAGTCTCGATGGCTCATGGCGCGTGGCGACGAGCGATGGGTACCTTGCGTTGACCGCGCAGGTGGCGGGGCTTGTCAATGGCCTTGCAACGCTGGAGAAGGATGTAGCCATGACCGCGAAGCGCGAGAAGTTTGGCGAACTTTCGCTCGCGTGGCCAAGCACGGAACCTGGTGGAGGCGCACTCGTTCGCTTGTTCGATACACCCGATGGAAGTTCGTCAAGCGCGCCATTCGCGGAGTATGTCGTCGGTCAAGAGCGCGGGAGTCCGCGTAGCCAATACATGCGACTCTTGAGCGAGGACCAGTGCTGGCGTTGCCGAGGTTCTGTTTCGATCGACACGGAACCACAGCGTTGGGTGGACGCAACGCTTCTGTCGCTGCCCGCGAGTGAAGTGCACACAGCCCAGATCGGTGGTCTCACTCTGTCGCGCGAGGCCTACGGGAAACAGTGGACGGCGACGATCGCAGAGGACGCAGTGGAGGCATGGACTCCGGAACGGCTGCGCGAGGCGGAGTCGGTGTTTCCGTCTTGGTTGTCACGACTTGAGTTTGATGATGTGCGGAAACCCAAGCTTGCGCAAAGCGCGGACGCTGTCACCCACACACTCGTCTTCGACTCATTGCGTGCGAAACTTGTGGTGTACTGCGTGACAGAGCAGGGTCGCATGTGGGCGCGATTCGAAGTGACGCCGCACGAGGGAGCCCCAGCGCGGGACGCCGGCCTCAATGGCGATGTCAACGCGAAACACAAGTACCAGGGCGACCCCGAGATTCCTGACTGGGCAGCGTGGCACGAAGCGCACAAGGACTGGGAGTTCCGGCTTCCTCAGTGGAAAGTAGAGCAACTCAAGGCCGAGCCACGTGAACCACAAGAAGTTCCACGACGCTGAATGAAGCGCGGGCGGTTAGGAGTACGAGCTCATTGGCTCGCACGCGCAGACGAGGTTGCGGTCACCGTATGGGTTGTCGACGCGACCAACGGCGGGCCAGAACTTGAAGTCCTTGAGCCACGGGGCGGGATACGCCGCGCTTTCGCGTGAGTACGCATGCGTCCACTGCGTCGCGCTCACAGCGGCCACGGTATGCGGCGCGTGCTTGAGGACATTATCGTCGCGCGGCGACCGACCCTCTTCGATCTCGCGAATCTCCGCGCGAATCCCGATGAGCGCGTCGCAGAATCGATCAAGTTCCGCCTTCGATTCACTCTCGGTGGGCTCGATCATGAGCGTGCCTGGTACCGGCCAACTCATGGTTGGCGCGTGGAATCCATAGTCCATCAGTCGCTTCGCGACATCGTCGATCTTGATCCCCGCACTCTTGTCGAATGGCCGGAAGTCGAGAATGAACTCGTGCGCGCACAAGCCGTGATTGTTCGAGTAGACAATCGTGTAGTGCGACTTCAGTCGTGAAGCCATGTAGTTGGCGTTGAGGATGGCCATCTCTGTGCACTGCCGAAGTCCCTCGGCTCCCATCATCGCGATGTACATCCAGGAAATCGGCAAGATCGATGCGCTTCCATACGGCGCCGCCGAGATCGGGCCAATCGCCTGACGACCCGCAGAGTTTGGTCGCATGACCGGATGACCGGGAAGGAACTCTTTGAGGTGCGACGCAACGCCGATGGGGCCCATGCCGGGTCCGCCGCCGCCGT
>SXGT01542632.1_pt1 | contig 33348 bp, 30 predicted proteins | sample 3176221 | NCBI WGS metagenome assembly SXGT01 (sample SAMN11356862, study PRJNA531348) | freshwater metagenome | isolation source: freshwater sample F1-120 | place: China: Fuxian Lake, Yuxi | collected 2017-12-25 | reverse complement strand
GCGTGAAGGTCTGCCCCGTGCAGGCGACCTGGAAGGAGCAGGACGGCATCGTGGTCGTGGACTACGACTGGTGCATCGGCTGCCGCTACTGCGAGGCGGCGTGCCCGTACCACGCGCGCCGCTTCAACTGGAAGAAGCCCGAGATCCCGGCCGACGAGATCAACCCGGACCAGTCCTACCTCTCGAACCGCATCCGCCCGGCCGGTGTGGTCGAGAAGTGCACGTTCTGCCTGCACCGCACGCGAAAGGGGCTTCTCCCCGCCTGCCTCGAGGCCTGCCCCACCGGCGCGCGCGTGTTCGGCAACCTCCTCGATCCCGACAGCGAGATCCGCTGGGTGCTCGAGCACAAGCGCGTCTTCGTCCTCAAGGAGGAGCTCGGGACGCGCCCGCGCTTCTTCTACTTCTTCGACACGTGATGCCCTCCATGACCCGAACCCGAGACAGCGCCATCCTGAGCTATCCGCGCTTCCTCGCGCGGATGATCCGCATGGCGTTCACGGGGGGCGTGCGCTTCTACGTGGGGATGACGGCGCTCACGGCGCTGTCGCTCGTGGGGCTCAACGCCTGGACCCACCAGCTCGTGGACGGCCTCGCGCGCACGGCGATGACCGACCACGTGTCCTGGGGACTCTACATCGCGAACTTCACGTTCGGGGTGGGGCTCGCCGCCGGCGCGGTCATGATGGTGATCCCCTCGTACCTGTACGACGACGAGGAGATGCACGACGTGGTGCTCATCGGCGAGCTCCTCGCGATCGCGGCGATCGTCGTCTGCATCGGCTTCATCGTGGTGGACCTCGGCAGGCCCGACCGGTTCTGGCACATCGTGCCCGGCATCGGGCGATTCAACTGGCCCATCTCGATGCTCGCGTGGGACGTGATCGTGCTCAACGGGTACCTCGCGCTCAACCTGCACATCACGGGGTACCTCGTCTACATGAAGTACCTCGGCCAGCGCCCGCGCAAGCGCTGGTACCTGCCGTTCGTGTTCCTGTCGATCGGGTGGGCCATCTCCATCCACAGCGTGACGGCGTTCCTGTACGGCGGCCTCGGCGGGCGCCCCTTCTGGAACTCGGCGCTCCTGGCGCCGCGGTTCATCGCGTCGGCGTTCATCTCGGGCCCGGCGTTCGTGATCCTGCTGCTCCAGGCGATCCGCCGCGTGGTCCCCGAGTACCGCTTCGGCGAGGGGCCCGTGCGCACGCTCGCGGGCTTCATCCGGGTGACGATCCTGGTGAACCTGTTCATGTTCGGCTCCGAGCAGTTCACCGAGTTCTACAGCGGCGGCGCGCACGTGTCGGCGGCGCGGTACCTGTTCTTCGGACTCCACGGCAAGCACGCCCTGGTGCCCTGGATATGGACGGCCCTTGGCTTGAACGTGGCGTCGGCGATCCTCGTGCACCTGCCGCAGAGCCGGACCCGCCCTGCCGTGCTCTCGCTCGCCTGCGTGTGCGCGTTCACGGGCGTCTGGATCGAGAAGGGGATGGGGCTCATCATCCCGGGCTTCGTGCCGAGCGCGCTGCACGAGGTCGTCGAGTACGTGCCGAGCCTCACCGAGTGGAAGATCACGGTCGGCGTCTGGGCGTTCGGCGGGATGGTGCTCGTGCTGGCGATCAAGCTCGTGCTGCCGGTGCTCTCCGGGAGGGTGACGGTGGCCCGCGAGTCGCTGCCGCCGCCGTGACGCGATCCGCCGCGAGCTGGAGGAGACGTTCGAAGAGCAGAGGCCCGCGCGATCTCTCGCGCGGGCCTCCACCCTCTCCTTTCACGCACGCCTCACGCGGCGCGCGACGGCGGCACCTCCTCGATCTGCGGCGGGTCCGCCCCCGGCGCGTCCGCCGTCGGCGCGGGGTCCCGCCGCGGGACGCGACGGTTCTCGAGCGGAGCGAGCAGCTCGTCCCGGAGGGAGGAGCCCTCGACCACCTCGACCGCCTGCACCACCTCGGCGTACGCGCGGAGGGCCGCGAGCACGTCGGTGAGGGCGCCGAGTCCGTCCGGCCCGGGGTGCGGCCGCGCGAGCGCGACGCCCTGGCGCGCCGCGTGGAGCCCGGCGAGCTTGGCGCGGCCGAGCCCGAGGAGCGGGCCGCAACCCATCTCCTCGAGCGCCGTCGCGATCCCGGGCTCGCCGGCGCGATCGAGCACGTCGGCACACTCGACCTCGAGGTCCGCGGCCGTTCCGTTGAGGAAGCCCGTGCCCTCGGGGAACACGGTCGCGTAGACGCGCTTCGCCCCCAGGACGAGGTCCTCGTCGACGGCGATGCCGGCGCGCGCCTCGACGGCGTCGGCGAGCCCGGCGAACACCGAGCGCACCGCGGCGACGGCGCCTCCGACGCCCGCGGACCCGCCGTCGTCGGCGGAGCGGCGGGCGACGCGGGCGGACCGGAGCGCGTCGCGGGTGGTCCTCACCCGCGCGAGCGCGCGCCCGATCGCGGGGTGCAGGCGCTTCACCTTCCCCGCGCGGAGGATGTCCGTCGCGAGCGTGAGGGCCTCGTTGGAGTCACAGGCGTTGAGGTTGTAGGTCTTCATGGTGGTCTCTCGTTCTCTTTCCCTGGATGGATCCCTGCGTGGCGTCGTGCCCGCGGTGGCGGCGGCTCCGGATGAGCGCGTCGCGTGCGGGTCGTCGCGTGAGTGGCCGCGGACGAGCGAGAAGTTCCCGCGATTCCCGTAGCCCAAACGGGTGACGCGACACCTCGGGCGCTGTGGGTACACGGCACACGACGGACGCCCGCGGGGTCCTCGCGGTGTGGGATCAGGCGCCCCCTCCCGTGGCTCCCGTGGGCGGGCGCGCGAAGCCCCCGCCGGAGGCATCCGTCTTCCCATCGCCCGCGCATACGCGACGTTGCCGGGGGCGAGCACGGCGGCATCGCTTCCCCTGCGATGGGATCACGGCCCTCTTGGTCTCACTCCCCGCGCGCCCCGCGCTCTCCGCTCCCGCGCAGCCACGTCGGCGCGCGGCCCCGCGAGCGCGCAGGGGCTCGGGAAGCTCGTCGATGAACGCCACCCCCCGATGATGCCTACACGCTACTTCCGCAGCCCCGCGTCGGATCCACCTGTTCGTCAAACCTCATCGTGTTCCACGGCGTGCCAGCCGAGCGGATGGGTCGGCCGCGCTCGAGCGCCTGCTCCACCAGGTCGAGCGGACGTGGCGCAAGTGGCTCGCAACGCGCTCGCGCGCCGCACGCCTCTCCTGGCGCGGGGCACCCTCAGGGAAACGCGACGAGCTTGGGTACCGCGACGGAAATGAACACGCTGTCGCCGACCTGACCCTGTTAGTTGGCACCCCAGCAGAGGACGGTGTTCCCGCTCGTGACAGTTCGCGCCCCAGCAGACCGCGCTCCGGTAGGAGCGCGCACATCGCCAGCGAGACCAGCGTCGACGTGCGTAGGGCCTGGGATCTGGTAGCAGACCCGGCCTCCGGCGGCCCGAGACGACGAGCCTGTACGCGGTCGTTCGCGAGAACCTCGAGACGTTCTACGGCGCGGTCGACGACGGCGCGATCGACGTGCCGGTAACTACGCGACCACGTCCGAGGACGTCTTCGCGGTCGTGGCGCGGGCGACCCACGCCCTCAGCGTGGCGAGGTCGCGACACGCCTCGACGCGCTCCAGATCCTCTGGCCCGAGGGCGAGGCCGCGCGTGTGCAGGACATCGCGCAGCGCTTGCCGTAGCCCCGCGCGGCCCTCTTCGCGGCCCTCTTCGCGGCCCTCTTCGCGCACGCCGTCGAGGCTCTCGTAGCCTCTTCGCTGCAGGAGGTTGCGAAGCGTGAGCTCGTGCGCGGTGTCTCGATCGAACAGCGCCTCGATCGGGATCGCGTTCCTCAGCACACCCGGCGCGACGAGCTGCTCACCGGCGCCCACGACGCGCATCGGCTGACCGGCCTCGTACACCTCGACCCGGCGAGGGCCGAGCAAGCGCACGACCCACACCCAGCGCGTGCCACCGCCGAGCAGCTCTCCGATCTTCCGCTGGAGATCCACCTCGACCTGGCCGACGCTCGCGTACTCCACGGCGAGCGGCGGGAGCGGGCCCTTGATCCAACCCGGCGCGTCGGGCACGTTCCCGACCGCGATGTCCGGCGCGCGCATCGTCCCCTCAGTGATCGCGTAGCCCGCGTCGAGCCCGGCCGACTCCACAGCAGGATCGGTGTCGAGGACCTGGCCGCCGACGATGGGCGCGCGCGCTCCGTCCCCGCCGGTCGGAGCGCAGAGGATCGCGTGCCCGTTGGAGAGCTCGTAGCGATCACCCGGACGGATCTGATCGACCTTGAACGGTCCGGGCGACGGCAACTTGGGCACGGGCTCCACCTCGTTCACGCTAGCCGAGGGATGGAGACCGTCAAGTGGTCGACGGAGGGTCGGACGACCCGGGCGGCGCCGTCAAGGACGCCAGGGGCGGGGAGCGCGCGGCGCGCGGGGGTCACTGCTTGATGTACGTCGCGATCTCCGTGTCGCCGGCCTGACACCCCGCCGCCTTCGGGAGCCGTTCCGTTGAGGAACCGGCGGGCGACGCGGGCGGACCGGAGCGCGTCGCGGGATGTCCTCGCTCGCGCGAGCGCGCGCCCGATCGCAGGCTGCAGGCGCTTCACCTTCCCCGCGCGGAGGATGTCATGATCCCTTCGTGGCGTCGTGCCCGCGGTGGCGGCGGCTCCGGATGAGCGCGTCGCGTGCGGGTCGTCGCGTGGGTGGCCGCGGACGAGCGAGACGTTCCCGTGACTCCTGTCGCCCAAACGGGTGACGCGACACCTCGGGCGCTGTGGGTACACGGCACACGACGGGCGCCCGCGAGGTCCTCGCGGTGTGGGATCAGGCGCCCCCTCCCGTGGGCGGGCGCGCGACCCGATGCCTGATCGGGCACCCCGACCCGCGGGCGGGCGCGCAGGCCGGTGCCTGCACAGGCACCCCCCTCCTGCGGGCGGGCGCGCAGCCTGGTGCCTGATCGGGCGGCGCGACCACGCCCGGGAGTCGATCGCGGCGCGTGATCAGGCCACCGGATCGGCGGAGTTGTTCGACGCGCCGCTGCCGTTCGTCCGCGCGAGGCTCGCTGCAACTGCGGGATCGTGACGCCCTTCCGCCGCGATCCGGGTGGACGTCGATCCGGACGGCGATGTCGGCGACGTAGGTCCGTGTCCTTTGTTGGGGTCCTTGGCGGCTTGGCGTTCCTCTCCCGCACGGCACCGCCCGGCGAACCACTGGCTCGCGGCCGCGTGCCCGCGACGAAGGCGGCTCGCCGCTCCGCCTCGTCGAAGCCGCGCGACGGCGGACGGAGGCGCTCAGCTCTTCTTGTTGCTGGCGACGACGACGAGCACGACCGCGACGATCAGCCCGAGGAGACCGATGCCCATGCTGGTGACGGACAGGCCGGCGAGGGCGTTCGCCGTGCTCATCCGGATGCGGAACATCTTCTTGAGGACGCGCGTGACGAGCAGGACGAAGGTCAGCCCGCCGCCGAGCAGCATGAGGAGCGACAGCGCGCCGCACCCGAAGCCCGCCATCTTCAGCGGGTTGCTCCCGCCCGGCTTCGGAGGCGCGCCTTGCGGGGGGTAGCCGCCCTGCGGGGGGTAGCCGCCTTGCGGGGGGTAGCCGCCTTGCGGGGGGTAGCCGCCTTGCGGGGGGTAGCCGCCTTGCGGGGGATAGCCACCCTGTGGCGGGCCCTGCGGAGGGTAGCCTCCAGCAGCGGGGGGCGCGGCGCCGCCCGGAGGCGGCCCGTGACCGCCCGGTGGTCCGTACCCGCCGGGCGCCGCTCGAAGCATGTCCATGTGCGGGATGGTGGCACGTTCTCGCTGCGGGAGAAAGGTGCGGTCCACCCCACGCATGACACGTCGCACACCCTCGCACCGATTCCGTCGGTGAGCGTCTCGTCTCCGCAGGCCCGCGGCACCTGACGAAGCACGCCCTCCCACATGGGCCTGATCGCGCGACGGTATCGAATCGAGAAAGCGCGCGCGTCTTCCCTTTCTTCCTGGCTTTCATCGGATAGGCTCGACGTATCGGCGACGCGCCCGCGCATCGCCCGGAGGAGGTCGTCATGGGAACAGCGCGGCTGCGCATGCTCGTGGGTATCGTCTCGGCCGTGACGGTGGCCCTCGTCGCGTCCTCGGCGGGCTGCGGCGGCGACCGCGACTGCCAGTGGCTCGACGTCACCGGCGTCGCGCCCGGCAACTACCAGATCCGCGTCACGGTCAACCCCTCGCGCGCGTTCGAGGAGGCCAGCTTCGACAACAACGCCACGACCGTCCCCGTCACCGTCCCCTGATCCAAGGAGCTGAAGATGGCCCGCACACCCCTGTTCTCACGACTCGTCGACACCCTCCGACTCGCCGCCTCCGATGCCCCCGCGCGCGAGGTGGTGGACGAGGCCGCGGCGGCGCACGCGGACGCGGTATCGCGGCGCAGGATGCTCGCAGGGATGGGCGGCACGCTCGCGGGCGCGACCGTCCTCGGCTGCGAGGGGGGCGGCGAACCGGACGAGCGCATCGGGCGCCGCGAAGATCCCATCCGCGCGGTGAGCGCGAGCATCGGCATCGTGGGGGCGGGTATCGCGGGGCTGGCGTGCGCCTACGAGCTGAAGCGCGCGAAGTGCACGGCGACGATCCACGAGGGGAGCTCGCGGATCGGCGGCCGCATCTGGTCCATGGGCGGGTCGTTCCCGGGGCCGGTGATGTTCCCCGGGCAGGTGGTCGAGCGCGGCGGCGAGCTCATCGACACGCCGCACAAGGCGACGCTGGCCTACGCGCGGGAGTTCGGGCTCGCGCTCGAGGACGTGGCCAAGCCGAAGCGCGACACGTTCTATTTCTTCGGCGGGACCTCGATCCCCGAGGCCACGATGGTCGAGGAGTACAGGGTGCTCGTGGCCGCGATGAAGAAGGACCTCCTGCAGGTGGGCAGCCCGACCGCGCAGGCCTTCACGCCGGCCGATCAGGCGCTCGACTTCATGTCGCTCCGCCAGTACCTCGAGTCGCGCGGCGCGCCGACCCACATCAAGAACCTGCTCAACGTCGCGTACGCCATCGAGTACGGCGTCGAGACCGACCAGCAGTCGTGCCTCGCCTTCCTCCTCTTCACCAAGGCCTCGAGGCAGTCGAAGCTCCGGTTGTGGGGCAATTCCAGCGACGAGCGGTACCACCTCACCAGCGGAAACGAGGCGATTCCCAGGGCGATCGCCGCGAAGCTGCCCGGCCAGATCAAGCTCGGCCGCAAGCTCGTCCGGGCGAAGAAGACAGCCGCCGGCCGGGTCGAGCTCACCTTCGTCGAGGGCGCGAAGACCGTCACCGCCACGCACGACGCCGTCGTCCTGGCGATCCCGTTCAACCTCCTCCGCGAGGTCGAGCTCGACGCGAGCCTCGCGCTCCCCGCGTGGAAGAAGTACGCGATCCAGAACAGCAGGTACGGCACGAACGCGAAGCTCATGGTCGGCTTCACGGGCCAGCCCTGGGTCGACCTCGGCGGAAACGGTGCAGTATACACGGACCTTCCCCGCCTCCAGGCGGCCTGGGAGACGAACCCCGCGAACGCCGATGCCACGCGCGGCGTCCTCACGGACTACGCGGGAGGGAACCTCGGCGTCTCGCTCGACCCGGCGAAGGTGCAGCTCGAGACCGCGAGCTTCCTGGCCGCCTACGATCGCGCGGTGCCCGGCGCGCTCGCGAAGGCCCGGAGGGACGCGAGCGGCAAGTACGTGGCGCACCTCGAGCACTGGCCGACGTCTCCCTGGACCCGGGGCAGCTACACCGCCAACCAGCCGGGGTACTTCACGACCCTCGCCGACAACGAGGGCCGCGCCGTCGGGAACCTCTACTTCGCCGGGGAGACCACCGACTCGTTCTACTCCTGGCAAGGCTTCATGGAGGGCGGCTGCCTCTCCGGGCACCGCGCAGCAGGGGAGATCGTCCGGGACCTCGGCTGACGCGCGGAGGGAGCCCCTCCCGGCGCGCTGCCCGTGCGTGCGTCACCCGTTGGGAATGCACACCTTCCGGTTCTTGCTCCCCCCGCCCGTCGATCGGCAGCTCGTCGACGCCCCCGCGTAGCTTCGGCAGTACGCATCCTGCGTGGAGCCCGCCTCGGTCACGCCACCATCGTAGTACGCCGTGCCCGGGTTCGCGGCGATGGCGCGCTGGATGTCCGCGTCCTCGCAGGAGAGGAAGCAGTACTGGGCGGGCTGGTTCTCGAAGGGCGCGCACACCTGCTTCACGCCGCTGATGCACTCCCCGGCCGCGGCACAGCAGTCGGTGTCCTGCGTGCACTTGTGCGTGCAGTACCCGCCCGTCACCTTCGTGATGCACGTCACCTCGCCGACGACCCCGCCGTCGGTTCCGCCGTAGCACTGCGACGCCGCGGTGCACGCCTGGCCCGCCGGCTCGGCGCCGCGCGCGCCGGCGTCGCCCGCGGCGGGGCCCGTCGACGACGTGCTCGAGCCGCCGCACGCGAGGCCGACGATCGCGGCCGTGAAGAGCACCGTGGCCGAAGCGCGTAGAGGGTTCATCACGGCATCATGCGCTTCTTGGGGCGGCGCCGTCGAGCGGCGACCGCGCGCGCGCTCAAGAGCTGTCCAACAATTGCCCGGGGCTGCCCTTCGTCAACGTCAACGGGAGAGGGCGCGCGCAATTCTGGACAGCTCTTCAGTCGCCTCCCGCCGTGAGTTGCTCGGCGGGTTGCGGCTCGGCGCGGTGTGGCTCGGCGGGCTTCGGCACGGCGCGCGCGTGCACGACGTGATGGAGTACCATGCCGAGCGCCATCGTCCCCACGAACGCGAGGGCGGGGGCCGAGCCGCCCGCCGCCGACACGATCGCCGGGCCGGGGCAGAAACCGCCGAGGCCCCACCCCACGCCGAAGATGCCCGCGCCGACGACGAGCCTGGCGTCCGGCCGGGTTGCGGCGGGCAGGTGGAAGCGGTCGTCGAGGATCGGCCGCTGGCGCCGCAGGATGTAGCGCCCGAGGACGAGGTGGACGGCGATCGCGCCCACCATCACGAACGCGAGGCTGGGATCCCACGCCCCCGCGATGTCCAGGAAGCCGAGCACCTTCGCCGGCTTCACCATCCCGGAGACGCCGAGGCCGACGCCGAAGATCACGCCCGCGCCCGCCGCGGCGAGCCTGGCCTTCACCGCGCACCCCCGAGGAGACGGACGGCGAGCACCGTCAGCATCCCGGTGGCCATGAACGTCAGCGTCGCGACGAGCGAGCGCACCGACAACCGCGAGAGGCCGCATATGCCGTGCCCGCTCGTACAGCCAGCTCCGAGGCGCGTGCCGTAGCCGACCGCCAGGCCCGCCACGCAGACCACGCCCAGCCCGGGAACGCGCTCGAGCGAGAAAAACGAGGGCGACAGGAACGCCAGGCCCGCGCCCGCGACCATCAGGCCCGCGACGAACCACAGGCGGAAGGGGCGCGCGTCGTGGCCAGGGAGGAAGAGGCCACCGAAGATCCCGGCGATGCCGGCGACGCGCCCGTGCATCACGAGGACGATCGAGGACGCGACCCCGAGCAGGGCGCCCCCGACGAGGGGCGGACCGAACCGTGCGACGAGCTCGTGCATCCCGCAATGACACACCCGGGCCGCGCGCGCGTCAATTGCGCGGGGGTCGACGCTGAAGGACGACGAGGGAGACGCTCACTCCTTCGCGAGACCGAAGCCGCTGTTCGTCACGCCGGGGTCCCCGGCCTTCAGCTTCGAATGCAGCGCCGACGGGAGCTTCGCGAGCAGGCCGATCCACACGCGGCTGCCGGCTTGACCCACGGTGCACCGACCACTAGGTTCGTCGCCCGTGGACCACGACCTCGTCATCCTCTTCGAGCACCCGGAGTGGCAAAAACCCCTGTTCTCCGCGCTCGAGCGGCGCGGGATCCCGTTCGGGCGCTTCGATCTGAAGCGGGCGTCGTTCGACGTCGACGCGGTGCCGCGCGCCCGGCTCTACTTCAACCAGGCGAGCCCGAGCGCGTACGTCCGTGGAAACACGCGCGCCGTGCCGCTCGCGCTCGCGCTGATGCGGTCCCTGGAGATCGCCGGAGCGAAGGTCCTCAACGGATCGCGCGCCTTCGCCCTCGAGCTCAGCAAGAGCGCCCAGGGCAGCCTCCTCGAGAAGCTTGGGGTCGCTCACCCCGCCTCGCTGGCGTTCAACGACGTGGACGCGGCGCTCGCGTCCTGGCACACCTGGCCCGCGCTCCTCAAGCCCGAGCAGGGGGGGAGCGGCGCGCGGATGTACCTCCTGCGATCGCCCGACGAGCTGCCGCGCCTCCTCTCCGACAGACCCGATCTCTGGTTCCCCGACAACCTCCTTCTGCTCCAGGAGCACTTCGACGTCGCTGCCGACCGGGGCATCGTCCGCATGGAGTTCCTCGGCGGGGAGTTCCTCTACGCGATGCGGGTGATCTCGGGCGGATCGTTCAACCTCTGCCCGTCCGAGATGTGCAACCCGGACGTCGGCGATGGCGTGTGCGAGGTGCCCGCCGCGGGGCCCCCCGCGCGGGCCGTCGAGTTCCACCCGTACCCCGAGGTGCCCGCCGCCGCCGTGGAGACCGGCAAGCGGATCATGGCTGCCGGAGGGCTCGACGTCGGAGGAATCGAGTACCTCGAGGCGTCCGACGGACGGCTCGTCTTCTACGACGTGAACGCGAACTCCAACCTGCGGGGGCCGATCGCCCGCGCCTTCGGGTTCGATCCGTTCGAGCGCGTGGTGGACTACCTCCAGGCCGAGCTCGCCCTCGCGAGCAGCCCGAGGCTCAATGGCGTGGGTGCTGGACGATCCCGTCGACGTGGAGGGCGCGCCCCGCTGCCGTGATCGCGAGCCCCGCGCTCGTGCGGGACACCTCGCCGCCATGGCACTCGGCGCGATCGCACGAGGTGGACACGGTGTGCTGGCTGGACGGCGGAGCTCCGTGGCAGGCGGTGCACGCCCGCGCGGCGCCCGAGCCGTCGGTCCAGCGCGGAAGGATCGCGGGCGGCTCGCCGAGCCTGGCTCCGTGGCACGCGACCTCGGCGCACGTGCCCGCCGCGTAGGAGGCGCGCGCGCCGCGATCGAGCGCCCGCCCGGACAGCGTGACGCCCGCCGTGCCGTCGAGGTGTCCCGGGGCGTGGAGCGACGAGGGCACCGCGTGACAGGTGGCGCAGGCGATCGGCGTCGTCAGGGCCGGCGTGGCGTGAGCGCGGTGGGCGCCCGTCGACGGCCACGCATCTTCGCCCGCCCCGTGGCATGCGCCGCACGCCCCCGTCCCGTCGCCGAGGTCCACGCGCCCGTTCATGTGGAGCGGGCCCCTCGAGAGCGCCGCGCCGCTCCCGTCGGCCTCGCGGTGGCACGAGGAGCAGGGTCCCGGCGGGTGGGCCGCCGGCGGCGCGCCGTGACAGTCTCCGCATCGCATCGGGCCGGAGTCGCTCCACCGGGGCCGCGCGCGCGCGCCCCCGCGATTGTGGCAGGAGACCGCGCACGTCTTCGCGTCGCGCTCGTAGCTCGCCTCGCGTCCGACGCGCGCGCCGTCGAACGCGATCTCGACCACCCCGTTCGCGTGCGCTCCTGCGACGATCGAGCGGCCCGCGCCGGGCGCCGGGGCGGGGTGGCAGGACCCGCAGGCGAGCGCCGCCCCCGACGGCGACACGTGCATCGCGTGTGCGCCGGACCGCTCCACCGTGTGGCAGGTAGGGCACGCGAGGACGCCGTCCGCCCCGTCGTGGCAGCTCCGGCAGTCCTTCGCGCCGGGCGCCGCGGTGCGCACCCCGGGAGGCTTCTCCACGACGCCGTCGTGGCAACGGCCACACGCGTCTGGCGCGTTCCCGTCGAGCATCGGGGCGTACCTGCGCGCGCGGAGGGCCTTCGCGTGCGACTCGCTCGAGTCCCGGTCGGCGACGCCGGGGCCGTGGACGGTCCAGCGCGCCGCGCCGGGCGCCTCGTCGACGCGATCGATCGCGCACGCGCCGACCGCCGCACCGAGGACCGCGATCCCGGGCGCCAGCGCGCGCGCGCGGCGCCCGATCACGGTGGGCGCACGAGGGTCGCGGGCGCCGTGCCCGTGACGGCCACGTACGAGTCGAAGAGCAGCTGCCGCGTGTACTTCGGGTTGTGGGCGCCGGCCGCGCCTCCGCGGGCGAGCAGAAAGTAGTTGTAGAGTGCACCGGCCTGGTCCGCGGTCAGGCTGAGCGTGCCGCCGTCCGGCCCTCCGCCGGGCCGCGCCCGGTCGAGCTCGAAGGCGTTGTCCGTGAGCTGCGAGCCGGCGAGGGGGAGGTAGGGGGCGGTCTCCGAGCGGGTCAGCCAGCCCAGCGCGTTCATCGCCGCCTCGAGCTCGCGCAGCGACGCCCGGACCTGCGACTGGCCGCCCGCGATGTCGAAGTTCGTGGCGCCCGCGTGGCAGGTCAGGCAGGACGAGAGCTGCGCGTAGAAGGAGTGGTTCGGCGTGTCGCTGTTCGCCTTCACGGTGGGCATGTGGCAGTCCACGCAGTTGACCTTCGTCTGGTGCGTGGAGTTGCCGTACGTCTTGCCCGTGAAGTGGTAGCCACCGAGGCCCGTGTAGACGTCCGTCTGCGGGCCGTCGTGCGGACCCCAGTAGCGGCTCGTGATCGGGTTCGCCGCGGTGATGTAGTTCGTCACGTCCTTGCGGGAGCGGTGGCAGAAGACGCAGGTGTTCGAGGCGCCGAGCTTGCCGGCGGACATGCCCGTGACCGCGGCGGTGCTGGGGCTCTTCTCCAGGAACACGTCGTCGGCCGCGCCGCTCGCGACCCTGAGCGGGAACGACTTGGGCGTCCAGGTCGCGCCGGTGCGGTGCGGGTCGGTCGCGTCGGTCACCGCGTGGCACGTCACGCACGTAACCGCGGCGACCTTCGCGGTGCCCGAGTACGTCGACTCGGCGAGCGTGCCGGTGGCCGAGCGGTAGCCGAGCTCGCCGTTCTTGACGTTGATCGCGCCGCCGTCCGGCCCCGGCGAGACGTTGCCCGCCACCCTGCGCTCGAGCGCATCGATCGCGTGGCAGTTGCCGCACGGGGTCTTGCCGGTCCACGTCGCGACCTCCTCGCCACCGAGGTTCGCGATGAACGTCGCGTAGTGGGTGCTGGTCTTCCACTGCTCGACGATGCCGCCGAAGCCATGGCACGGGGACAGGCAGGAGGTGGCGATGCCACCGTCGACGCCGACGCCCGCAGCACCCGCGTCACCGGTGAGCCCCCTCGGCCCCTCGGGCCCCGCGGTTCCTTGCGCGCCCGCCGTCCCGGCGGGTCCCGCCGGCCCGGTCGCACCGTCGTCACCGACACACGCGGCGAAGGCACTCACCACGAGCACGCTCGCCCCCACCATGTACCTCACGATTCGCATGGGGTCCTCCTCGCGCTTGGCGGCGGGAACGGGAGCACGCATCGTGCCACCCCCGAGGCGCATACGTCGTCCGCGCCCGCGCCTTCACCCGACCCGGAACGTCCTGCTCGCGACCGCACCGATTGCGCCGACGGCAGGAACTGCGCGGAACGCGCGCCCTCGCCAGCCGGACGCGGGAGGAAGCCCGCGCAGCGACATCCACGCGCTCTCTCATCCCGAGGTCCACGCGAGCACCCCGGCCACGAGACCCGGCGCGGGCACGGGCCATGCTCTACAGGGTCCCGGAGGTGTCGAGATGCTCGGTGACATGACCCGGGACCAGATGGACGGCCTGTTCCGCAGCGAGTTCTTCGGGCGCATCGGCTGCCACGCCGAGGGCCAGACGTACATCGTCCCCATCGGCTTCGCGTACGACGGGGAGTACGTGTATGCGCACTCCGCCGACGGGATGAAGATCCGCGCGCTGCGCGCGAACCCCAGGGTGTGCTTCCAGGTGGATCACGTCGACAACCTCGCCAACTGGCGCAGCGCGATCGCCTGGGGCGTCTACGAGGAGCTGAGCGGCATGGACGAGGCGCACGCGCGGAACAAGCTGGCGGATCGCTTCGGGCCCGTGACGACGAGCGAGTCCTCTCACCCCGTGTCCGGTCCGCGTACGGTGGGCGACGCGGACGGCGACGTCCAGCGCGCCATCTTCTTCCGCATCCGGATCACCGAGCGCACGGGGCGCTTCGAGAAGCAATGAGCGCTCGCCCCGCGATCTCCCAGGTACCCCCGGCGCTCGCGCTCCTCGATCCGGGCGCGTGGGTCGGGGCGCGCGAGGGGCCGATCGCGCCGCGGGTGGTCGAGCTCCTCGAGACGCACATCTCCTGGGTCCTCCGAGGCGAGCGGGACGTGATCAAGCTGAAGAAGCCCGTCTCGCTGGGGTTCCTCGACTTCCGCACGCTGGAGGCGCGCGAGGCCGCCTGCCGCGCGGAGGTGGACCTCAACAGGCGCCTCGCGCCCGACGTGTATCGAGGCGTGCTGCCCGTGTTCCGGCGGCTGGACGGCTCGTGCTCGCTCGAGCCCGGGGGTGCGGTGGTCGACTGGGCCGTGTGGATGCGGCGTCTCCCCGACGAGGCCAGCTTCGAGCACATCGCCGCCGCCGGCGACCTCGGCGTCGCCGACGTGGACCGTCTCGCCGCCCACCTGGCCCGCTTCCACGCGCGCTGCGATCGCACCCGGGAGATCGACGCGTTCGGTCGCGCCGACGTCATCGCGCGGAACGTCCACGAGAACTTCGAGCAGACGCGGGGCGCGCTCGAGCGCTACCTCACCCAAGACGAGGCGCGCGAGCTCGAGGCGTGGCAGCTCGCGGAGGTGGCGCGCCTCGAGCCGACGTTCGATCTGCGCGTCGCGCACGGCCGCGTCCGCGACGGGCACGGCGACCTCCGGCTCGAGCACGTGTACAGGGAGGGGGACGCCCTCACCATCCTCGACTGCATCGAGTTCGCCGACAGGTTCCGGTTCGGCGACGTGTGCTCGGATCTCGCGTTCCTCTCGATGGACCTCGCGTGGCACGGCAGGGTCGACCTCGCCGAGCGCCTCTTCGCCTCGTACGCGCGCGAGGCCGACGATCACGATCTGTACGCCGTCGCGGACTTCTACGAGAGCTACCGGGCCTTCGTCCGGGGGAAGATCGCGTCGTTCATCGCGTCGGATCCGGACGCGAGCGACGCCGTGCGGCAGCGCGCGGGGCGCGACGCCCGGCGCTTCTTCCTGCTCGCCCTGTCGGGGCCCCGGAGGGCGCTCGTCGGGCCCACGCTCACGGCCGTGGGCGGCCTCATCGCTTCCGGCAAGAGCACCGTGGCGGAGCTCGTGGGCGAGCGGATCGGTGCGCCCGTGATCGACGCCGATCGCACGCGCAAGCACATGCTCGGTGTCGACGTCCAGGCGCGCGTCGCCGAGGCCGCGTTCCAGGGCGCCTACGACCCAGGCTTCACCGACAGGGTCTACGCGGAGGTGCTCCGCCGCGCCGCCGTCGTGCTCGCCTCCGGCCGCTCCGTCGTCGTCGACGCGTCGTTCCGGTCGAGGCAGAACCGTGCCCGCGCGCGCGCGCTGGCGGAGCGGGCTGGCGTGCCGTTCCTCTTCGTGGAGTGCGCGGCGCCTCCGGACGTGCTCCGGGCCCGGCTCGAGCGCCGCGCGGCCACGGGCGACACGGTCTCCGACGGACGCGAGGCGATCTTCGACGCGTTCGTGGCGAGCTTCGAGCGCGTCGTCGAGCTCCCCCACGCCCAGCACGTCGTGTGGAACACGGCCCACCCGCACCCGGAGGTCGAGTGGGCCGAGCACTTCCCGCGCTGGCCGAGGTCTTGCTGAGGCAGGCGGGACGAACGGAGGACGACGATGACCGACGCGCACCGCATCCATTGCTACGAGTACGTCAACCGCCCCTACGAGCAGGTGAGCGAGGCCCTGGTCCTCGACGCGGTGGGCATCTTCCAGCGCGCGACCGTCGGGGCGACGGGCCGCGCGGCGAAGCTGGTCAGCACGCTGAAGGTGGACATCGCGGGCGTCGAGGTCGGAAAGGACGTCGTCATCCACGTGACCCGCGTCAACGCGCGCGGCGCGGCCCCCGGTCACCTGGGCGCGGCGGCCACGCGGCTCGTGCTGGAGTGGCAGGCCGACACGAACGCCTCCCTGTTCCCGGCGATGCACGCGGAGCTCGCGGTGTACCCGCTGTCGTCCGGCGAGACGCAGCTCGAGCTCACCGGCACCTACGACCCGCCGGGCGGCGTCCTCGGCGGCGCCGCCGATCGGCTCCTCGGACGCAAGGTCGCGGAGGCCGCCGTGCACCGCTTCGTGGAGGACGTCGCACGCGAGCTCTCCGCCGAGCTCGGGTGACGCCACGGCCGCGGACTCCGGTCTTGCGCCATCCCCCTTGACTCCTCGCGTCGCGTGATGATTTTCCCCGTGCTGCTCGAGTCCGGCGGGGTCGCTGGGGCGCGGCGGCGAAACCGATGAAACCGGCGCCGCCGCATCTGGCGCGCGCCCCCTGCTGTGGAGGTGACGCATGTTCACGCGTCTGTCCGATGTCGATCGAACGTTCTCTCTCATGGATGAGCTGCGCCGCCGCATGGACCGCGGCTGGGACCGGGAGGAGGCCTACGCGCCGCGCGCCCTCTCCCAGCCCACCTGGCCGCTCGTCAACCTCTTCGACACGGGGGCGGAGCTCGTGCTCACCGCCGACGTGCCCGGCCTCGCCGAGAAGGACATCAAGATCACGCTCGATGGCGAAACGCTGACGCTCGCCGGCGAGCGCCAGATCGCCGCGCTCGAGGGCGCGACGTGCCACCGCCAGGAGCGGGCGGGGGTGAAGTTCTCGCGGAGCTTCTCGCTGCCCGTCAAGGCCGACGCCGAGCGCGCCACCGCGGAGGTCAAGGACGGCGTCCTCCGCCTCACGCTCCCCAAGGCGCCCGAGGCCCGTCCCCGTCAGATCGCCGTCCGCACGAGCTAGGAAGGAGAGAAGCAACCATGAGCAACCACACGACACTGGGCAAGGACGAGAAGGCGGCGCCGGAGCGCGTGCAGCAGCGGGCGGTCACGACGCCGCTGGTGGACGTCTACGAGGACAAGGAGGGGCTCCTGCTGATCGCCGATCTCCCCGGCGTGACCAAGGACGGCGTCCGCATCGAGCTCGAGAAGGGCCAGCTCACCATCGACGCGCGACGCGCGGATCCGCCGGCGGGCACGCTCGTCGCGTCGGAGTACCGCGCAGTGGACTACCACCGCGTCTTCAGCGTCCCGCGTGACATCGATCCCGCGAAGATCGACGCGTCGCTGACGGCGGGCGTGCTCCGGCTCCGGCTGCCGAAGTCGGACGCCGCGAAGCCCCGCCGCATCGAGGTGCGCGCCGGGTAGGTCTCCGGGGGAGCGCGCGTCCCGGGGCCGGTGGAGACCTCACACCTCGGTGACCGCGGCGCGCCTCGCCCTGCGCCTCCCCTCCACGAGGTGGATCAGCGTGATCAGGAAGACGCCCGCGGTGAACCCGGCCACGAGCCACGTGCCCGTGCCCGGGTAGCCGTGCGTCGTGAAGTTCGCGATCTCCTTGGTGCCCCAGAGGACGGGCGTGAACGGCTTCACCTTCACGGGCGCGTCGTGCGCGAGATCGTGGCCGAACGAGTACATCTTCGTCACGAACCGGGCCATGGAGAACCCGCCGAAGTAGCCGGTCATCACGGCGAAATCGAGCAGGGACCGCACGTTGCCGAGCGCCGCGACGCGGAGGAGGAGCAGCCCCAGCGCGCCGAACCCGAACGGCAGCCAGTCGAGCTCGGCGAGCGCCCCGCGGTCGAGCTTCTTCATGCCGATGTAGTGATTCAGGATGTTGATCTCGTGGATGTCGGACCCGTCGTGGCCGCCGACGAGCTTGTACGAGTAGACGTCGATGGTCAGCCCCTCCGGGTACTGGGGCGCCTCCATGCGGATGTGCCAGAGCGGCTGGAGCACGCTGAACGCGAGCGGTACGACAAGGAGCACGAGGACGGGGCGAGACCACAAGTAGAGGGGCTGACTCACGAACTGGTAGAAGCCATCGATCGCGGACCGGAGCCGGGTCGTCATGGATGCCCGCGCGGTGCACGGTCCGGGCCGGCCGCGGTCGCCGCGCAACCTGGCGACAAACCTTCGGGCGGCGGGACGAGGGCCCGAACGGCCTGCGCGCCACGCAGGACCTGCACCCCGCGCGCGAGGGAGTATGCTGCCGGCATGGACTTCCAGGCGATGCCGCTCGCACCCGGCGGTGAGGGCCTCCTCGGTCACAACGCGGCGTTCCGCAAGAACCGCATGCGCATGATGCGGCTCCTCGCGAGGCAGGAGCACCCGATCCTCCGGCTCGACATCCCGTTCCCCGGCGTCCACGCCGCGATGGCGCTCGACCCGGACATCGTGCAGGAGGTCCTCGTCGAGAAGAACCGTTCGTTCGTGAAGTCGGACATGCTCCGGTTCGGGCTCTACGAGCTCGGCGGCGAAGGGCTCTTCACCTCGAACGGCGACCTGTGGAAGCGGCAGCGCCGGACGATGGCGCCCCTCTTCACGCCGCGCGCCCTCGAGGCGTACGCGGAGGACATGGTCGCGTGCGCAGAGCGCACCGTGGCCGGCTGGCGCGACGGAGGATCGCTCTCCCTCTCGCACGAGACGACCCGGCTCACGATGGGCGTCGCGGGCAAGACGCTCTTCGACGCCGACACGTTCTCCGAGGCCGACGAGATCGGCGAGGCGCTCACCGTCGCGCTCGAGTGGACGGGGTGGATCATCGGCCGTCCGCTCGCCGTCGGCCACATCGCCGCGAGGCGCGCGGCGGAGAGCCTCGCCCGCCGGACGACCGGGAGGCTGCACGATGCCGCGGTGCGCGCCGAGCGGAGGCTCACCGGCCCGCTCTTCCTGCCCGGCAAGCGCGGGCGCGGGCTACGCGAGGCGATCCGCTTCCTGGACGATCACGTCCAGAAGATGATCGACCAGCGCAGAGGCAGCGCCGCGCCCCACCCCGATCTCCTGACGCGCCTCCTCGAGGCCAAGGACGAGGACGGCGCGAAGATGAGCGATCGTCAGGTGCGCGACGAGGTGCTCACGCTCTTCATCGCCGGGCACGAGACGACCGCGACCGGCCTCGCGTGGACGCTGTACCACGCGGGCAGGGATCCGGAGCTCTACCGCGCGATGGAGCGCGAGGCCGACCTCGTCGGGGAGAGGCCCGGCGTCGAGGATCTGCCGCGCCTCGGCCTGTGCCTGCGCGCGTTCAAGGAGGCCCTCCGCGTCGCGCCTCCCGTCTACGTGTTCGGCCGCGACTCCATCGAGCCCGTCACGATCGGGGGGTACGATCTGCCATGGCGCACCAACATCATGCTGGCGCCGTGGGCGCTGCACCACCAGGCGCGCCTCTGGCCCGAGCCCGATCGCTTCGACCCCGCGCGGTTTCTCCCCGAGCACGAGGCTGGCCGCCACCGCTACGCGTACCTCCCGTTCGGCGCGGGACCGCGCATCTGTCTCGGGAACCACTTTGCCTACATGGAGGCGCAGCTCACCCTCGCGGTCCTGCTCAAGAGGTTCCGCTTCGAGATCCTCGGCGCGGACGAGCCCGACCCCGGCGCGACGCTCCGCCCCAAGCACGGGATCCGCGTCCGGGTACACCGGAGGGAGCCCGCGCGCGTCGCGGTCGCCGCGACGACGCCGGCTTGAGGGTCTCCCGGAGCTTGGCGCTCGCGGTCCTGCCCGTCCTCGCGGCCAGCCGGCGGCGATCCTACCGGAGCTTCAGCACCGCGGGCGCCTCACCCTGCTTCACGTGGTAGAGCGCGTCGGCCGCGACCGTGAACGTCTCGGTCGTGGACACGTCGTCCGGCCACACGATGGTGACCTCGGCTTCCTTCTGCGCGCCGAGGCCGAAGTGGGCGACGAGATCCTCCTGCGCCCCCTGGTGCCCGTGGCCGCCGTCGATCTGGCGTGTCTGCGTCAGGCCGCACGCCTTCACCGAGACCTTCGCGCCGATCGCGAGCCGGTTCGAGCCGAAGGTGCCCTCGAGCCTCAGCGCGACGTGGTGGTTTCTTCCGTTGGAGAGGTTCTCGAACACGCGGAGCTGCGTCGTCGGGTAGCAATCGCCCTTGTAGGGCGGGCCGCAACGAAAGCGCGAGTGCCCGACGACGAGGTCGAGATCTCCGTCGCGATCGAGATCGACGGCGATCGCCCCGGCGCTCCGGAGGTGGTCGATGCCGTCCGCGATCGGGACGGCCTCGAACACGCGGGCGGACTTCTGATGGTACAGGAACCCGCGCGTGCCAGGGTAGTCCGAGCTCGAGATGTACACGTCGAGCCAGCCGTCGCCGTCGAAGTCGAAGACGGCGTTGTTCATGTCGCCGTTGTCGAAGTACGAGCCCTCGTGCGTGCGCGTGAGGCCCATCGCCTCGTTTCCCGGCCGCTCGAAGCGGACCATGTCCTCGCGCGTGTTGAACAGCACCTCGGCCGGGTCGCTCGAGCTGCCGACGTCGGAGTGGACGATCTCGCCCGTGAAGAGATCCATGAAGCCGTCGTTGTCGATGTCCGCGCACGTCGTCGTCGCGCTGTTGCCGCCGAGCCGCCACGGCTGCCGATCGCCAGCGTGGTTCCAGCGGTAGTTCCCTCCGAAGGCCTGCTTGAGCGAGGCGCAGAGCTCCGCGGACGGCGGAGGGGGGACCTTCCCGCAGTCCTCGTCCGTCGGGTTGTCCTTGCAGCGGCACTGCGCGTTCACGTTGTCCGTCCAGTCCGCGCGGTGATCGTACGCATAGCCGGACGCGACGCTGCGATTGACGAACGCCACGGCCCCGGGGACCCCCGTCGCCTGCCAGAGGTGGTTGGGCGCGCGGCCATACGAGGCCGACAGGAGCTCGGGCAGGTTGTCGTTGTTCAGATCGCACGACGTCGCCCCCCAGCCCCAGGAGTGGCCCCTGCCCTCGTTGAGGGGCTGCACGTTGTTTCCCCACGACAACGTCCTCAGGCCCAGATCCATCGTCCGGTCGACGAAGCCTCCCTTGCCGTCGCCGAGGTAGAGGCGGTCCTGAAGCGGAGACGAGGCGTTCGGCATCATGTTGTGGCTGATGAAGACGTCGACGTGGCCGTCGCGGTTCACGTCGGAGAACGTGGCGCCGACCGGGACCGCGGGCTGTCCGACACCGCGGATCACGCCGTCCGGCGGGCCGAAGCTGAACCGGCCCTTGCCGTCGTTCAGCATCACCTCGCTCGTCTCCTGGGTCTTGTCCGCGGGGGTCGTGTTGGCCTTCGCCATGAACACGTCGACGTCGCCGTCGCCGTCCACGTCGGCGCTCGCGACGAGCTCGGCGGATCGGCCTGCCGTCGCGTTCACGGCCGAACGCACCGCGGTGATCCCCGACCTCTCGGTGATGTCCTCGAACCGGTGCTTGCCCGTGTTGCGGAGCAGCCACCGCGCGCGCTGGCCCGCCGGGGCGAAGTCGTCGGGACCACCCCCGTTGCGCACGAGGAGGTCGGGCCACCCGTCGCCGTCGACGTCGAGCACGCTCACGCGGATGGCGAGGACGCCCTCGATCCCCCAGTCCGCCGTCGCGTCGCGGAAGATCTTCTCCCCGGGCTTCCACGGGTTCGAGAGGAAGACGGAACAAACGCTCGCGCTCGCGCCCCCGTCGACGGCCTTCGGGGCTGCGTCCGGGGGTCTGTCGGAGCACGCCGCCGTGACGATCGTCGCGACGATGAGGCCGAGGCTCGCGAAGGGTCGGATCGTCATCGAAGGGAGAGACTATCGAACGCCCGTGTCGGGCGAAAGCCCGCGGCTCGTGGACAGGAGGAGCAGCCGCCCACCCGCCGGCAGAATCGGCGCGCGCGCGCCGCGTTGCAGCTCGAGTGCGCTGGCGTGCGACTTGCTAGCGCTACTGCGGGATCCCGCAGTAGTGCGAAGTCGAGTGCCCGCCCGGAACGATCAAGGACCCGCGCATGAACGACCAAGACCCGATCTCGTCCCCGCGTCCGGGGACATCCCTCTCGAGCGTGCGGCGCCAGACGGCGCTCGTACGCGCCCTGCTCGACGCGGTCGACCGGATCACGGTGGGCGACGGGGGGATGAGCGCGCAGGTCGTCAAGGAGCTCGGGCGGCTCGGCTGTCGCTGCGTCGGGGTGGCGTGCGCGCTCGCGGCGGCGATGCCGTCGCCCGAGGCCGAAGCCGATGGGCCCCCCGGCGGTGACGGGGGTGGTTGGCCCCGCAGTGAGCGCCTCGAGAGCCGGCGAGACGCGTGATGGCCCCGTCGCGGAGCGCAGGCAAGCCCGCGTGCGTGCCGTGAACGCGCCGCGTGGAGCCCTGCTGCCTTTGCTGCTGATCGCGTGCGCGCCGCAGATCAGCGTCTTCAACAGCTCACCCTGCGCCTCGACCCTGACCTTCAGCGAGGCCCACGCGGCGGCGCGTCCACGCGTGGAAGGCCGGCTCTACTTCATCTACGCGGGCCTGCCGCAGCGGGACGGTCGGGCCGAGGAGTGGATGCTGTACTTCGTCGGGTCCGGATCCCCTCGGAAGGTCCTCGTCTCGTGCGATCGCGTCGCGGCCGTGACCGAGGCGTCGTCCGCCGATCCCGCGCGCGACCTCGCGATGGCGGACGCGGTGGAGCGATGGGGAAGGGCGACCGACTCGCCGAAATGGTTCGCCGACGCTCCCTGGGCCGTCGGCGGAGGATACGTCACGTCGAACGTGAACGACTGCGCGGCGCCGCAGCCGCGAAAGTCCGAGACCCCTTCGTTCTTCTTCTGCGCGCCGGACGCGGAGAAGGGCGCGCTCCTCCTCGCGCGCCACGGCGAGCCGAGCACGCAGCCCCTCGCGTACGCGCCGACCGGACTCGAGCTCTGGCCGACGTACCGGACGGTCGCGCTGCGCGAGACGCCGGACGCGCTCCCGGACGGCGGATCGCCGGGGCGGTGACGGATGGCCTCCCCGGGGGGCGCGCATTCGCGTACCGCCCGTCGCCGCCCGTCGGCGCCGTCCGGTACGCGAGACGTCGCCGTCCCGTCCGTGAGACGTCGCCGCCCGATCGACGGTTGATGCGTCGTTCGCGATCCGCTTGACAACGCCTCCCACCCGTGGAATGACTTTGAAAGTCATTTTCAATTAGGAGGTACCTGGGATGCTTGCGACGGCGAAGAAGAAGGGGTCTCGGGTGTGGCTTCGCGGTGCTGCGATCGCGATGGTCGGGTCGGGCCTGGCGCTCGCGGCCGCGTGCAGCAGCGCCGGCGCGCCGACGATGGCGTCGCCGGATGCAGGGACGATCGCAGACAGCGCGCCCGCCGTCGACACCGGCGTGGGGTCCACCGATGCGGGCGTCACCGGCCCGACCCCCACCGTCCTCGCGCTTCCGGCCGACGCGCACGCGCGCCTGTTCGGCGTGACGTACACCCCGGACGGGAGCATCCTGGCGGTGGGCGCGGCGGGAGGTACGGCCGCCAACGCGGATCACGCGCTGCTCCTCGTGAAGCTCACGTCGAAGGGTCAACTGGACACGACGTTCGGGGGCAAGGGGTACGTGACGAAGAACGTCTCGACCGGCGCCGCGGGCGAGGTGTTCCGCGGGATCGTCGTGCAGACGCAGGGCGCGAACGCCGGCAAGATCGTCGTCGCGGGTGCGGCCGAGCACGACCAGACGAACCCGGCCGCGACCACGCGCGACGTGGTCGTCGTCCGCTTCAAGGCAGATGGCTCGATCGACGACGGCTTCGGCACGGCTGGCGTCGCGCGTTTCCCGCTCGGCGACGGCGTCAACGTGCAGCAGTGGGGCCTCGCGAAGTACGCCGACGACGATCTGCTCGTGACGGGCGCGCGGCTCCCCGCCGGAGCCGGGGCGGACGCGGGGACGATCAACGAGCTCGTCGCCTTCAGGTTGAAGGGCGCCGACGGAGCGCTCGCCACCTTCGGGCAGGGTGGCGTCTTCAGCCTCGGCCTCCCGCAGCGACTCAGCCCGCGGACGGCGACGATCCTCGCGGACAACAGCGCCGTCCTCGCCTCGTACTCGAACCCGGGGAGCGGGAACCGGCCCATCCTCGCGAAGATCACGGGCGCCGGCGCCGCCGATCCCGCCTTCGGCACGGCGGGCGTGTACTACCCGGAGACCGAGGTGCCCGGCTTCCCCGCGGGACACAGCGTGGAGGCGTACGGCGCGGACCTGCAGGGCGACAAGTTCGTGACCTCGGGCTATGGCAAGGAGAGCTCCGCGAACACGGTCGACGGGTGGGTGTCGATCCGCGTCACGGGCGACGGGAAGCTCGACAGCACCTACGGGACGAGCGGGCACGTCTTCTTCCTCGTCAACGGCCAGCCCGCCGCGTCGCGCGCCGTCGCCGTGCTGCCCGACCAGCGCGTGATGATGCTCGGCGGCGCGTCACCGCCCAAGCCGGCGAGCGATCCCGCGACGCAGGCGCAGCACGCCGCGATCGCGATCCTCGAGCCGAACGGGGCGTTCGATCCATCGTTCTCGAAGGCCGGACCGAAGCTCTACGATCTCGGCGGCCCTGCGACGGGCCGAGCGGCACACTTCTTCTGGGCCGCCGCGATCTCGCCCGACAAGAAGACCGTCGCCGTGGTCGGGGTCAAGGGCGGCGTCCTCGCCGACGCGGGCGTGTCGGCGGGCGCCGACCAGGCTGCCGTGCTCCTCTTGCCGGCGGTGAAATGACGCGCGGGCGCCCTCTCGTGGCGCTCCTCGGCGCGACCGCGATGGGGATCCTCGCCGTGGTGGCGGTCGCGTGTCGCGTGGACGCGCCGGGCGAGGACGTCAACGTCAAGGGGACGCCGAACAGGGGCGGGGCAACCTCCGGCGGCACGCCGACCAACGTCGCCCCCGGCTTCGACAAGCGCGCGCTCCTGGCGTCGATCGCGGAGTGCACGGTCGGACGCTACCGCGCCTTCGAGGCCGTCGCGCGCGAGCTCGACGTCGCCGCGAGAGCGTGGGCCGGCTCACCCGCGGACGACGGCCTCCGCACCAGGACGCAGGCCGCCTACGCCCGGGCCATGGACGCGTGGCAGCGCGCGGAGATGTTCCGCTTCGGTCCGGCGAGCGCGTCGCCGCGACCCGGCGCGAAGGATCTACGCGACCAGATCTACGCGTGGCCGCTCTTCAACCGGTGCAAGATCGACGAGACCACCGTCGACGGGTCGTACGGCGCTGGCGCGTTCCCCACCTCCCTCATCAGCGCGCGCGGGCTCGGCGCCATCGAGTACCTCGCGTTTCACGGCGGGACGGACAACGCCTGCTCGTCGTTCTCTCCCATCAACGCGAACGGGACGTGGGCCGCGCTCGGCCCGGCCGGCCTTCGCGGGCGAAAGGCGGCCTACACGGCGGCGGCCGCAGCCGACGTGCTGTCGCGCGCGACCGCCCTCGTGCGCGCGTGGGAGCCCGCCAGCGGGGACTTCCAGAAGGAGCTCGTGACCGCCGGCAGCGGCAGCCGGGTATTCGCCACGAACCAGGACGCGTTCAACACCATCAACGACGCGCTCTTCTACGTCGAGGTCGAGGTGAAGGACCTCAAGCTCGCCCGGCCGCTCGGGCTCGTCGAGTGCGGCCACGGGAGCTGCGCGTCGACGGTCGAGTCGCCGTGGGCGCGGCGCTCGAAGGAGAACATCGCCGCGAACCTCGAGGGCTTCCGCGACGTCTTCCAGGGCTGCGGCGAAGGCCACGCCGGGGTCTCGTTCGACGACTGGCTCCGCGCCGCAGGCGCGGGGGATCTCGCGGACCGGATGCTCGCGGCGACGACCGGCGCCGAGCAGGCGATCGTCGCCGTCGGGCCGTCCCTCGAGGACGCCCTCGCCGCGAGGCCGGCCGAGGTCGCCGCTGCCCACGCCGCCGTGAAGCGCCTCACCGACCTCCTGAAGACGGAGTTCATCTCGGTCCTGAACCTCGAGCTCCCGAAGACGACGGAGGGGGACAATGATTGAGCGGGCACGCCGCGCGCTCGTGGCGGCACGTGCCGGAGTGGACATCGCGTCGCTCGCCGCGCTCCGGATCACCTTCGGCGTGGCGATGTGCGTGAGCATGCTCCGCTTCATCGCGTACGGCTGGGTCGACGACTTCTTCGTCAAGCCGACGTTCCACTTCAAGTACTGGGGCTTCTCGTGGGTCGAGCCGCCCCCGGCCGCCGGGATGCACGCGCTCTTCTGGGCGCTCGCCGCCCTCGCCGCGATGATCGCGGCGGGCCTCTTGTTCCGCGCCGCCTCGGCCCTCTTCTTCCTGGGCTACGCGTACCTCCAGCTCATCGACGTGGCGACGTACATCAACCACTACTACCTCGCTGCGCTCCTCGCGCTGCTCCTCGCCGCGTCCCCGGCCCACCGCGCGGCCTCGATCGACGCGTGGCTACGGCCGAAGATCGCCGCGCGGGAGGTCCCGGCGCTGTGGCTGTGGCTGTTCCGCTTCCAGATCGGGGTCGTGTACACCTTCGCCGGCCTCGCGAAGGCGAACGCGGACTGGCTCGTGCACGCGCAGCCGCTCCGCATCTGGCTCGCGGGGCGGACGGACATCCCGGTCCTGGGGCCCGTGTTCACCTGGCCACACGTGCCGCTCGCGATGAGCTGGGGTGGGTTTCTCTTCGACACGTTCATCCTGTGGCTGCTCCTCGTGCCGCGCCTGCGCGTGGCGGCGTTCGCCGTCGTGATCGCCTTCCACGTGACGACGCGGCTCCTCTTCCCCATCGGGATGTTCCCGGTGATCATGGTGACGAGCGCGCTCGTCCTCTTCCCGCCCGACTGGCCGCGCCGGATCCCGGTCCTTCGCCGCCTGTTCGAGGCGCGTGTCGGGGCGCTCGCCGTGTGTGCCCTCCCGCGCGCCGTCGTGGTGGCGGCCCTTGCCTGGGCGATCCTGCAGGTCGCCCTGCCGCTCAGGTTCCTCGCCTACGGAGGCAACGTCCGTTGGCACGAGCAGGGGATGCGCTTCTCGTGGCGCGTGATGGTGCGGGAGAAGAACGGGACCACGACCTTCGTCGTGCGCCGCAAGACCGACGGGCGCGTGTGGCACGTCGCGCCGCGGCGCTACCTGACGCCCGTGCAGGAGCGGGAGCTGACGGGGCAGCCGGACCTCATCCTCCAGATGGCGCACGCCGTGAAGGCGGACTTCGAGCGGCGCGGGCTCGGCCCCGTCGAGGTTCGCGCCGACGCGCTCGCCTCGCTCAACGGGCGCCGGCTCACCGCGCTCGTCGATCCCGACGTGGATCTCGGCGCGCTGTCCGACGGCGTCGGGCGCGCGGCGTGGATCGGACACGCGCCAGCCGGCGCGCCCCCTCACATCCGGCCGCTGTGATCATGACTTCTCGCGCGCGCCAGCACCGCTCGATCGCCCTCGGCGCCGTCGCGGCCTCGCTCGTCCTCGGCGGGCCGGCACGCGCCGACGACCCGCCGGCCACCGAGGTCACGGTCCACGGGACGCGCGAGTCGAAGACGCCCGGCTCGGTGCACGTCCTCGGCGAGAAGCGGCTCGGGGTCTTCAAGTACGACGATCCCACGCAGGTGCTCCAGCAGGTCCCCGGCGTCTACGCGCGCGGCGAGGACGGCCTCGGTCTCCGGCCCAACATCGGCCTGCGCGGCGTGAACCCGGACCGGAGCAAGAAGGTCACGCTCCTCGAGGACGGGATCCCGTTCGGTCCTGCGCCGTACTCCGCGCCGGCGGCGTACTTCTTCCCGATCATGCAGCGGATGACGAGCGTGCGTGTCGTCAAGGGCCCGGCGGCCATCCAGCACGGGCCGCAGACGGTCGCCGGCACAGTCGAGTACCTCACGCGGGCCATCCCTCTCGGGACGAGGGCCGCGATCGATCTCGCGGCGGGGCAATACGGCTACGGGAAGGTGCACGCGTGGGCGGGGAACGGCGACGAGCGCCTCGGCTTCCTCGTCGAGGGCGTGCACCTCCGCAACGACGGCTTCAAGCACCTCGCGAGCGGCGCGAACACGGGCCTCGCGAAGAACGAGTGGATGGCGAAGGCCTTCTACGTGCTCGACCCGGACGCGCGCGTGCGCCACGAGTTCCGGCTCAAGGGCACGTACTCGGACGAGACGTCGAACGAGACGTATCTCGGCCTCTCCACGGGGGACTTCCGCGCCGATCCGCTTGCGCGCTACCCCGGGAGCGCCCTGGATCGCATGACGTGGCACAGGACCGCGGTCGCCCTCACGCACGTGATGACCGCCTCGCCGGAGCTCACGCTGACGACGACGGCGTACCGCAACGACTTCTCGCGTGCGTGGCGCAAGCTGAACCGCTTCCGCGGCGCCGACATCTTCGAGGTCCTCGCCGATCCCGACACGCCGCGGAACGCGGTCTTCGCCTCGGTCCTGCGCGGGCAGGACGCGACGACGTCCCAGGAGACGCTGTTCATCGGTCCCAACGAGCGCGTGTTCGTCTCGCAGGGGATCGACTCTCGCACGCGCTGGCGCCCCACGACGGGCCCGCTCTCCCACAAGATCGAGTACGGCGTGCGCCTGCACCAGGATCTCGTCGACCGGCGGCACACCGAGGACGGCTTCGTCATGACCGGAGGCACGCTCCGGCCCGAGGGGTCGCCCACCGTGACGACCGCGTTCAACCAGGCCAGGACCGAGGCGCTCGCGCTCCACGCGATCGACGCCCTCACGTTCGACGCCCTCACCGTCACACCTGGCGTGCGTGTGGAGGTGGTCCGCACGACCGCCACCGACAAGAAGGCAGGCACGCGCGAGGCCGCGCTGAACCACGCGATCCTCCCGGGCGCCGCCGTCTTCTACGGAGTCCTGCCCTCGCTGGGCGTCCTCGCGGGCGTCCACCGCGGGTTCAGCCCGCCGACGCCGGAGAGCGCGCGCGACGGCGCCGAGCTGAGCGTGAACTACGAGGCCGGCGCGAGGTTCGTTCGAGGCCGCGCGCGCGCCGAGGTCGTCGGCTTCTACAACGACTACTCGAACCTCACGGACTACTGCACGGAGTCGAGCGGCTGCGCGGCCACGGGGCTCGACCGCACCTTCAGCGCGGGCGCGGCGCGGGTCTACGGCCTCGAGGCGTACGTCCTCCACGACGTGCCGGTCGTTTCCGGGATCTCGCTCCCGCTCACCGGGGCCTACACGGCGACCCGCTCCGAGTTCCTGACGTCGTTCCGGTCGGGCGATCCGATCCTGGGGCAGGTCCGCGAGGGCGACGAGATCCCGTACGTACCGCGCCACACCCTGAACGCGTCCGTCGGCGTGGACGCGAAGGTCGTGCTGGCCGCGGTCGCCGTCAACTGGGTGTCGGCGATGCGAGAGACGGCAGGGAGCGCCCCGCTCGATCAGGTGATGGCGACCGATGGCTTCGTGACGCTCGACGCGAGCGCGACGTGGAGGCCACTCCGGTGGCTCTCGGTGTACGCCAACCTGCGAAACCTCACGGACGAGCAAGCGATCGTGTCACGGCGCCCGTTCGGCGCGCGACCGAACGCGCCGCGCTGGGCGCAGCTCGGGGTGAAGGCGACGTACGATTAGGGAGTGTCCTCGCTCCTCGAGCTCACATGCAGATCGTCGCCACACAGTCCAGGCTGACGCAGTCCGTCGGTAGCAGGCACGCCTTGCCGCTCCCGCACTTCGGTGCAACCGGCCCTCCGCAGTCCACGTCCGTCTCCAGGCCGTCCTTCACCAAGTTGGCGACGAAGACGCCCGCATCCACCGACGCGTCCACCAGGCCCCCATCGACGGAGCCTGCCCCCGCGTCCAGGCCGCCGCCGCCCGCGTCCAGGCCGCCGCCGCCCGCGTCCAGGCCGCCGCCGCCCGCGTCTCCGACGGGAACCCTGCACAGGTCGGGTACCGGAGCGCGGTAGATGCCCCCGCCCGCGGAGGCCGCCGCGCCGACCGTCCAGTAGACGAACTGCCCATCGGCCGCGAGCCCCAGCGCCGGCCTGGGCCCCGCCTGGAGGACCTCGACCGTGGAGAGCTTGCCCGCGAAGTCCACGAGGACCCACTGGACCTTGCCGTCGTTGTCCGTGAAATACAGGCAGGCCTTGTCACCGCTCGCGGGGACGATCGCCATGCCGTGCGGTGGGCTCCCGGCGGCGACCGTGATCGACTGACGCGGGAGCTTCGACGTCAGGTTGGGCTCCGTCAGGATGACGACGTCTTCCCCCGCCATCGCCGCGCCGATGGTGCGGTACACGGCCACGCTCTGGACCGCGCCGGGGAGGATGACGGGGAACCCGCACTCGCCCAGCGCGCAGTAGAACAGCTTCCCGGTCGCGGTCCCCGCGAGCACCCCTTCGCCAAGATACCCGGCGAGCGGCGCGACGGCCGTGAAGTCACCAGGGACGATATACGAGACCTGCGGGTTCTCGGCGTCCTCGTAGCGCAGCAGCCCGTTCGACCCACCCGTGGCCCAGATCAGCGAAGGATACACGTACGTGCCGGCGTTGAGCACGCCGCCCGCGTCGCCGAGCGGGAAGCGCGGCGTGAAGTTCGGCAGCGCCGTCGCGTACCAGGCTCGGCCCGTCGCGCGGTCGGTGACGACCACGCGGCCCGCGGTAGCCGACACCCCCCCGACGGCGATCGACGCCAGCTGGTGATCGACCGCGTCGTCGCCCGCGGGCACCGCGTAGGAGAAGACGCCCCTCGGACCGATCACGACCAGCCGCGCCGCGCCGGCGGCGATCTCGGCGAGCGCCACGGCGATGGGGCCGTCGAGGGCCACGATGCGCTGCGCTCCCGGCGTCGAGGTGTCTGCGCCCGCCTCCGCCACCGAGCTCGCTCCCGTCTCCTGGCAGACCGGGTTCGCTTCGCCCTTGGGGGCGCACGACGACAGGTCGCTGTAGGCTTCCACCAGCTGCGTGCCGCCGCTGACCTTCCTGCAGAGGCCCTTCGCGAGCGCCACGACCGCGCCGCCCTCGGGTTTCGCCCCACCCTTCACGGTCCACCCCGAGAGGCCGCGATCGAGGGGCACGAGGCACCTGCCCTCGCCGAGACACTCGCCCGTGTCGGGCGTCACGAGGGCAAGGTTGAGCTTCGCGACATCGCCCCTCACCGTCGCGGTGCAGGCCGCAAGATCGACCTCGACCTTTCGCGCGTCGACGAAGCATCGGCCGGTCGGGAAGCACGCGCCTTCCGGCGCGCCCGGGCGGACGAGATCTTCGCTGTAGTCCGGGAGCTTGCTGGAGTCGACGAAGTCGTCGGCGCACTCCCCGTCGATCACGGTCTGGTTCTCGCCGGTGCAGGTGGAGGTGATGAGCGCGATCGCCTCGGTCGGGTCCTGCCCGCCCGGCACGTCGGCGGCGTCCGCCGCGAGAAACCCCGCCCCGGCCCCCTTCACGGAGACCTTGCCCCTCGCGGGGAGGTTTGGCGGCCGGGATGCTGCCCTTGGCGGACCCGTCGTTGACGAACGTGAGGGGCAGACGGAGCAGGCCGACCCGCCCGTCCTTCGGGACCGTCGTGCGGACGTCGCGGAGCACGCGCACCCGGGACTCGAGGAGTCCGAGCACACGGATGCGGACGGTGGCGTTGGGATCGTCGGGCTGCACGACGGCGAGCGTCGCGGGGAGCTTCACGTCGCCGTCCGGCGTGACGCGCGCGATGAACGACGTGCGGATCACGCCGTTGGTCGAGACGGTGATCCCGACCGCGTTGACGTCCTTCGGGGCCTTCATGTCGGTGCTGAACGCCAGCATCAGCGCGCCCTTCTTCGAGGCGCAGGCCTGCGGCGAGAGAAGCGCGGCGCCGAGCACGAGTGCGGTGGCGAGGAAAGAGGCGAACCGCATGCGCGCCATCGGCATACCCCGAGCGTACGGGTTCGGCTGGGGCGCGGCAAGTGCGCGAGCCCTCGCGGATCGCGAGCGTCGGCGCCCGACTGCACCCCGCTTCTGGTACGGTTGGCGCAGCGCGTGGGACGCGGATCGGCACACCTTGATCACGAGCGCCGGTTACGCGCTCGCGGGTCCGAGTCCGCTGCACGAGAGTCGGCAGTCCGCCGTCTTCCGGGCGCGTCGCGACGCGGACGGGGCCCGCGTCAGGGTCGGCTCAAGCTCATCGACTTCGGCGTGTCGAGCGAGCTGCCACGCGAGGCCGTCGAGCTCCTGGCCCCGGCAACGCTCGAGGGGACGCTCGCGTACATGTCTCCGGAGCAGACGGGTCGCATGAACCGCGCGGTGTGACTGGCGGAGCGATCTCCACGCGCTCGGCGCGACCCTGTTCCACATGCTGACGGGGCGCGCGCTGTTCACGACCGACGACCCGATGGAGCGGGTGCACGCGCACCTCGCGAAGGTGCCTCCTCTGGCCCACGACGTGGAGCGGAGCGTGCCGGAGATCGTGTCGGCCATCGTCGCGAAGCGGGTCGCGAAGAACGCCGAGGATCGTTACCAGAGCGGAGCCGTGGTCGCCGAGTGACGCACGCACGCACGCCGCCACTTCGTGGAGGCGCCGCCGCATGCCCCAGGATGGACGGGCGGCGATCCAGGGCGCCGGCCAAGTGCGCGTAAGTCCACACGCTCGTGGGGGCACGTCATGTGCACTATTGTCCTACATGCGGACCCTGGCTCTCGCTCTCGCCTGCGTCGCCCTCGCCACGACCGGTTGCGCCGTGGAGTCGGAGGACCCGATCGAGGGCACGGGCGAGGAGGCGCTCGTCGGTGGAACGCCCGAGTCGCGGTTCCTCGCCGCTGGATACCTCGCGAGCGCGGACGGCTCCGGGCCAGCCCTCTGCGGAGCGACCCTCATCGCGCCCAACGTCGCCGTGACCGCCGCCCACTGCGTCTACCGCCACCGGGATCGCAAGCTCGCCTTCGGCGTCGGCGAGGTGTCCGCCAAGGCGCGTGTCGAGGTCACCGAGGTCAAGTACCACCCCGAGGCGCACCTCGAGGCGAGGGGCAGAATCGATCTGGTGCACACGCTCCTCCTGAACGATCTCGCGTACATGATCCTCGCGAGTCCGGTGCGAGGCGTGACGCCCGCGGCCATTCCCGCGGCGAAGCCAGCCTGGGCGTCGTGCGACGTCCGCCTCGTCGGCTACGGCAAGGACGACTCCGAGCGCGTGACCCGCAAGGGTGTCGGCGGCTGCGTCGTCCTGAACGCGAAGCTCGGCACCGATCAGATCGTCGAGATCCGCCCCGACAGCGGCGGCGCCGTGTGCCACCGCGACGGCGACGAGGGGCACGCGGCCATCCGGGAAGGCGCGGGGGGCGCGCCCGTCCTCGTCGGCCTGTACGTGGGCAGCGTGACCGGCTCGCTCACGGACTGCAGGAGGTACCTCCAGCTGCTCAACGGCTACGAGGAGTCCTCCGGACACGCGGACTTCTACCGCGCCGCGATCGCGGACGGGACGGCCCGACTGCGCTGACCGCCCGTCCTGCCGGTGCCTCGACATTTCGCTACCGGCGCGGGTGCCTTCGAGGTAATCCGAGCGCGAGGATCGCACCCAGATGAAGCCGAAGAACACGATCTGCCTCTGGTTCGACAAGGACGCGCACGAGGCGGCCCGCTTCTACGCGGCGACGTTCCCGAACAGTGAGGTGACCGCCGTTCACAGGGCGCCCGGCGACTACCCGAGCGGCAAGGAAGGTGACGTGCTCACGGTGGAGTTCAGCGTGAT
>SXGT01689311.1_pt1 | contig 33358 bp, 29 predicted proteins | sample 3176221 | NCBI WGS metagenome assembly SXGT01 (sample SAMN11356862, study PRJNA531348) | freshwater metagenome | isolation source: freshwater sample F1-120 | place: China: Fuxian Lake, Yuxi | collected 2017-12-25 | reverse complement strand
CCCGCGTCCGAAGGTGCATCGGCGCGAACGTCTACGTGCGTAGTCCGTAAGTCAGAATTCGCTGCCGGCGCACCTTTCGGACGCGCATTCGCCGGTGGCTAGGCGGGGTCGGTACTCTCAGTGGCAGTCCCCGCCGGACTGCCGCCTCGAGGCCCGCTGTCGGCGCCTTATCCCCTTAGCAGGCGGTCAAGGGTAAGACGTGTCGCCTAGTTAGGCGGCAAGTGCCAAGTTGTTGTTGGCATTTATTGATTGTCCCGGTTTTTTACGAGGCCACCGGGGTCCTCGGCACGCGGTCCGCGCTTCCATCACCCCCGTCGAAACCGTGACGCCCCCATTGAGGGACCACAGAACACGTGGGGAAGAGAAACGCTTCCGAAGAGATTATAACGCATGGCGGGCGGGAATGCTTCCCGGGAGAGAAAGGGATTTGTCCGCAGATTACGCAGATGGGCGCAGATTAAGGTCAAAAGATACTCACCACAGAGACACAGAGAGCACGGAGAAGGTCAAGGGCTTAAATTCTTTGTAAGGTCAAGAGCAAAGTCGAGGGATATTGGACAGGATTTACAGGATGGACATGATTTTAAGGTCAAGAGCTTTGGGGAAAGACTTACAAGTGCTTGACCTTTAATCTGTGCCCATCTGTGTAATCTGTGGGCGATCATTTTTGCGCGGCTAGTCCAGCTTGATGTTTTGGCGTTCGAACCAATTTTTTAGCGCGGAGTCGTCGGCGCTTTTGGGTTCTTCGGTGGTTTCGCCGCTGACTTCGTTGTCGTAGAGTTTTTCGAGCTGCTGGATGCGTTCGGTGAGTTTCGGATTTTTCGTCATGGCGACCTGGACGCCGTCGAGGAATTCGCGGCGCTGGGCTTCGAGGTCGCTGAGGTCGAAGGTGCGGCCGAGGATTTCGCCGAGTTTGGTGAGCATGGCTTCGATGCAGCGCGGGTTGCGGCCTTCGATGTAGGACGGGATACCGGCGACGAGGGTGGCCATGTTGAGGCCGGCGTCTTTCGCGCGCATGGAGAAGTAGGTCGCGAAACTTGCAGGGCCTTCGTAGTTGGTCGGCGAGATCCCGTGCGTGGCGAGGCGGTCGCGCAGGGCCTCGCTGGTCATGGTGCTCCAGAAGACCGGGTCGCGCGTGTGCGGGACGACGCTGCCCACGCTGCCCATGAAGTAGATGTCGGAGATACCGCAACGCTTCGCCGTGTCGAGCAGATGATCGGCGTAGAGCTCCCAGCCGACGTTAGGTTCCTTGCCGCGGAAGAGGAGCAGCTTGGCGTCCTCGGCGGCGAAGAATTCATTGCGCGGCATGTCGAGGCTTTTTACGAGGCCATCTTCAATGCGCGCGCTCGGGCGGAAGAGCGCGGTGATTTCCATCGAGCCGGGGACATTGAGGATGTAGAAATGCCCCGAGCGGATTTCGCCGATGCGTCGGGCCTTCAGTTTTTCAGCTAGGTATGCCAGCGCGCCGGTGGAGACTTCCGCGCCGTCCATCCAGCCCGAGAAGCCAAGGAGCATCGCACCGCCGTCCATGCGGGGCGTGGATTCGAGTACTAAGGTGTCATTGATGTTCATAGTTGCAGCCTAAATGTCCGGGTAGTCCAAGCAGAATGTAAACGCGAGATCCGTGGAGCGGAATTCCCGCCGGTCAATTTTAAGCGATTTAGTCGTTGTAGACGAATTTATAGCCGAGCCAGCCGGCAATGCCGCCGAGAATGGGGCCGACGACGAAAATCCAGAGGATTCCGGTCGCGGGTCCGCCGACAAAGAGCGCCGGCCCGAGGCTTCGGGCGGGATTGAGCGAGGAATCGCCCAATGGCGCACCGAGCAGGTGGGCGACGAAGAGAAATCCGCCGATGGCGATGGCGGCGAAGCCCGGCGCCGCGTCGGGCCGGGTGACGGCGAAGATCGTGAGCAGGAAGAGCGCGGTCAAGATGACTTCAAAGGCGAGGAGACTCCAGACCGCCATTTCCTGCGGGTTGGTGTTGGCGCCAAGGCCGTGATCGCCGAGGCTGTAGCCGGGGATCGCGCCGAGCAAGGCGTAGAGTGCGCCGCTTGCTGCGATGGCGCCCGTGCATTGGGCGACGACATAACCGGGCACGAGCGCCGCGGGCAGGCGGCCGGAGAGGGCCATCGGAATCGTGACGGCGGGATTGACGTGGCAGCCGGAGACTGGGCCGATGGTGAGCACGAGGATGGCGAGCGTTCCACCGAAGGCAGCACAGATGGCGAGGTAGCCTGCGTCGCCGTAGTCGAGGAAGCCTTGCAAGGTGGCGACACCGGTGCCGAAGAAGACGAGGGCGAAGGTGCCGATGAATTCGGCGGTGTACTTTCGAATATTGTCCACGAGGTGTGCTCCGATTGGTGCCCGATGGTATCGCGCGCCTTACTTGCAGTCAACGGGGCCGTACTTCGATTCGGATGACGAGAACGATTACGATACCGAGCACGGGATATTCGGTTGCGGAATGAGGGTGAGGTGATGACGCCTATTGTGTTTGCGTTGATTGTGATGCTGGCTGCCGGTGCAGACGAGGCCGCGCCGCGGGGCTTCTTGCCGGAGGACGCATATAAAGAAGTCGCGGTCGAAGACGCAGCAGTCTCGCCAGATGGAAGTCTGGTCGCGTTTACGGTCGTGCGGATTGACGAGGTCAAGAACGAACGCCGGCGTAGTGTGTGGTTGCAGAGGCTGAAGAACGGCGCGGCCGACGGCGAGCCGTTTCAGTTCTCTGGGCCGACGGCGAATGCGGCATCGGCGGTGTGGTCGCCCGATGGAACGGTGCTGTCGTTTCAGTCCAAGCGCGGGGACGACGAAAACACGACGTGGTTCATGCGCGTGACGGCGCCCGGCGGCGAGGCGTATCACATCGAGGGCGTCGAAGGCGCGCCGGTGTGGTCGCCGGACGGTACACGCATCGCATTTCTGAAAGAACCCAAAGACGACGAAGAAAAAAAGGAAGGTGAAACTCCTGAGGAGAAGAAAGCTACGGAGAAGAACAAGAAAGAGCGCGAGGGGTGGGTGAGTCCGGAGGCTGTGAGCCAGACACTCGACGCGAAGCGTTTCGATGGCCGCGTATTCACGACGATGCGGATGAAGCGCGACGGGACGCTGGCGCTGTTGCCGCACGTATCGGCGAAGAAAAAGAAACAGATATATATCGTCGACACGACCGGCGGGAGTGCAACGAAGCTAACGGAGTTAGCCTTTGATCCCGAGGATCTTGTGTGGACAATCGATGGCAGCACGATTTTGTTTTCGGGCGACGAGAAACAGGACGACGAATACAACGAAGACTACACGCGCGACATATACGCTGTTTCGGCGGCGGGTGGTGCGCCGCGAAAATTGACGTCGGGCATTGGGAGCGAGCGCGGCCTGGCGGTTTCGCCGGACGGCAAACGGCTGGCGTATTTATTTGCAGAGCGCCCGGGTACGCAGACCGATGTGTACACCGTAGAGATTTCCGAGGCGGGCGACTTTCAGAATGCGCCGGTGAATCTTAGCGCGTCGTGGGACCTTGAACCGGCAAACCTAGATTGGGCCGGAAGCAACCGCGATCTACGGTGGACTGCGGGTGCCGGCGGAAACCGGCACGTGTTCGAGTCGGATTTGCGCGGGCATGTGCACCAGGTGACCCACGGCGATCGGGCATTGTCGACGGTGGCGTATGCGAAGAAGGCACGGGTGATGGCGTATGCCGTGAGCGACCCGACGCACCCGGCGGAGCTCTTCGTCGCGCAGAAGGACGGCGCGAAGGAATCGCGCGTGACAGAGTTCAACGAAGCGTGGATCTCCGAATTGGCGTTGATGCCCGCCGAGCGGCTCACCTGGAAAGTGCAGGACGGTACGGAGATTGAGGGCTGGCTCGTCAAACCGGTGGGATACACCCCCGGCACGAAATATCCGATGATCTTGAAGATTCACGGGGGGCCGCACAGCGCGTATGGAAATTACTGGTTCCACATGTTTCATGTGCTGTCGAATGCAGGATTTTTTGTGCTGTATACGAACCCGCGCGGATCGACCGGTTACGGACATGAGTTCACGTATGCGACTCGTGCGCGCTGGGGCGAGATGGACTCCGAGGATTTCCTGACCGGAGTCGACACAGCACTTGCGGCGTATCCCGACATTGATGCAGAGCGCGTCGGCATATCTGGCGGGAGTTACGGCGGGTACATGACCGCGTGGCTGACGGCGACGACGGATCGCTTCGCCGTGGCGAATGCGTCGCGGATGATTTGTAACTGGGAGAGTTGGTACGGCGCGTCGGACGCGCAGCGGCTCACGGAGTTTGAGTTCAACGGAGAGCCGTGGGAGATGCGCGAGATTTACCGCAAGCTCAGTCCGCTGACCCACGTGGAGCAGGTGTACACGCCTACGCTGATTGTTCAGGGAGAGAACGACTACCGCACGCCGACGGCGGACTCCGAGCAGTGGTACATGGCGCTCAAGAAGCGCGGCGTGCCGGTCGAGATGGCGCTGTATCCGCGATCAGGGCACGAGCTGAGCCGATCGGGCGAGCCGTGGTTGTTGGTGGATCGGCTGAATCGCATCAAGACCTGGTTCGAGCACTGGTTGATCGAGGAGAAGCTGACGCGTACCGAGGCGAAGAAGCGATACGCCGCCGCGTTCGAAGAAACCGGAGCGCGGCCGTGAAGACTTCGGATACTGGGCGCGATGCCCGCACCTTCGAGGGTATCGAGTTTGTGTGGATTCCGCCCGGAAACTTCACAATGGGAAGCCCCTCGAATGAGGCAGGCCGAGAGAAAAACGAGACACAGCACGAGGTGATGATTAGCCAAGGGTTCTGGTTGGGGAAGTATGAGGTGACGCAGGCGCAGTGGCAACAGATTATGGGGAACAACCCGTCTCATTCCAAGGGCGAGGATCGCCCGGTCGAGAACGTGTCGTGGAACGACATCCAAGTGTTTATGTCAAAGCTAAACGAGGGCCGAAACGAACTGTACCGTCTGCCGACTGAAGCGGAGTGGGAGTATGCCTGCCGGGCGGGCAGCACGCACGCCTACACCTACGGCGATGGGACGGAGTCGCTTAGCGAGTATGGATGGTATTCGGACAACTCTGGAAATCAGACGCACGAGGTGGGACGGAAGAAGCCGAATGCGTGGGGCCTTTACGACATGCACGGCAACGTGTGGGAATGGTGCCAAGACTGGTATAGACACTACTCGCCAGACCACGTGACCGACCCCACAGGGTCGAAATCAGGCCGCAAACATTGCCGGGTGCTTCGCGGCGGATCATGGGGCTTCCATGCCGTCTACTGCCGCGCGGCGTATCGCCGCTATGACAGCCCAGACGGCCGGGGTCATTGCTATGGGTTCCGTGTTGCGCGGTCGTGAATTGATCTGGTTTGAACTCAAGAGATATCGGATTTTTTATGGGCGATCGCGTGAAGGTGCAGAACATTACGATCGGCGACGGATGGATCCAGGTCGATTTGATCCAGCATGGCCCTGATGATGCGATGTGTTGCCCGTCGCAGCGTGCGACGCGGTATTTCGAATTGACTCACGACAAACTGATCGAACGCTAACTCTAAACTCACGCCGCTTCTCGCACGCCATTCGTTGCCGGGTCGTCATGCATGCGTGAGATTTGCCCCCGCAGTCTCGTTCCAACCAATTCGTATTCAGGGTCTAACCTCTCATTAACACCCCGTAAGTAAGCTCCGCCCTCGCATTGCTGCACTAATTCTTACTTACGGACTGGGGAGGGAGGCGCGCATGCTTGGCACAGGAAAGATATTTCGGGCGATTGTATTGGGGGCGCTGTTGGCGCTGGGGACAACGCAATCTGCTCACGCTGTACTGCGGATCAACGAAATGATGATCAACGCACCCGGCGGCGGTGACAACGGATTCGAGTTCATCGAGATCAGCGGGGACCCGAGCCAAAGCGTCAGCGGTGTTTGGCTCGTGGTTATTGACAACGAAGGAACCGACATCGGCGTAGTGAATCATGCTGTTGACCTCACCAGCGCGGGTACGGTTGGTACCAACGGCCTGCTGCTCATCCGCGATTCCGCCAGTCCGCTCAGTCCCGCTCCCAATGGCGCCACGGTGCTCGTCGTCAACGACTTCATGCCCGATTTGGACAACGACCATCATGCGTATCTGTTGGTCACGGGCTTCACCGGTTCTGTGGCCACGGATTTGGACACGAACGACAACGCTACGCTTGAATCCACGCCGTGGATCGGTTTGCTCGATGCGATTGCAATCGTCAACGACACGACCGAACCGGACATTGCCAGTGCGCTTGGCGGGACCTTGATATCCGGCGCAGGCGTGTTCACGCCGGACGTTATTTTCCGGAACCCGAACAATCCATCGCAGATCATCGGCTGTGACGCGCTTGGCACGAACCCAGGGCCGTACACGATCGATCCGACGAACATCACCGATCCGGCATTTACGACGGTCCCTCTTACCCCTGGGAATGTGAACAACACGGGCAACATTGGTAAAGCGCTGGCCTTCAACGAAATTTTCATCAACGCGCCAGGCGCGGACAACGGGCAGGAATTCATCGAACTCCGAGGCAACGATGGAGAGACGGTCGACAACGTCACGATTCTTGCGGTCGACAACGACGGTGCTGCGATCGGCACGATTCTGAACGCCGTGAATATCTCATCCTCGATCACCGTTGGCGAGAATGGGCTTCTTTTGGTGCGCGACTCTGCAACGGTTCTGTCGCCCGTGCCCCATGTGGAGACCCGCATACGCGTCACGGATTTTGTACCGGATCTCGATGACAACAGCATCACATTTCTTCTGGTGACGGGATTCTCCGGATCGGTTGGGAATGATCTGGATACGAACGACGATGGCGCGGTGGACTCGACTCCGTGGGCCTCCTTGCTGGATGCGCTATACATCGCGGATCCGAGCGGGGAGCCTTCCATTGCCGATCCGCTGGGTGGCGTCAGCACGGTTGTGCAGGCTTTTACGCCGGATGTCGTGATCGTGGCGCAACTCGGCGGCACGCTCATTTATGGTGATGTGCTGGGTACGAATCCCGGGCCGTATACCTTGGATTTGGTGCAGGTCTTCCCGACGGATTTCATGGATGAACAGTTGACCCCGGGTTCAGCGAATCCGAGCGGGTTGTCCGCGTTACCGTTGAACAAAGTGGAGTTCTTTGAGGAGCGCTAAGCTTCAGGTTTGATTGCCAAGTGCCCATCCGGCGCGCCGGATGGGTTTTCTTATGAATGGGTCTGTCGCCGCACGATCGCGGCAAACGCTGTGGCCCACTGCGGACTCGCGTTAAGCGAGGGCACGAGAAGGAAGTCCTGTCCACCGTTATGTTCGAAGGACTCCTTCGCCTGGCCGCCGAGTTCTTCAATGGTCTCGATGCAATCGGCGACGAACGCGGGGGAGATAATTGCGAGGCGCTTGATGCCCTTTTTTGCGAGCGTGACTACGGTTTCATCGGTGGCGGGAGTGAGCCAGGGATCGCGGCCGAGGCGGGATTGGAACGCGATCGTAAATTTATCTGGAGTGAGGCCGAGGCGTTGGGTGATGCCTTCGGCGGTTGCAAAGCAATGCGCGCGGTAACACATCGGATTTCCGTTGAGATAGTTTTTGCAGCAGCCGGATTTTTTCAGGCAGTGATTTCCCGTCGGGTCGGACTTGCGGATTTGCCGCTCCGGCAATCCGTGGAAACTGATCACGATGTGATCGGGACGAAACCGATCGAGTTCGGGTTGCGCGACGGCTTTCCACGCGTCGAGAAATTCCGGCTCCACGTAGAACGGCGGCAGGACGGAAAGCGCGGGGACGTTCTGCTTGTGCGCGGCGGTCTTGTAGGTGAGTTCGAGCACCGATCCGAAGGTGGCCGAGGCGTATTGCGGGAACATCGGCGCGATGAGGATGCGCGTGGCGCCTTGCTTGATTAGTGAGTCGATTTGCGCCGGGATCGAGGGTTTTCCATAGGCCATGCCGATTTCGATGAGCGCATCCGGGAGTTGCTTTCGGAGCGCATCGCGGAAGTCCGCGCTGTTCGAGAGCAAGGGCGAGCCACGATCGGTCCAGATGCTTTTGTAGGCCGCGGCCGAGACCTTTGGGCGCGTGGGCAGGATGATAAGGTTGACGAGCAACCAGCGGGCGAGGGGGGCAATGTCGATGACCCGGGGATCGGAGAGGAACTGTTTCAAGTAGACGCGGACATCCGATACTTCGGGCGAGTCGGGGCTACCGGTATTGATCAGCAGAATTCCGGTCTTCTCTGGTCTTTTCATGGGCGCTTTCAATAAGTCTGCCGAAGGGATTATGTGAGCCGTTGTGCGGGTTTGCGACGCATCGAGCCTAACAAAACCCCAACGGTTAGCGCACGGGCCCAAGCGTCCTAAGTATGGGCGGAGTTTTGACTTGCACGGAATCCGTATGTTAGCATCCGCCGGTTGTGCCGTCTGAGGAAGGTCTTGGCGGCACTTGGCCTTAGCCGCATTCCGGTCTCCGCGAGGGGCCGGTGCGCCTTTTTCCGGCGGGATAGATGAGTACAAGCACGCCCAAAATGAAGTTTGGGATTGTCGGTTGCGGCAATATCGGCGCCGACCTGTGCATCGCCGTGCAGAAGGGTGATATTCCGGCAGAGGTTGCTGCGCTGACGGATATCGATTCAGAGCGCGCGAAGGTTTTGTTGCGGACCTTCCAGTTGGAAGCGGCCGTGTGCAGCCTCGACGAGAACGCGGCCAAGGTGGATTACCTGGTCGAGTGCGCGGGCGGCGACGCTGTGAAGAATTTCTTGCAGGCGGCGGTGCGTCACCAGACGGATTGTTTGGTGATGAGCGTCGGCGGCCTGCTGGACAATATGGCGTTGTACGACGAGGCGCGGCACAGCGGCATCCAGGTGCATTTGCCGTCGGGCGCGCTTGCCGGGATTGACGGGATTCGTGCGGCGATGGAGGCGGGTCTTCATGCGGTGACGCTGACGACGCGCAAACCGCCGGCGGGTTTGGCGGGTGCGCCGTACCTTGTCGAGCGCGGGATCGATCTGCGCGGGTTGGACGAGGCGATGGTGGTGTTTGAAGGCAGTGCGCGCGAGGCGGTGAAGGCGTTTCCGGCGAATGTGAATGTCGCGGCAACGCTGAGCCTGGCGGGCATTGGTCCGGACGAGACACGCGTGCGGATTATCGCGGACCCGGACATTTCGATGAACATTCATGAAGTGGTGGCGGAAGGCGCGTTTGGCCGGTTGACGGCGATGACGGAAAACCTGCCGTCGCCGCGGAACGTGAAGTCGAGTTACCTGGCGTCATTGTCGGCGGTCACGGAGCTGCGACTGGCGGCGGAGGCCTTTGTGGCGCATCAGGCGCACGCGGCGGACACCCCGGCGCGATAGAGTGGAAATGATTCCGCGCGGCGCGATGACGCCGTGTGAAACTGAGGAGACGAGTTCAATGTACGCAGTGGTGGCGACGGGCGGGAAACAAGTGAAGGTATCCGAAGGGGACACCCTTCGCGTAGAGAGAATCATGGCGTCGGTCGGCGACAAGATCGAGCTGAGCGACGTGAAGTTTATCGGCAAGGACGACGGCGTGGTGCTCGACGAGGCCAAGCTGAAGAAGGCCAAGGTCGTTTGCCGCGTGACGGGCGAAGGCCGCCGCAAGAAGATCCGTGTGTTCAAGTACAAGCGGCGCAAGCAGTACCACCGCACGTATGGACATCGTCAGGCATTCACGCAATTGACCGTCGAGAGCATCAAGGTCTGAGCGCGCTCGCGTTTCGAACGACGAAGGAGTTAGTACAATGGCACACAAGAAAGCAGGCGGCAGCTCGCGTAACGGCCGCGACTCGAACTCACAGCGCCTCGGCGTGAAACGCTACGGCGGACAAGAAGTACGCGCGGGGAACATCCTCGTTCGTCAGCGCGGCACGGTGTTTCATCCGGGACGCAACGTCGGCATTGGCAGCGACGATACACTCTTCGCGCTTAAGGACGGCGTCGTGCGTTTCGCGCTCATCGCGAAAGGCCGGCAGCGCATCGACGTGCTCGCGAGCGAAGCCTAAGCGGGACCGCTCTGGAAATGAGCTGTAGCCATGTTTATCGACCGCACGCGCATCCGAGTGACCTCCGGAGCGGGGGGCAACGGGTGCATCGCGTTTAGACGCGAGAAGTACGTCCCCTTCGGCGGACCCAGCGGCGGCGACGGCGGCGGTGGCGGCGACATCGTCCTGCTTGCCACGACCCGGGTGAATTCTCTCAACCACATCCGCTTCCACTCCATCTGGCGCGGAAAGCGGGGCGAACACGGCCTCGGCAGCGACATGGCCGGCAAACGCGCCGAAGACGTCGTCATCGAAGTGCCCATAGGCACGATTGCGCTCAAGGCCGACACGCAGGACGTCGTTGCCGATCTTTCCGTTGAAGGCATGCGCATCGTCGTTGCGAAAGGCGGCGCCGGCGGGAAGGGGAACGCGCGGTTCACTTCGTCCACTCACCAGGCGCCCCGGTTTGCCGAAAAAGGCGAACCCGGCGAAGAAGTCGAGCTCATCCTCGAACTGAAGCTGATCGCCGACGTGGGGATTGCGGGCCTGCCCAACGCAGGCAAATCGACGCTGCTCGCCACAATCAGCGCGGCACGTCCGAAGATTGCCGATTATCCTTTCACGACACTTAGCCCAAACCTCGGTGTCGTCGATCTTTCCGATTACCGCACCTTTACGGCGGCCGATATCCCCGGGATCATCGAAGGCGCGGCGCAGGGCAAGGGCCTCGGACTCGAATTTTTGCGGCACATCGAGCGGACCAAGGTTATTCTTATTCTCATCGATCCCAGTTTTGAAGATCCGAAGAAGACGTTAAAGACCCTGGAGAATGAACTTTCCGAATACAGCGACGCCTTCGCGGATCGTCCGCGCCTAGTTGTGTTCAGCAAGGCGGACCTGCCCGAGGTGCGCGAGAAATACGCCAAACGCGGGAAAGTGTTCAAAGACGCATTGCTGATTTCCGCGGCGACGGGCGAGGGTATTCCCGAGTTGCTGGAGGCGCTGTGGCAGGCCATCGAACGTGCGAAGGCAGGCGAGCCGGAGCCGGTCGAAGACGAGTCTTTCCGCGAATACGAACATACCCCCGCCTTTAAGGTCGAGCGCGAGGAAGATGGATACCGGGTCGAGGGCAAGAAGATAGTGCGGGCTGTGCGCATGACCGACTTTGGGAATGACGAGGCCGTGCGGCATCTCGACCGTATGCTCAAGAAGATGGGCGTGTACAAGGCGCTCAAGCGGATGGGCGCGGCCGAGGGCAGCACGATTCATATCGAAGAAGCGGAGCTTGAGTACCACGCTGAGTGATTTCCATGGCCGAGCCGTTTACCGACATACACACGCTGGTCGTCAAGGTGGGTACCACGCTGCTCACCGGCCCGCAGGGTTTTGACGGGCGAATCCTCGAGGGTCTGGTGAAGGACCTCGCGCGGCTGAAGGCGCAGCACAAGATGAATCTGCTCATCGTGTCGTCGGGCGCGGTCGGTTGCGGAATGGATCGGCTTGGCATGAAAGAGCGGCCGGCATCGCTCCCGCTTAAGCAGGCGACGGCGGCGGTGGGGCAGTCGCGGCTGATGCACATTTACGAGGCGCTTTTTCAGACGCATGGCGGCGGGCTTCATGCGGCGCAGGTGCTGCTGACGGCGCGCGACCTCGACGAGCGGCAGGGCTACCTGAGTATTCGGAACACGCTGAATACACTTTTTAATTTTGGAAACGTGGTGCCGATCATCAACGAGAACGATTCGACGGCGTCGGACGAACTGCGTTTCGGCGACAACGACACCCTGTCGGCACGCGTGGCGGCGAAGATCGGTGCAGATCTGCTTATTATTCTGAGCAACATTGACGGGTTGTACGACAAGAACCCTGCGACGCATGCCGATGCGAAATTGATCGCACATGTCGAACTCGTCACTTCGGAGCTGGACGGCCTCGCGGAAGACACAAGCGCGGCGACTTCCGTCGGCGGGATGAAGACGAAACTCACCGCGGCGCGCATCGCTTGCGCGGCGGGGCTGCCCACGGTGATTGCGAACGGCAACCGCGAGAATGTGGTGTCGAATGTTCTTGCGGGGACTGCGCCGATGACGGTATTCGGCAAGGCCGCGACCTCGATGGCGCACCGCAAGCGCTGGATTGCCTTTGGCAAAGCGCCGCGCGGGAGTGTCGTGATCGACGACGGAGCGGTGGGGGCGCTGGTGAAGCAGGGGCGGAGTCTGCTTGCGGCGGGCGTTGTCGGTGTCGAAGGCAGTTTCGACGCGGGCGAGGCGGTGAACATCCGGGACAAGGCCGGGCACGACGTTGCGCGCGGGTTGTCGAACTATTCGTGTGCGGACCTTACGGCGATCAAGGGCCTTAAGACGGGCCAGATTGCCGAAAAACTTGGGCACAAAGACTTCGACGAGGTCATTCACCGCGATAATTTGGTACTGTTATAACCTACTTTCTTCCTTTAAAAAGAAAGAAAGTAGGCAAAGAAAGAAATTGTTAGTGAGGGCAAGAGAAAGTTTGGCAAGACCGCGAGGGTAAGACGATGGCGGTGGTGGACAAATCGCTTCGCGAGGAGATCGAGCAGATCGGGCGTCAGGCCCGGCAGGCTTCGCATGCGTTACGCGGAATGACGCGCGCGGTGAAGGACGCCGCTTTGTTGGCCGTGGCCCAGCGTTTGCGTACCGCCGGCGCCGAACTGCGCGAGGCGAATGCGAAGGATCTCGAAGCCGGGCGCAAGGCGGGATTGACGAAGGCGCTGCTTGATCGCCTCACGTTGACACCGGAGCGCATCGAAGGGATGGCGGTTGGCCTGGAGCAGGTGGCCGCGCTGCCCGATCCTGTCGGCGATATTGTTAGCCAGACGGTCCGTCCGAATGGGCTGCGCATTGCGCAGATTCGCCAGCCGATTGGCGTCGTTGGGTTCATCTACGAGAGCCGGCCGAATGTCACGGTGGATGCGGCGGGCCTTTGCCTGAAGTCTGGGAACGCGGTTGTGTTGCGCGGTGGATCTGAGGCGATTCATTCCAACCTTGTTATTTCGAAGCTATTTATTGACGCGGCCGTGTCCGCGGGCGCGCCGGAGCATGCCGTGCAGATCATCGGCACGACCGATCGCGCGGCGGTCGGCGAGATGCTCAAGCTCGACAAGTATATAGACGTGATTGTGCCGCGGGGCGGGAAGTCGCTGATCGAGCGCATCTACAATGAATCGCGGATTCCTGTGGTGGCGCATCTCGACGGCGTGTGCCATACCTACGTCCACGCGACGGCCGACCTCGCGATGGCGACGACGGTCTGCCTAAACGCAAAGCTTCAGCGCCCGAGCGTGTGTAATTCGATGGAGACGATGCTGGTCGATGCTGCGATTGCGAAGCGTTTCTTGCCCGACATCGCGCGCGACTTCGCTGCAGCGAACTGCGAGCTGCGCGGGTGCGAGCGCACACAGGAGATTATCGCGTGCGCGCCGGCGACGGAGGAAGACTGGCGCACGGAGTACCTCGATAAGATTCTTTCGATCAAGATCGTCGACAGTCTTGACGAGGCGATTGCGCACGTGAACGAATACGGTTCGCACCATTCCGACGCGATCATCACCGAGAGCTACTCCGCCTCGGAGCGATTCCTCGACGAGGTGGATAGCGCAGCCGTTTTCGTGAATGCGTCGACGTACTTCCACGATGGCTTCCAGTTTGGCCTTGGCGCCGAGCTGGGCATCAGCACAAGCAAGCTGCATTGCCGCGGCCCGATGGCGCTCAAGGAATTGACGTCGCTGAAGTGGGTCATCCGCGGGAACGGCCAGATCCGGACTTAGTCCGGCTACGGCGCGCATGGCTGGACGTCAACGCATCGGGGTCTTCGGCGGCACCTTCGACCCGATTCACCATGTGCACTTGAACGCGGCGCGTGCCGCGCTCGATCAGGCGGGGCTCGATCGTGTGTTGTTCGTCGTGTCCGCGCGCCCGCCGCACAAGAAAGACGACACCGCGGCAACGCCGGAGCAGCGGCTCGCGATGGTGAGCACGGCGATTGCGGGTGAGCCGCGATTCGAAGCGTCGGACGTTGAATTTCATCGCGATGGGCCGTCGTATACCCATGAGACACTTGCGGTGCTTGCGCGGAATTACGCGGAATCCGATCTGTTTCTGATTATTGGCGACGATTCCTTCGCGGAATTTCCGTCGTGGAAAGAGCCGGAGGCGATCCTGGCGAAGGCGAAGTTGCTGGTGTTGCCTCGACCCGGTAAGGCGCGGCGCGCGCCGGAGTCCATGCGCGGAAAATACGAGTATCTTCCGTTTCAGGAAAGTGACATGTCGTCCACCGAGATCCGGCGGCGGGTGAAGGCGGGAGAGTCTGTCGCCGGGCTGGTACCGGAACCGGTGGAGCGATACATCCGGGAGCATCGTTTGTATGCGGATGCGTCAGACTTCGACACCCCACGGGCAGACGAGTTCATTGCCTTGCTGCGTGAGCGCTTGCCGGAGAAGACGTACAAGCACACGCTTTCCGTGGCACGCACGATGCTGGGCGCGGCGGATGCGGCGGGGATAACGGCGGAGCAGGCGGTGACGGCGGGGTTGTTGCACGATCTGTGCAAAGCGATGAAGCCTGAGGCGCTTGCGGAGAAGGCGAAAGGCTATGGGATCACGCAATTTCTCGACGTGCCGAATTTATTGCATGGACCGGTCGCGGCGGAGGAATGCCGCCGGGAACTGGATGTGCGTGACGAGGACGTGATTGACGCGATCCGCTGGCACACGACGGGCCGCGCGGAATTTGGCCGGGTAGGGCAGGCGTTGTTTTATGCCGATTTTTCCGAGCCGCGACGTCCGCATCCACAGGCGGCGGAGGCGCGCCGGATTCTTGAAGAGCGCGGGTTCGACGCGGCGTTGCGCTACGTTGTCGAGCAGAAATTCCACTATGTGAAAAAGAAGTTCACGCCCGACCCGAATTCGCAGGCCTTCGAGGAGTGGGTGAAGCGCCGGTTCCCGGAATGAGTCCCGCCGATCCCTTCGCCGATCTCGGGCGGTACTACGATGCGATCATGAAAGAGGTGGACTACGACCGCTGGATCGTAGTGACCTCGCTGCTTGCGGAACTGCTGCCGGCGAAATTCCAGCACGTGGACCTTGCGTGTGGTACTGGCCGGATGCTCAAACGCTTTGTGCAGCACAAGTGGAACACCATCGGCCTCGATTTGTCCGGCGGTATGCTGCGCGAAGCGAAGCGGGGGCCATACTCAGCGCCGCTGGTGCAGGCAGATCTCGCGGCATTGCCCTTCGCCCGTAAATTTCACTACGCCACCTGCGCTTTCGACAGTGTGAATTTTTTGCTGGAAGAAGAACAGTTTCGCGCGGCAATGCGCGAGGCCGCAAGCCTGCTGCTCGATGGAGGTGTTTTTTATTTCGACGTCATTACCGAGCGCATGGTGACGGAGCACTTCGAGGACCAGGAATGGGTCGAGGATAACGGCGGCTTCTCCACGCGCTGGGAAGGTCGATATGACCGCAAGACGCGCATCGCGGAACTGGATATTTGTGTCAACGCGGGCCAGAGTTACTTGACCCGCGAACGCGTGTACACACCGGGCGAGATCAAAGCAGCGATTGAGGACGCAGGACTCACGCTGCTCGGAGAATTCGATTCGACGACGTGGAAAAAACCGACGTACCGAAGCATTCGTATCGACTACGTCGCCGTGCGCAATCCACCGAAGGGCGCCGTGAAGAAGTTGGACGAGATTGCGCGGAGAATTCGGCTAGCGCTTGGGAAATAGCCGAGAGGGTCGCGCTCCCGGCTATCCCGGCAGATGCAGTGCGTGCAGAACTTCACTGGTGGCGCGGGATTTGTTGAGCACGTAGAAGTGAATGCCGGGGACGCCTTTTGCCTTGAGATCCTGGCATTGCGCGATGGCGTGGGCGACGCCGACTTTGTGTTGCGCTTCGGGGTCGGGCGCGGCCTTTTCGAGATCGCTGCGGAATTTTGGCGGGAGTTTCGCGCCGCAGAGGGTGGTCATGCGGTTGATTTGTTCGTAGGATGTAGCGGGGATGATGCCGGGGACGATGGGTACGTGGATGCCGGCGGCGACACAGCGATCGCGAAAGCGATAGAAATCCGTGTTGTCGAAGTAGAGTTGCGTGATGACGACGTCGGCGCCGCAATCGACCTTGTGCTTGAGATGATTCAGGTCTTCGTCGGCGTTCGCAGCTTCGGGATGCTTTTCGGGATATCCTCCGACGGCGATGCCGAATTTGGGGAACTCAGTGCGGATGAGCTTCACGAGATCGCTGCCATACCGCAAACCGCCTTCAGTGGCCTGGAAACTTGTTTGACCCTTGGGGGCGTCGCCGCGGATTGCGACGATGTTCTGGATGCCCTGCGCTTGCGCGCGGCGTAAGTATGCGCGGAGATCATCGACCGTTGCGTTTACGCAGGTGAGATGCGAGGCGACCGGGCCATCGCCGATCCGCTGTACACGCGCGAGGGTGTCGAGCGTTTTGTCGCGCGTGGAACCGCCGGCGCCGTAGGTACAGGTGACGAAATTCGGCTTGAACTTGAACAGCGCACGCAGGTTTTCCTCGAGTGCGACCGTGCCCTCGTCGGACTTGGGCGGGAAGAGTTCAAAGGAAAGGACGAAGGGATTGGCGCGGTAGATTTGGGCGAAGTTCATGGACAGCGACTGGCTCCGGGCTAAGGGTCGTGCTGTCAATAGATTACCTCGTGGCGGCATAATGGGCAAACCTCCGTCCAAGGGCTAAGTCCCAGCCACAGGTGGGTAGGTTCTTGGGAACGTCGGGATGGGGGAGCGGGACTTTCTCCAGAGGGTGGGGTGTATTTGTGGGGATAGGGGAAGGTGAAGGGCCAAGCAAGAATACGAAACGCGGGCGAGTTTTATCTGAAGCGATGCGAGTTCGTACCATACGCAGTTCTTTTTGACGAAACGGAGAGGCAGTTGTGACGTTTTTAGAAATGCTGAAAGACCGGGTGATCGTGCTCGACGGCGGGATGGGCACGCAGACCCAGACGCTGGATTTGCACGATGCGGATTACGGCGGCGCCGACTACAAGATGCTCGGCGACTTGCTGTGCTTTTCGCGGCCGGATGCAATCGAGAACATTCATTTCCGCTACTACCAGTCCGGCGCGAACGCAGTGGAGACGAACACCTTCGGCGCGTCGCCGTTCCGCTTGTCGGAATACGACTTCACGAAGATCGACCTCGCGAAGTTCGGCGCGTTGCCGCAGGAACTCGAACTGCGCCGTGCGAGCTACGAGCAGATTGCGTACTGGATGAACGTGAGCGCGTGCAAGCTCGCGGCGAAGGCGCGCACGCGGTACCGTGCGACACCGGAGTTCGATGGGCGGCCCTTGTTCATCATCGGCAGCATCGGACCGAGCAACCGTGTTCTCTCGAAGACGAACGCAGACTTGCGCGTGTCGACCTTCGAGGCGGTGTCTGACAATTTCTATCACCAGGTGCTGGGTCTCATCGACGGTGGCGCGGATGTGGTTCTGTTCGAGACGCAGCAGGACATCCTCGAAGTGAAGGCCGCCGTCCACGGTGCGCAACGCGCGCTGGCGGAGAAGGGCGTGCGCCTGCCGATCATGGCGCAGGTGACGGTCGATCAATTCAGCAAGATGCAGATTTTCAATACCGATATTCATGCCGCGTTGGTGACGGTGGCGGGTATCGGCGTCGATACGTTCGGTATCAATTGCAGCATCGGCCCGGATTTGATGACCAAGACGGTCGAGACGCTCTCGCGGTATTCACCGCTGCCGATTTCGGTGATTCCGAATGCTGGCTTGCCGGTATCCGAAGCGGGGAAGACGGTTTATAAATTTACGCCGGAGGCGACGGCCGAACATCTGAAACGCTTCGTCCAGGAATTCGGCGTGAACATCGTCGGCGGGTGCTGCGGCACCGGGCCGGACCATATCCGCGCGGTGAGCGCGGCGGTGCGCGGTGTGAAGCCGAAAGTTCGTGCGCCGCACGATGGGATATGGGTCTCCGGCCCACAAAACGCGATTGAACTGGACAGCAGCCGCACGCTGATCATGATCGGCGAGCGCTTGAACGTGCGCGGATCGAAAAAGGTGCGCGACGCCGTCGAGCGCGAGGGTGGCATTGAACATGCTGCGCTCGAGGAGGTGGTCGAGGAAGAAATGGGCGCGCTGGGCGTGCGCCTGATTGACGTGTGCATGGACTCGAACCTCGTCGATACGACGACTGTGCTCAAGGAAGTGATCCACGAGCAGACGGCGGACTTTCCCGGTGCGATGTGTATTGATTCCTTCGCGGTGGATGCGCTGGAGGAAGCGTCGAAGGTCTATCCAGGACGGCCAATCATTAACTCGATGTCGCTGGAAGAAGTCGAGCCGGGCGTCACGAAGATCGAGGCCGTGATCCGCGCGACGAACTTCCATAACCCGCTGTATGTGGGTCTGTGTGCCGGGCCGAAGGGGCCGGCGGCGACGCGCGAGGACAAGGCCACGCTTTCGCGGCAGATCGTGGAGACGGCGGGGCGCTTCGGCGTGGGTCCGGAACGGATTCTTATCGACATGAACGTGTTTCCGCTGGGGTCGGAATCGGATCCGAGTATGAATTTCGCCTTGGAGTCGCTGGAGTCCATTCCGCTGATCAAGGCGATCCATCCGCGCCTGATGACCTCGTGCGGCGTGGGCAATCTCACGAACGGTTTGGCGAGCAAGCCCTACATGCGCAAAGTGCTCACGTCGGTCTGGCTCGACGAGGGGCGCAAGCGCGGGCTCGACGCGGCGATTGTTAATCCGAACCACTATGTGTTCGTCGAAGATCTCGACAAACACGACTATGATCTTGCGCTGCGCGCGATTCTCAAGCGCGACATGGAGGCCTTCGACGAACTCGAACAGATCGCGGAGCGCAAGAAGGGCGGCACGGGCGATCGGCGCAGCAATTACGACGATCTGTCCGTTGAGGACGCGATCTGCGAAAAAGTATTCGACGGGTACAAGGAGCGTACGGCGGGTTCCGTGGAGATTGACGGGCACTCGTATGCGTATGCGGACCGTATCGTGTTGCAGGCGGCTGAGGCGATCAAGACGCACGAACCGCTGGAATTCATTAACAGCCACTTGATGGGAGCGATGAAGCGCCTGGGCGACGGATTCGGCCGTGGCGAGGTTTCTTTGCCGCATCTGCTGAAGTCGGCCGACGTGATGAAGCAGGTGATGGGTTTCCTGGAAGAATATATGCGCGTGCGCTCGGGCGTGAGCCTGCACGACAAGATCGAATACAAGGGCACGATCGTGATTGGCACGGTGTATCAGGACGTGCATTCGATCGGGAAGGACCTTGCCAAGACACTGTTTGAAAATTACGGCTACCGCGTGATCGATCTTGGCGTGATGACGCCGCTGCAGGAGTATATCGACAAGGCGAAAGAGTACAAGGCCGACGCGATCGGTATGTCCGCGCTGCTCGTGCAAACTTCGAACCACATGATCACGGTTTCGAAGATGATGAAGGAGCAGGGGCTCGAAGACACGTATGTGTTAATTGGCGGCGCGCCGGTGAGCGATCGACACGCAGCCTACGTAGCGCTCGCGGGCGACGAGGACGTGGCGCACATGCGCAAGAACGTGTTCTATTGCCCGACGGCGATGGACGGCGTGAATGTGATGAACGAGCTGGTGTCGGTGGACGACGCTGAGCCGATTCTGAACCGGAACGTCGAGCGTTTGCGTGCGCGTTACGAGCGTGCCGTGCGCCGCGCGCGCGAGGACGAAGAGCTCCGGAACTCGCTGCCGCGACGTATGATTTCATTTGAGAAGTACACGCTTCCTCAATCGCCGTGGTTTGCGCCTGAGTTGGTATCGGTGCCGTTGGTGAAGTTCCGCCCACACATCGACAAGCGCAATTTGTTTTCGCTGAATTGGAAATTCGGCGCGGCGTCGAAACAGGTGAAGCAAGGCACGACGCCGGAGGAATTGGAGCGGCTGTTTCTTGAGTGGACGGCGAAGGCCGATGCGCACAGCTGGCTCGAACCGCAGGGCGTGATGGCGTGTTTCCCGGCCTACTCCGACGGCGACGACGTGGTTGTAGTCGATCCGAAGGACCGAAAGACTGAGATCGCCCGGTTTAGGTTCGACATCGTCATCGGCGCGAACCGGGACGATATCGTCGCCGGCGCGCAGTATTTCCGGCCGAAGGGAGCCGGTGAATTGGATGCGATTGGGTTGCAGATTTCATCAGCAGGGCCGCGCGTGGACGATCAGCTTGCGGCGTTCAAGGCGGGAGGGGATTCAGAAGCGGGCTTGTTTCTTCAAGGCCTTTCGGATCGCATCGCGGAGGACATGGCCGAGTACGTGCATCAGCAGTTGCGCGCACGCGTAGGCCTTGGCGGTACGAGCCAGGGCACGCGATGGTCGCCGGGTTATCCCGCGATCACGCGAATTACGCAGAACATCGACATTCACCGATTGCTTGGCGCGCAACAGCGCATCGGTGCGCATGTGACGGAGGCGGGAGAGTTTTTCCCGACCGGCTGCACCGCGGCGATTGTGTCATTTCACCCTGACGCGCGGTACATGTAGCTGGACTATCGTGCTGCAGCTTGTAGCCTGCCTGCGAGTTCACGAATGGGCTCACCGACGATTTCGATTTCGGAGGCTTTGGGATTGACTGCGCGTGCGCGCTCGACGTACTCGAGCGCGCGGCGCAGGGATTCGAGCGCGACCGGGATAAGCGTGCGATCCTGTGCCAATATCCTTGCCTGAATTTCTAAGGTCGTAGCCGAATTGAGATGACACATCATCTCGAAGTACCGCGGATCGAAGCGCTTGATACCGCTGACGCGGCCCTGGCGCTCGAAAAGCCGCAACGCCATTTGGTATTCATTCTCTGCCAGTGATGTTTCACGAATATCGCGCGAGGCCATGTAGGTCCGGGCGAGGTAGAAGTGCGCACCGGGGTGGTCCGGATCGAGCAGCAGATATTCCTTCAGGAGTTTTTGAGCGTCTTCGTAGCGCTGATCGAGGCAGAGCCGTTCGGCCTCGTCGAACTTTGCCTGTAACGCGGCAGCGTTTGGCGCGCGATCACACCCAGTTCCGAGAGAAAGAAAAACGGCGGCGCACACGATTGCTGTGCGCCGCCGGTTCATTACCATCTGGGTTGCAGGCGGAAGAAGGCCGTGTTTGCGCCGATGCGGCAGAAGAAGGTGACTTCTGTATTCTTCGCCTGTTTCTCGGCTTCGATCGCGGCAGTGAAGGCCTGCAAGTTCGGCGTCGGACGGCCACCGAGCGCGAGGACGACGAACCCAGGGCGGATGCCCCCGAGCGCGGCTGCGCTGCCCGAGCGGACCCGGCGCACGATCACGCCCTGCACGTCTTCCGAGAGGTTGAGCGCGATGCGCACGTCCGTTGTCAGTTCACGAACCGTTAGGCCGAAGACTGTGTCTTCTGTTTCCTGCGCTTCGCGGCCGGACTTCGGGCGCGGCAGCAGGGTAAGACGGAGTTCCATGGGCTGCCCACTGCGGACGAGGGAGAGCGGGAGCGGTTCCCCGAGCGGACTTTCGCGCACGAGTTTGGTGAAATTCAGCACGTCCGCATCCTGTTTCGCGGTCATCGGCCGCCCGTTGAATGAAACGATGACGTCGCCCATACGCAATCCAGCACGATCCGCGGGAGAGCCCTGGATCACCGTGCTCACGATAAGCCCGCCGGTCTTCGGCAGGTTCCAGTACTCGGCGAAGTCGTCTGTGAGTGGTTGCGTGTATACGCCGAGCCATGCGTCGTCGCGTTCGGAGGTGTCTTCCTCGCTGGGCGGCGCGGCGATGTACTTCGAGAAGAGCGCGGACTGATAGACCAGAGGATGTCCGCTACGCGTGTAGAGTTCGCCGCCTTCCTGCGTCGACAGATCGAAACCGACCACGCCGATGATCTTCCCGGTTTGATTGACGACGGGGCCGCCGACGAATCCGAAGGGTACGGCGTCGTCGAGGGCGTAGGTCATACGTGGTTCTTTGAGCGTTGCGCCGATACGCCGGATTTGAATTGCATGCGCAAAGTCCAGCGTCTCTCGCAGCAGGCCGATGACCATGATCGGTTCGCCGATCGCCATCGCGGACCCTGTTTCAAAAGTGATGTGCGCAAGGCGTTCCGGCGGCGAAGTCATGCGCAGAAATGCCAGATTGATGTCCTCAGGTTTGTGGAGGAGCTGCGCGTCGTACTTCTTCTCTGGCGCATCTGGGAACGACACCTTGATATTCAGCGGACGGCGGTTCTCTAGCACCATGTGGCCTTGGGTGAGGATGAGGCCGTCCGCCGAGACGACGACGCCGGTCGAGTTTGCTTCGCGCAGGCTGAGTTCACCTGTCGATGTGTTTGTGATCTCCAGCGAGTAATCGAGCAGGCACAAGGCAGGACGGACCGCGTCAAAGGATTTTTCGATGACGGACTGCGACAGGCCGTCAGGCGATACGACGGCGTCGGCCTTGGCCAAGCCCGCGGCGAGCGCGAGGCAGAGGATGAACGGGGCAGCTTTACTCAATTTCTTCACCCTCCTGGGCGGCGGCACCGGCCTGTACTGCAGCGGGTCCCTGTTTGAGGAGCACAAAGCGCGACAGTGCGCCGCTCTTTACTGTGAGCAGGATACGCGGCGTGACTGCGGCCAGTTTTGCCTTGAAAATCGTCTCGAATTCATCCAGCCCGTCGATGGGCTCACCGTCCACGACCAGGATGATGTCGCCCTGCCGCAGGCCGCCGGCATAGGCGATGCTGCCGACCTGTACGCCCGACGCGAGCACGCCCTGGCGCGAGCGAAGCTGCGCGCCGCGAATGACTTCGGGCGTGAGCGAGGAGACCGTGCATCCCCATTCCTTGATTTCGATCTCGTCGCCTTCGCGTGCGCTCTTTTCTTCTGTCGGCACGGAGACTTCGATTGTCTTTCCTTCGCGCAGCAGCAGCAGTGAGACGTCTGTGCCTACAGGTTTGTCGGCGATCAATTTCCGGATCGCGGGGAGATCTTCGGTGAAGCGTGCGTTCGTGGCTACGCCGTCCACGCTGAGCAGGATGTCCCCGGGGCGGACGTTTGCCTGGAACGCCGGCGACAAAGGATCGACATCGCCGATGAGCACACCTTCCTGCTTGGGATCGTCGGTGTAGCTGGTCATTTCCTGGAGCATCGCGCCGATGGAGCTGCGCGTGACTTTCCCTTTGGCGATCAGTCCGTCGATCACCTCGCGCGCGATGTCGATGGGGATGGCGAAGCCGACGTTGTCCGCGCCTTGCAGTTTGCGCGTGTTGATGCCGACAACTTCGCCTTTGAGATTGACCAGCGGTCCGCCGCTGTTTCCTGGATTGATTGCGGCGTCGGTCTGGATCCAGTTGTTGAATGGCGCACGTTCGGAGGAGATGTCTTCGAGATTGCGATCGGTGACGCTGACGATACCGAGTGAGACGGAGCGGGAGAGACCGTGCGGACTGCCGAGCGCGAGCACGGTTTGTCCGGCTTGGAGGTTTGACGAGGAGCCGAGCTTGACCACGGGCAAGTCAGTGCGATTGGTCTTCAGTTTGAGTACCGCTATGTCAGTGAAGGGATCGACGCCGACGACTTCTGCATCGACTTCGTCCTTGTCGAAGAGTACACAGCGAACGCTGTTGCTCTGTCCGGCGACGTGTTCATTCGTGACGACGTAGCCATCGTGCGAGATGATGAAGCCGCTGCCGATGACGGAGACTTCCTGCCGCTCACCTTCGCGGAAGATTTCCTTCACGGGCCTCACGTGCACCAGAGCCAGGGCCACTTTCTCCTTGGCGCGGATGACGGCGCTCTCGGTGGCGGTGCCGGTGGTGACGCATCCGGCGGCGGTCACGATCAGTGCGGCGAGCAGTGCTAGAGAACGAATCACGTGTAGGCGACTCCCAACCCCATAGGCAAGAGAGAGATTATAGACCACGGCGCAGGGCCGATTCAGTGTGGCGGTGTGCTTGGCCGAAGCCTGGCGAGTGGGACGCGAATTGACCCGCATTCGGGCGTTTTGTTTTGGGGATCGCTCTGCTATAATCGACGGGCACGGGGGAATTCCGAAACACTCTCTATGAATAGTGGGGCGCGCCCTGCCTTGGGCGGCCCGACGGGGGAACCACATTGCGTAGCTTTCTGCGTAGCCTGCCCGGTCTATTTTCGCACGACATGGGCATCGACTTGGGCACGGCGAACACGCTCGTCTACGTTCGCGGCCAAGGGATAGTCCTGAGCGAACCCTCGGTTGTCGCGGTGAACCGCGACCGCATGGGCGAGGTCCGCGCGGTGGGCAACGAAGCCAAGATGATGATCGGCCGCACGCCGGGAAACATCGTGGCGATTCGCCCGATGAAGGACGGCGTAATTGCCGAATTCGACATCACCGAGGCGATGCTGCGATAATTCATGCAAAAGGTGCACAACCGCCGCCGTCTCATCACACCGCGCGTGGCGATCAGCGTTCCTTCCGGGATTACGTCTGTTGAGCGCCGCGCGGTCGAAGAGAGCGCGCGCAACGCCGGCGCCAAGCATGTATCGCTGATCGAAGAGCCCATGGCGGCGGCGATCGGCGCGGGGCTTCCTGTGCAGGAACCGCAAGGGTGTATGGTCGTCGATATCGGCGGCGGTACGACGGAAGTTGCTGTGATTTCATTGGGCGGTATTGTGTTCTCGAAGTCTGTGAAGGTTGCGGGCGACGAGATGGACCAAGCAATCATTCAGCATCTCAAGCGCACCTATAACATGATGGTCGGTGAGCGCACAGCCGAAGAGATTAAAATTCAGATCGGGTCCGTCTTCCCGTTGAAGGAAGAGATGGAATTGCAGGTCAAGGGCCGCGACCAGGTCATGGGCCTGCCAAAAATTCTCACGATTACGTCCGAAGAAATCCGCGAGGCCTTGCGCGAACCGGCGACGGCGATCGTCGACGCGGTGCGCGTGACGCTCGAGCGTACTCCGCCCGAACTTTCCGCGGACATCGTCGATCGCGGCGTGGTCCTGGCGGGCGGCGGCGCGCTGCTGCGCGGACTCGATCAGCTTATCTCCAAAGAGACCGGCCTGCACGTCACCGTAGCGGAAGACCCGCTTACGGCCGTTGTGCTGGGTACGGGCAAGTTCCTCGAGTACAGCAAAGACTTCAAGGGTGGCGATTATTAGGCCGTGGCCGTCAGCCGTCGCATAAGCAGTGGCCAACGTCCAAAAGTCATTCTGATTGCGCTGGTGCTCCTGTCGGCGGTGTCGTTGGCTTCGGGCGCGCGCGGCCGAGCTGTCTCTGATGGTGTCCGCACCGTCATAGGCGTCATCTCTCTGCCCTTCCTTGCCGCATTCAATCGGATCGAGGATGGGTACCATTACACGACCGGCCTTGCGACCAACTACAGCGACGTTCGAGGCGAGAATCTGGCCCTTTCGGTAGAAGTGGCACAGTTGGAACAACGTGTTTCAAGTGTTTCAGAGCTCGATTCCGAGAACAGGCGTTTGCGCAAGATGTTGTCGTTTCAACGGCAGCACCCGGAGTTCACGATTGTTCCTGCCGAGGTGATCCAGCATGCGCGAGGAGTTCTCACGGTCGACCGCGGGAAGTTTCACGGTATCCGTGAGTCTATGTGCGTGATCAGCCCGGACGGGGTCATCGGCATGGTTTCGCAGGTCGGGCCGCTGACTTCGAGCATTGCCACGCTCCAGAGTCAGGATTGCCATATCGATGCGATGATCAAGTGGAACCGGGTCCGCGGGCGGGTTTTCGGCAGCGGCAGCGACCTCAGCGCGCTGTGCACGATGCACTATATCGACCTGGCTGACCAGATTCGGGAGGGGGACGAGGTGGTCGCCAGCCCGGACAGCGTATTCCCGCCGGGGTTCCTGATTGGACGGGTCGTCGGTGAGCCGAAACGGGGCCAGTTGAGCCAGTCGGCGGCCGTGATGCCGGCGGCGGACCCATTTCGCGTCGACGAGGTATTCATTTTGCTGAGTGCGAACCTGGATTGGCGCGAATACGTCAACCAGGCGACAGAGACGGCCGGCGCGGGGGACGATGCCGGTCTGGTGGACACGAGGACTGCGCAAGAACGGCTCGCGCCTTAGGGCGGCCGGGGGACGAGGCACACGTGGTACGGACGAATTTCATCTGGGCGGTGACCGTCATGCTGACGGCGCTGCTCGAAGCGCAATGGCCCTATCTGCTTCGGGTGCAGGGGGTCGTACCGCAGCTTGTCCTGATTCTGGTCATCTACTTTGCCATCGTCGACGGCGAAGAGCGCGCGATGCTCACGGGTCTTCTGGGTGGTTTGTTTCAGGAAGTCGCGACGGATGAGGCCCTGGGTCACCGGGTGCTTTGTCTCGTCATTCTTGGCTACGCCGCGGGGACGATGTCGCGCCGGCTTATTACCGAGAACCCTGCTGTGAAGGCGAGCGCGGTGTTTGTCGCCAGTGTCGTTCATGGTTTTCTTTATCTTTGCATCGACTATCTTCAGCGCCCGGGCATGAGCAATGTCTCCGGCCAGCTTGCGGCGCTTTTGCCGCAAGCGTTTTACACGGCCCTCGTGACTCCGCTGTTGTTCGCGCTGCTCGCGATCAGTCCCATGCCGCAGCATCGCCGGGCGGTCTGACCATGACCGCCGATCCGCGCAAGCAGAAACCCTCGATCGCCGAGGGGCGCGTGCGATTTCTGGGTCTTGCGATTGCCGTAGCCTTCTGTGTACTGGCCGGACGCCTGTGGACGCTGCAGGTTTTGCGCGGCGCAGAGTTTCGCGGCAAGTCGGAATCGAATCGCTTGCGTATTGAACGGCTCGAGTCTCCGCGTGGCGCGATCCACGCTCGCCAGGGTCCCGATCGCGACGTGGTGCTTGCCGACAACCGCGCGGCTCGCGATCTCGTGGTCGTGCCGGCGGACATCACGATTGAGGATGAGTTGCTGTGCCGGCGACTTGCCGATCTGGTCGGGATTGATCCCGTTAAGTTGCAAGAACAGATCGCCCGTGCGCGAAAGATTCGTGAACCCTTCAAGCAGATTCTGATCCGTGGCGATATTCCGGCGACGGTGTCCGCGCGTGTTGACGAATATGCGTACGCACTTCCCGGCGTGTTCACCGCCGTGCGGCCACTGCGGCGCTATGTTTATGGAAAGACCGCCGGTCAGCTCATGGGATACCTTGGAGAGATCAATCCCAAAGAACTCGAGAGCCGCAAAGATCGCTACAACATGGGCGACTTGATCGGGCGCGCGGGAGTCGAGCGGCGCTTCGAAGATCGCTTGCACGGCGAAGACGGTCGCATGCTCGTCACCAAGTTTGCCGCTGGCACGCCGCAGATCCGCACCGACCCTTACGGCAATCCATACATCAACAATCTGGTCGACAGCCTGGGGCATACGCTGAGCGTCGAGGAAGAAGTGCGCCAGGCTCGGCCCGGCGAAGACGTATACCTTACGCTCGACATCGACTTGCAGGCCACGGCCGAGCGTCTGCTCGAAGGGGAGCACGGCGCGATCGTCGTGCTCAACGCGGAAAACGGCGAAGTGCTGGCGATGGCGAGCGCGCCGGGATACGACCCCGCAGTTTTTGTGAGCGACACCGGCGGCCGTGAGCGCGGCGAGATTCTCACGAGCAAACCCAACCGGATGATGAGCCGTGCGTTTCAAGAAGTGTACGCGCCGGGTTCGGTGTTCAAAGTTATGCTTGCGGCGGCGGCGCTCGAAGAAGGGGTGATCAATACTTCGACGAAGTTCTATTGCCCCGGTCATTTTAAGATTGCGCCGACCGGCCGTGCCTGGCACTGCTGGCGGCGCCAGGGGCACGGTGAGGTCAACGTTGTGGATGCACTCGCGTTTTCGTGCGACGTGTTTTTTTACAAAGTTGGTCTTGAACTCGGTGTCGATCGCATTAACGAATGGGCAAAAAAACTCGGGCTAGGGCAGAAGACGGGAATTGATTTGCCAGGCGAGGTGGCGGGGCTTGTCCCGTCGCGTGAATGGAAAGAGGCGCTGCTCAAGCCGAAATTCCCCGATGCGGAATGGGAATACCGTTGGTATCCCGGCGATACGGTGAATCTGTCCATCGGCCAGGGTGAGACCTCGGTGACCCCGCTGCAAAATGCGGTGATGATGGCTTCGATTGTGAACGGCGGCTATCGCATTGTGCCGCATATCGACCGCAATGCAACGCCGTTTCGTTCCGAAAAACTCCTGAGTGACCACACGCTGCAAATTGTGCAGCAGGGTCTGCGCAAGTGCGTCGAGAAGGGTCCGCCCGCGCCCAGCGGCACGGGACACGAGGCGTACATTAAGGGTATCGACACTCTGGGCAAGACGGGCAGCGCGCAGATGGTCAGCCTGGCGCAGCACGAGCAATACAAGACCGAGGAGGATATTCCCAAGGAACTGCGCGATCATGCCTGGTTCGTTGCGGGAGTACTCGATCACGATCCGAAATTGGCCATCTGCATTCTCGTCGAGCATGGGCACCACGGCAGCTCTGAAGCCGCGCCGCGCGCCAAGGACATCATCTCGTCGTTCTACGAATCCTGGGGACAGACACCGCCTGCGCGCGTGGCCGCCGCTGAGACGGAGGCCCGATGAACGCACCGGCGGGGCGCAAGTTTGAGTTGGGCGTGCAGACCTTCAATCTTTGGAATCTGCGCCGGGTGGATCCACTGCTGGCGCTGTTCGTCGTTTCTCTTGCCAGCTATGGTCTCGTCGTGCTTTACAGCGCAGGACGGAGCGAATACGCGCCGATTCCGCACGTGATCAAGCAGTCTATTTTCTTTTCGTTAGGAGCCTGCATCGCGCTCATTGTTTCTTGTATTGACTACCGCTTTCTCATCTCGCTTGCGCCGGCAGTCTATTCGATCTTCATCGGTTTGCTCATTGCGGTATTGGCCGTGGGCGACGAAATCAAGGGCGCGCGCCGCTGGCTGGATCTGGGGCCGATTGGTTTCCAGCCGTCGGAGTACACGAAGCTGGTGATGGTGTTTACGCTGGCGTGGTACTTGACCCTCATCGGCCGGCGCATCGAGAAGCTGCCGTATTTTCTGCTTACTTTTGCCGTTGTCGGTGTGCCGGGCTTGCTGATTTTTAAGCAACCTGATTTGGGTACCTCCTCCGTGCTGGGCCCGATTGCTGTCGCCATGCTCTTTGCAGCGGGCTGCCGGGTGCGTCATCTGGCGGGAATGGCGACGCTGGGGCTCATTGCCCTGCCGATCGCGTGGACACACTTAAAGGACTATCAGAAGCAGCGCGTGATGACGCTCATCGATCCCAGCGCCGATCCGCAGGGTACGGGATACCACACCATTCAGAGCATGATCACCGTCGGCAGCGGCGGATTGACGGGGAAGGGCTATCTCCAGGGGACGCAGACCTACCTGAGCTATTTGCCCGAGCATCACACGGACTTCATCTTTTCCCAGCTTGCGGAGGAGTTCGGTTTCGCAGGTGGCTGCCTGGCGTTGGCGCTTTTCCTGTGTTTGTTTTGGCGTGCGCTGTACATTGCGCGTTCAGCTTCGGACCCCGGCGGCTCTCTACTGGCTGTCGGCTGCGTCACGTTGCTCGCGTTTCACGTTTTCGTCAACACGTCGATCACGATTGGTATTCTTCCCGTCACGGGTATCCCGCTTCCGTTTTTCAGCTACGGCGGTACCTTCTGCCTGACCACCATGTCTTGTGTCGGAGTTATTTTGAGTGTAAATGCGCGGCGCAGCGTCCCCGGCCAGGCCGGACGGCCGCTCGTGCTCTCGCCCGTGCGTCAGGGGATTTCATGAATGAGATTGTGATCAATGTTGAGTCGCTGGAGACCCGCATTGCACGGGTTGAAGACAAGCGGCTATCGGAACTTCGCGTCGAGCGACACGGCGAGCAAAGTTTGGTTGGCAATGTATACCGAGGCCGTGTGGATTCGATTGTGCCCGGTATCCAGGCGGCCTTCGTGGACATCGGCAGCGAGCGAAACGGTTTCTTGTACGTGGGCGATATTGCCGCGGCCGAGGGGGACTTTGATCTCGAGGATGTCGAGCAGGCGCGCGGGAAGTCGCGCAAGCCGCAGCGGCAGGGCATCGAGAAGATGCTCAAGAAAAACCAGACGATCATGGTCCAGGTACAGAAGGACACTTTGGGCACCAAAGGAGTCCGTCTGACAAACTACGTCACGCTGCCAGGCCGCTATGTCGTGCTGATGCCGACCGTACAGCAGATCGGGATTTCGCGGAAGATTGAAGATCCCAAGGAACGCGATCGCCTGAAGACGATTCTTCGGTCTTTCCGGAAGAACAAGCCCTATGGCTTGATTCTGCGGACGGCGGGAGAGGGTAAGCCCGAAGAAGAAATTCTGGCCGACTTGAGGTATCTCAACAAACAGTGGGACCGCATCAAGAAGGTCATGGAAAAGGACAGCGCGATTGCGCTTTTACACGAGGACCTTGGCGCCGTGTTGCGCACAGTCCGCGATACGTTCACGGAAGATGTTGGGCGGCTCACGATCGACAACGATGAGGCGCTCGCAAGCATCGTTGACTTCCTGGACGTGTATGCCCCGGCGCTCAAGCAGCGTTGCCGGATTTACTCGGGAAGCAAGCCGCTCTTCGAGCGCATGGGTATCGAGGAGCAGATCGAAAAGGCCTTGTTGCGCCGGGTGCCGCTGAAGAGCGGCGGGCACATTGTCATCGATCAGACGGAGGCGCTTGTTGCGATCGATGTGAATACAGGAAAGTTTACCGGCAAGAAAGCGCTCGAAGATACCGTGTTCAAGACGAACATGGAGGCGTCCGACGAGATTGCCTACCAGATGCGTTTGCGCGATCTCGGCGGGATTATTGTTGTCGATTTCATTGACATGGAACAGGAAGCGAATCGCCGCAAACTGATTCAGCATTTCAAAGAAGCGATCAAAAAAGACCGTGCACGGATCACCGTTTCGGATATTGGCGAGTTGGGCATGGTGGAAATGACGCGCAAACGCGTGAAGCACGATCTCATGCGCCAGCTCTCGCAGCACTGTCCTTATTGTGCAGGTTCAGGCTGGGTACGCTCGGTTTCGACCATGACCTTCGACACGCTGCGCCGGATCGAGAGTTTCTTCTGCCGCTCAAAGGAAAAGAGCGTGCTTTTGCAGGCGCACCCAGACGTCGCGCGCCGCCTGCGCTCGGACGACAAGCATCTGATCGATCACCTGGCCGCGGAGTTCGACCGGCAGGTCGAGGTCGAATCCGTTTCTGATTTTCATATTCAGGAAATCAAGCTGCTCAACACGCGGACGCGCAAGCTCATCGAAGACTTGAGCGTAAGCCGGTCCGCGGAGTAACGCCGCGGAGAAGAAGTGGCGGGAGGGGTCTATGAAGCTGATTGCGCTGATTGCCGGATGGGCGCTCGTGGTCTTCGGGGCGGCCGTGGGCGCTGTAGTTATCGAAAGTCTGCTTTACCGGCGGCGGATACAACGCGAGGCTGCGCTTCACAGCCAGCTCGGCGTCGGCGGAGCCTCCGCCGCGAAACGCCGTTAGGCCTACATGTCGAACGCGGCGAGTTGGGGCCTACTTGTTATTGGGATCATCGGCCTTGCGTCTGCAGGCGCTTTGGGTTTTCATTTCTTTACACATCGCGATCGGCGCCAGAGTGATCGGCGGGGAGTTCCGCGGCGAGGCCGTTCCGAAGCAAGCGCAGAGGCTGTCATCGAGGATCGCAGGGCGCGCCGCGATCGCCGCTCCCGCGAACGCCGTTCCGACGCCGAATAAGCAATTCCAGCGGTTATTGCGGAGGCGCGGGTGAATCCGCCGGTGGCGTTTCCGCCGTGTCCGGCGCTGCCGGTGCAGATTCGCTCGCAGGAGCCGGGCTTTCCGGTACGGTCGCGTCTGGTGCGGGCTGCAAGGTATCTACCGTCGGCGTATCGGTGGGGAACAGGTCCGGATGCTCGGTGCGTAATTCGTCGAGGCGTTGTTGTGCACGCACCGCGATCGTGGAGCCGGGAAATACTTCGAGCTGGTTGCGGTATTTTTCGATCGCGCTCGCAAGGTTTTTCTCACCCTCGAAGCAACGGGCGATATTGTAAGGCTGGCGTTGCGCAGCGACGGAGTCGGGCCACTTGGCGATGACTTCATCGTAAATCCCGCGGGCTGCGGAGAAATTACCGGCGTCTTCTTGGATCAAGCCAAGGCCTTCGACGGCCTCCGGCACGAATTCATAGTCGGGATACGATTCGCGCAGCTTGGTGAAGGCGGTCCGTGCGCCGTCGTAATTGGCTGCTTCGAGGGCGCTCTCGCCTTGAAGATAGAGGGCGCGCGCGGCGAGCGGTGAACCGGAATCGACGATCTTGCCCAGCGCCGCGCCGCGTTCCACGGCGTCTACGATATCCAGCGCCCGCGCGAGTTCCGTCGCGGCGGCTTCCAGAGTGGATTTCTGCGAAAGCCGGTAGATGCCGGTGATGATAAGCACCAGGACGACCAAACCCGCCGCACCGATATACGTCCACGGGTGCGTCTGGACGTGCGTGAGAAACGCGCGAAGGTCGTTCTTGGGTGCTTCATCGTCACCGTGAATGCGTGTGCTGTGCGTGGGTGTAGTGTCCGCCATGGTCCTCTTTGCCGGGAATGCTGGAGATGATTTGTATGCATCAGGAGCAGGCGCTTCCTGAAGCGGGCGGGATGATAGCACGTGCCTTGGCGGGTGTTAAACCTCGATCGTCACGGCGCTGATTAGTCGCCGGTGGAGAGAGTTGCGGGGCCTTCCTTGCCGGCAGTGCGTTCGTAATGGCCTTTGCCGTTTTTGCGGTAGGCCGTGAAGCCGTGCTTCTCGAGATTCTTGTCACTCATGCGGGCCTTGTCGTGGAAGCCGCTGGTAAGGCCCGCGATGTTTACCGGTTGAAATATGCGACGGACCTGCTGGCCGGTTTCGGGGTGGCGCTCGAGCGGCGGGTCGCTCATTTTGCGCAGGACTTCGAAGGTCTCGCCGGTGGAGCCGTCGTCATTTACGATTTCATAGGTATAGAGAGGCATGGGAGTTTCCAGTCCGTATCCCTGGCTATTTTACCACGAATGAGGGCCGTGCACGCGGCGACTCCATCGGGTTTCAGTGTTTGCGACTGGAATACCTACGGTCAGGCGATTCCCTGCGCCGTTTCGTAGGCCGCGATCTTGTCGGCATGGCGGAGTGTCAGGCCGATCTGGTCCCAGCCATTCAGCAGGCGCTCCTTGAGGAAGGGGTCCAGCTCGAAGCGGATTTTTTGACCGTTCGGACGCGTGATGGTTTGCGACGGTAGATCGACCTCCAGCGTGTAGCCCGGAGCGGGCGTGACTTCGCGGAAGAGCGTATCGACGTCCGCGGCGGACAGCGTGATCGGCAGCATTCCGTTGTTGAAGCAGTTGTTG
>SXGT01540527.1_pt1 | contig 33363 bp, 34 predicted proteins | sample 3176221 | NCBI WGS metagenome assembly SXGT01 (sample SAMN11356862, study PRJNA531348) | freshwater metagenome | isolation source: freshwater sample F1-120 | place: China: Fuxian Lake, Yuxi | collected 2017-12-25 | reverse complement strand
TCGCTCTGACAGCGTGTATGCATAAGCGGTTGACCATTCTCAATGCTATGCTGAAACATCGGACACCCTGGCAACCGCAGGAGGTGCAAAACTAAAAAAATAGACAAGGCCCCCTTGACAACCAAGACAGTTGCTACGCTCCTCCGTCGCTCCGGCTTCCGGCAGCAGGTGAGCGCCAGCGTTCGGCAAAGGAAATGAAGATGCTTTTCGTAAGTCGGTGGCTTCTCATCTTTGGCGTCCTGTTCATCACTGGGTGTCCGACCGTCCAGACCACCCAGCCGCTGTCGGATCCTTTGACGGCCGAGCCAGACGAGTCGCTGTACGGGCACTGGTTAGCAACGGAAAAGGAAGACGGTAAGACCAGAGAACTCCATGCTTTCATTGGTAAGCACACGACGAAAGAAAACCCAGAAGCGATCATGGAAGTCTGGGTGATTCACTGGGAAAGAGAAGATAAAAAATTAGACGGTGGATTATATTATTTTACAGTCACTCGAATTGGTAAAGCCTCGTACATGAATCTAATCGGCGTGGATACCCCGTCCGTAGGCTCCAAGGACATGCCCCTCAGCCTCTCTGCAGTGGGAAGCTACGCGGCGTGGACGAAGAACGAAAAAAAGAAGTGTGGAATCGTAAGATATAGCTATGAAGGTAATAAACTCCAGATCTGGGTCCCAACAGATGTCAAGCAAGCGTTAAAGGGTCTCAGCGAGGCGGGAGAACTAAAGTTGATCGGTGAGGTAGTGACTATCGATAGTTTGGTGCGATACCTCCGAAAGAATAAGGGCGAAGAGCTGTTTAATAAACTCGCCAGGACATTTAGCAAGATACCTTAAAGCGAATAGGTAAAGGGAGGGTGTCAGGAACCGTTTCTTGAGGGGTTCGAGCAGGGAATCACAGTAGGCTAAGGTCAGTCAGAGACTCAGGGCGGAGCCGAACAAGCGCGTGCAGCTGACGCTGACGCGTGGCGTTATGCGTCCAATTACGTCCGCAAATGAAACGAAAGGCATAAGGAGAACCTCAAGTGCAAGCTGCACGTCGCCATTGTCACTGCCTTGTCGGAAGAACTCAAGGCGGTTCTTTTTCATTTGCGGTACTGGCGTCAAGTTACAAGTGCCCACTACACGACAGCCTCGTTTTTTGAGACATCGTCTGCAAATGGACTGAGGGTAGTCTGCGCGACAACGACGGCGATGGGTCAGTTAGCAGCTGCAAGCCTGGCACAAGAGGTACTCAATGTTTGGAATCCCAAGATCTTATTATTGGTAGGTATAGCTGGGGGATTAGATCACACAATCTCCTTGGGAGATGTTGTGGCATCAGAACAGATTGTCGATTACGAACTGGGTAAAGTCTCTTCCGAAGGCTTTGGGCCACGATGGTCCGTGTACCGCACTGACGCAGCCCTACTCGCTCGTATTCGAGGCTGGACGAGGCAGAATTGGCAGACATACGTACGGTCGAAACGTCCCCGCGGGAATGCCAAACCACATTTGCATACAGGAGTGTATCTCTCAGGAAACAAAGTAATCGCAGACGAGCGCTCTGCGGGAGCACTTCGTGCGGTATGGCGAAAAGCCGCCGCTATAGATATGGAAGCAGCTGGCATCGCCTCAGTTCTCTATCATCGTCAGACTCCACCAGGATTTCTAGTCATCAAGGGCATCTGCGATTATGCCGACTCGAAGAAAAATGACGATTGGCAGGAATATGCCGCTGATGCTGCCGCATCTTGTGCCTACTCCTTCGTGCTTGACCAACTCGAACCTGCTGATCTTATCTCAACACCAGCAACTTCCGACAGCACAGGCGAACTAGCTCTTCGAGGGCTCCGTCTTGCTCTTGCAGAAGCATTTGATCTCGGCGAGTTGAAGACCCTCTGTTTTGACTTGAATGTGGATTGGGACGAGATTCCTGGTGTGAGGAAAAGTGAAAAGATAGTTGAGCTTGTGAAGCATCTCACACGACGCCGCAAACTTGAAGAGCTTATCCGACTCGTCAATCAGGAAAGGGATAACATTCTCAAAGCTTACAGCCAAGACGGGAGCGCATAACAAACGCATGCAGGTGACGGCAAACAGCGTCCGCTCGTGCCTCGCTCCCGCTGTTCGCCGCACCTGATGCGCAGCGTTCGGCGGCGGACCGAAAGCACGGGCAAGAGCAGGCAAAAAAGATAAGAGCAGATCGTCTTCACGCCATCAGCACGTTTTCCTCATGGACTGATCTCTGACAAAGCTTACAATAGTGCCTTGTGTGGCCCTTGGAGAAATAGGGTTATCCTCTGTCGTCACAAGACACCAATGTGATCAAAGGTGGCAGTCATGGCAACACAGACCATTACGATTCGTGTGAGTTCTGAAGCGGCACGGGTCTATAATACCGCGACGGCTGAACAACAGTGCAAGCTGGAAGCATTGCTCAGTCTGAAACTGACGGAAGTGGCGCAGACGACACGACCATTGGAAGAAGTCATGAGTGAAATGAGTCGCAACGCGCAAGCGCGTGGTCTCACCCAAGAGATCCTGGAATCCTTGCTCAATGAGTGAGCGCGTACGGCACGTCTTTGATACCAATACCCTGGTCAGCGCCGCATTATTTGAGCATTCAAAACCTGGGCAAGCCTTGCGCCGCGCCCTGAGACGTGGTCGGGTGTTGTTGTCATCCTCTACCCTCGCGGAGCTGGCCGAGGTGCTCCAGCGTGAGAAGTTCGCCCGCTATGTGACGCCTGCGGAACGCGAAAAATTTCTAGTCGCCTTGGTGAACAGGGCGCTCTTTTTGGAGCCGACAGAAGAGATTCAGGCATGCCGCGATGCCAAGGATGATAAGTTTCTGGAGTTGGCAGTCAGTGGCAGAGCTGCGTACATCATTAGTGGCGATAATGATCTGCTGGTCTTACATCCCTTCCGCACTATCTCCATTATAACGGCTGCAGAGTTTTTGCAAGCCACTGAAGACGAGGCCATGGACGAAAAAGCCGAACCAAGGCATGGAGCTGACGGGGAATAGCGGGAGCGAGGAACGAGCGGACGCTATTCCCCGCAGCTCATGCCCGGCGTTCGGCTTCTTACACCGCTGACACAGCCACATAATGGCAAGGAATTGCGTAGCGCCTCCTTATCGCTACTGCCTCTGTCTTGGGAACGTTTCCTTGGAAGGCATCACAAATGGCCCATGAAAGTTTGACCACCCGTACAGACGCGAAACTCCGCTACGCGAGACTGCACATTACGGAGTTGCGCGAGTGCCAGGAGGCAGGCAGGGGGCACGACTTTGAGAGGGCGCATCAAGAGGCGTTCTTCGCGCAACTATTTGGGGCTTACGCAGCTTTGTTTCAGGAACTCAACGAGGACTTGGCTTGCAGCTTGAAACCGGAGAGCATCAGTCTCGGGCAATTGCGCAATGCAATGAAGGCCAAAGGGCCGGTGAGTCCAAAGCTGACGGAGCTTTACAACTTGGAGCAAGCCCCTACTACTTGGCTGGCCCAGGCAAAGACGATGCGAGATCACGTCACGCATGTTGCAGGTATTCCATTGGTGTTCTACCAAGGTGGGCCAAACCACGGCACTGCCTCGTTTCGTCATCCACAAACCCTTACAGAACTTCCAGGTGACTATTGGAATCACTTGGAGCTATGGGTGAACGAGATGGAAAGCCTTGTCGCTCGCATGCGGAAATGAATGAGGGAAACCAGGGTTGGAGTCACATAATCGTGCGCCATCCCCATACACCGTGGGGACACAGGGACGTCAAACGGGGGTCTGCCCAAGCCACACGCCGAACAAGCGCGTGCAGGCGACGGGGAACAAGCTCCGCTCCTCCGTCGCTCCGCCTGTTCCCCGCGCCTGACGCGTGGCGTTAGGTGCCAGCAACAGCGGGTGTGAGAAGTGAGGACGTTACGCTATTCTATATACAGTGCTGGAGAGAGTCATCCCATTCCAGAGAGGAGAGTACATGGCAGAGCAACCATTTGTGACTGATATTCAGACCCTACGTACCCGTGCGCGTCAGCACATCGAACAAGGGGCCGTCACCCCAGGATATCGTGCTCACCGCGAGACGGTCATTCGGCTGTTGAACGAGGCATTGGCCACGGAGATTGTCTGTGTCCTGCGCTATAAGCGCCACTACTTTATGGCGTCGGGCATCAATGCGCAGAGTGTGGCACAGGAGTTTTTACAGCACGCCAACGAGGAACAAACGCATGCGGACCAGATTGCCCAGCGCATCGTGCAACTCGGCGGTGCCCCGAATTTCTCCCCCGATGGCCTGATGACCCGGAGCCACTCCGAATACATTGAAGGCGCCACGCTGCTCGACATGATTAAAGAAGACTTGGTCGCCGAGCGCATCGCCATCGATAGCTACCGTGAGATGGTCAATTACTTTGGGAACGAGGACCCCACGACCCGGCGGCTGATGGAAGGGATTCTCGCCATGGAAGAAGAGCATGCAGACGATTTGGCCAGTCTGCTGGAGGAACTCGGCTCCTAACGGGTGGCACCCCAAGACAGCCCACCCAGCCGACCACCCGAGCGCGTGAGGGGCTCCAGATGTCTGTGGGGCTGGTAGACCGGCGCTGCGTTCCTCCTCCAGGGTCCGCACCTAACAATCGCGTGCAGGCGACTGGAAATAGCCTCCGCTCATTCTTCGCTCCGGCTATTTCCAGCGCCTGACGCGTGGCGTTAGGTACTCCAGAAAGAGAATTGGCTATACTCTCCAAAGTTCTTACCATAGGAGGAGAATTCCCATGCATACCTATAGCGCCCTTCTCCACGGGGACCGTCTGGAGTGGCTCGGCGAGGTGCCGGTCTCCCAAACCGATACGCCGCTGCGTGTCCACGTGACTATTGTAGAGCCAGAGCCGGTCGCGGAGGCGCACATACGCTGGCCTGCCATGGCCGCCATCCTGGAGAAGCTGGCGGCACAAGGTGCCTTCGCTGCCGTCCAAGACCCTGTGAAGTGGCAACGTGAACTCCAGCAAGATCGGGCCTTGCCGGGGCGTGAGGGGTAATGCTCGTCGATAGCAATATTCTCATCTATGCGGCCCAACCGGAGTACGCCCAGTTGCGGAGGTTCATTGCGGACTCTACGCCCGCTGTGTCTGCCACCAGCTACGTGGAGGGACTCGGCTATCACCAACTCGAGGACGAGGAGAGGCAGTATTTGGAAGCGTTCTTTCGTTTGGCGCAAGTCTTGCCCCTCTCGCAAGCTGTGCTTGAGCAAGCCGTGGCACTCCGCCACAGCGGAAAATGTCCCTTGGCGATGCGCTCGTGGCAGGGACAGCGCTGGGACACGGGCTGACGCTGGTGACCCGTAATGTCAAGGATTTCCAATGGATTCAAGGGCTATCGCTCTTCAACCCCTTTGATGAAGAGCCTGAACAAGAGCAAAATGAGCCGTGTTAAGGCACAGGAAGCCATCGCCATGGTGTCAGTTGTATAGGTCTTCGCAGTCTTGGCCGAGGCACTGCCCCTAACAATCGCCGGCACCTGACACCGGGGAGCGCGGTTGGTTGGTAGTCTGGGTCACGTTGTACTGCTCCACTATGCAGGTGAGGCGCGGCGTTCGGCGCCCACAAGGCGTGGGGACAACATCCCACGCCACGAGGACGCCCCCCGCTGGAGGGACGGGCCCGGGGCACGGGAGCATCCGCTCATTGACGCACCTGATGGATGCGCAACCCGAGTATACACGCCTCCAGCTTGGTGAGTACGCTGCGGTAATCGGGGAGACGCTGGGCGGGGTCATGGGCCAGCATCGCCATGACGAGCTCGGAGGTGGCGTGTGACACCTGTGGATTGACATGATGGAGGGTGAGCACGTCGGCGGGCCACGAGGCGCCGTGCAGACGCTCCACGATGCTCCCAACCTGGGCATGGGGTTGGCCTGTCAGCAGATGGTAGAGCGTCGCTCCCAGCGCGTAGATGTCGGCGCGATGGTCTCCCGCGGCCGTGTGCTGGCTTTCAGGAGCACGATAGGGCCGTAGGGCTGCGCTGACCAGATCCTGAGGTGGCGGGCTGTCATGGGGGTGCCTGGCGGCGAAGAGATCGTGCGGCATATGCCAACAGTAATCCACCAGTTTCGCTTTGTTCTGCGCCGTGACGCGAATGTGCATCGGACACACCCCGCCATGGCAGAAGCCGTGTTGGAGTCCGCCCTGTAAGCCCTCCGCCACTTGTTGTGCGATGACCAGAGCCTGCGCCTCCGGGAGTATACGCGCGTGCGTAAGGCGTTCGGCCAGGCTCATCCCTGCGGCAAACTCGCTGACGATCACCAAAAAGCGCTGGTACGTGGTACACGCCAGCATCCGTGTGACATGGGGATGCCGGATACGCGCCATGGCGTGTGCCTGTTGGATGAGGAACTCCACCAGTGCCGGTGCAGGGGTTGCGGCATCAAGATGCAGCACCCGCACCACCGCCTGGAAGTCGAGGCGCGTGTGGCGTGCCGAGAAGGTGCCGCGGACCTCATCAGCGTAGAGCTTGGTGTCAAGACGGAAACGATCAATCGTAGTCCCCAGAAGCTCATCCCATTGCACCGTTGCCTGGCGCACGGGCGGAGAAGCCTGGCGTGGGGCCGCCGGCGGCTTTTCGAGTGTACGGCGTGGGGCAGGGGTTCTGGCCTCGGTGGATCGCTCCACCAGGCGCAGAACGCTCTGCCCGCTGGGGAGCAGGCGCAGCCCTGCGGGGCCAGAGTGCGGGGCATTGGGGGACATGGCCGTTTCATCTGCTTGTGAAGGGGATAGGGGTGCCGGTAGTGTCATGCTCTCTCCTCTACGACCTAGACGTCGGGCAAGCGGGTGGGCCATTGCCCACCTCGCGCCCTGCCCCTATACCGCGTGACGCCGTCCCACCAGCCGCTGCCACCAGCGGCGGTGTTGCACGGGCGGCGGGGGCTCTGGGATGACGGGTGGCCGCGCTGCTGCTGCCGCGACGCCGAGGCGGTCTGCCAGTTCAGTCGCCAGGGCCGCAAAGGCGGTGTGCACGTTCGCGCTGTGGGCAAACGTGAAGCCCGTCTCAGACGCAGGACGCAACAGGGCCGGGTCAAATGGGATACTGCTCTGCCACGCCACCTGCGGGAATTCATGGCTCATGACCGTGAGCGTCTCACGTGCGGTGGCTTGCTCGCCAGCCGCGATGGCGGGTTGGCGGTGATACGGCACAAAGCCGCCAAAGATCAGTGTCGGTTGTGCCACCTGCGCCGTGGTCAGTAGACGGAGAAAGTCCGGGGTATGGCGAAACGCTTCCGCCTCCATAGGCAGCGGCGACAGGACGTAGTCGCTCAGACCGATGCTGTATTCCATGGCAGTACGATTCTGGGCACTGGTGTCAAACAACACCCAGTCGAACTTGGGAAACCAGGCTTGGAGTGTCCCCAAGTCGGATGGCGGGGTCGATGCCTGTGTCAACCAGCGCCCGGTACCTGTCACAACCTGGAGGCCCTGCAGAGACGTGGCACGCAACATTTGTATGCTGCGGCGATCGAGGACTGTCCCAGAGTCCGAGAGCCCGTCCAGGCCATCCAATTGGCCCCTGGGGTCCGCATCGACCACCAGCACTGTGGCACCGCTCTCGGCCAGAGCAGCGCCCAGATTTAAGGCCAGGGTTGTCTTACCGGATTGCGCATACAGATCAGCAATGGCTACTTTCATCGTACACTCTCCTCAGCATATGCGGCCGCGATAGGGGCCAGCATGAGACCCTGGCACATAGCGCTAAAGGCCAGAAACGTGGCGTTGGCGCCGTCCAGGATGGTGGCGCGGCCCTCCAACGTGAGGCTGAGACCGTTCATCGCCTCTTTGTAGACGCCCCAGAGCGCCTGCTGCTGCATCCCATACGGATCCAGGTAGGTAGTCCCGGCCTGCGCCGGGAGCGCATACATCTCGCGGACTTTGGCAGCCTGGAAACGTCCACCGTTTTTGCTGCCTTCGAGGACGTAATGCACCCCCAGCACCGCGAGAGACGCCTCAGTACGATAGGTCGCCAGCCGCGTGAGGAATTGGGCTGTCGCGGGCACAGGCTGGAGATCATGGAGATCACTCCCAAAGTAGCGCAAATCGTCCACCAGCCGGGAGGCGTGGTAGTGACAAGGCTGCACCACCTGCTGAAGGGCCGGCACCCGTGTGACGAGCAGGCGCAGGGCCTCTTCCAACGGCTGATGGATCAAGAGGAGTTGTTCGAGATACGCGATAAACAGCTCCTGTGATAAGCAGCCGCGCATCATATCGCGCTGTAAAGCCTGGCTTTCCGCCTGGGTGTGTAACGCCTGGGTGGCGGTACGCAAGTGTTGCATCAAAGGTGCCGTGCCGGCGTCGGCGTGCATGTGTACTCCTGTGTTGTATACGTGTTAGCCCATGTGGGGATCGTTAAAGACCGCAATGGCTTCGTCGAGCATGGCGCTTAACGGCGCGCTGGTTTCTGCGCCGAGATGCGCCACGACTTCAGCCTGTAAAAGACGGTACGCATCCTCCACAAATGTCTGGCCGAACTCGAAAGCATTCAGGATGGTACGATACCAGTACAGCATTTTATCTTTGGCATAGTCGGGATCATCGAGTACCACCGCATACAAGCAATAGCCCAGCACGCTGCGCATATCCCGCCGGGTCTTCACCTCGGTGAGGGCATAGCGCTCGAGTTGTTGCGGGTAGCGCTGATAAAGCTTCGTGACCGTGGCGTGTACGATGTCTTGTTCGTGGTGTTTCAGGGCCAGCGCCACGGCGGGCGTGTGACGCACATGTTCAGCATGGCGGCGCAGCGCTGCCAGTTCCTCGTCGGTGATCGGTCGCTGCAGTAGCTCCACACTCAGGTGGAGAAAATCTCGTCGCATTCGTCGTCTCCTCATCGGCAAGCAGGGTAAGTTACGCGAGACACCGTTGGGCTGTCTGGACCAGCATCTCGGTTAAGCGCTGCACCGGACCAATCTCCAGGTGTCTAATACAGTACTGTTGTAACAAGGCGTAGGCGTCGAGCATCACAGCGTGGTCAAATGGCACTCGCTGCGTGACCGTGCGCAGCGCAGCGACGGTCTCCTCATGCTGCGCTTGGCCCCCCGGCAGGAGCGCCAGGGCGCTCGACCGCAACATGAGCCGCTGGTCATGCTCGGTCTCCGTGCGCGCCTGACGGTAAGACTGCATGCGGGGCCCGTGCGCGGCGAAGAGGGCGGTCTGGGTATCCTGGAGGATGACGGTCTCTTTGTCTGCCAGACCCGCCATGAGCACAATATAGTCCCGGGCGCTTTCCAGGGCCGTGACCAGTACCTGTTTGGCAGGATGGCGGAGATGCTTTGCGGCACTGCGTGCCAGGCCGTCATAGGCCTCCCACATACAGGCGGCGCCAAAGCGCCCATCCAGGAGGACTTCGGCGAACATCTGCAGCCGCTGCACCAGGAACTCCCCGCCGCCTTCGGCCACGGCAATGGCAGCGCACCGTAAGAGGCAGTGCATGTCACGCACCGTGTTGTCACGGCAGCCCCGCATGGACTGCAGCACTGCCGGATAGGCGCGAAACAGTGATTCCACACTCTCTACGATAATGACGTCGGCACATTCCGCCAGTTCCGCCAGCAGAGTCATGGCCTGGAGGGTCGTCTCCAGCACGGGGCCAAAGATGGGCTGCAACGTCGCATCGAGCCGGGCCTGGACTGCCTGGCCAAAGGTCTCGTAGGCCTCACGCAACACCTCGGCGCCACGCTGCTGAGCTGCGAGGACAGCGCTGAACTCCCACAGTCCCTGGGCCAGGTGACGGCTGCCGCCGGGCACCAGGGCGAGTGTACTGCAGCGCAAGGTCTGCGCCAGATCGGCAGCCCCCTGCCGGCATACGCCTAGAGTGTGCTGCACCTGCTGGGGTAGACGCGCCAGAGTGGTCTCCATTATGGGGGTGACGATAGCCTCGATATGGGTGCCGAGGTCAGCAGCCACCTCAATACACGACTGGCTACGTTGCAGCACAGGTAGGAACCAGGCCTGCTGCACAGCGGGGAGCACCGTGCGTACGGCGTGGAGAAGCGTCGTGTATGTGGTATGCAGCATGGCTCGTGGCATCTTGACGTCCAAGACATTGTCCACACACCGCGACAGGCCACGCACAAGATGCTCTTCGCCGCCGGGTAGCAGCGCCAGGGCAGCGGTGCGCAGGAACGTCCGGACATCACGCGTGGCTCTGGTGTACCCATCGGCATAGCTTTCCACCGCCGTCGCACATTCGGCGCGCAGCACGGTGCAGACTCCCTCCACGATGGACTCTTCCACGGGGGCCAGGGCCAGACACACCTCGAGATAACGCCGCACCTGGTGCCAGTAGGGCATCAACAAGGCGAGCGACTGGGCTTGTAGGGTCTCCATGCAGGCCTCTTCCAGCATGACAAACGAGGTGCGCAGCAGGGCGGGGTCCAGGCGATGGGCAAGCAGCGTCTCGCCAAACATGGCAAAACGTCCGGCGCTATAGTCGGCTGCGCCGGGTAACAGGCCCAGCGCCAGGTGGAAGAGCAGCTGTTCCTGATCACGGCGGGTATAGAGCCGGGCCGTGGGATGCGCGGCATAATACTCAGGATAGTGCGTGGCGAGCCGTTCGGTCACACCCGTCAACATCACCTCACCCTTTTCCGCAAGATCGGCGCCGAGCGCTAGGACATGGGCGGTGCGATGCAGGACGGGTATCAGGGTGGCACGCGACCGAGCCCGTAGGGTGGTACGACAGGTGTCGAGGAGGATTTTGTAGGCGTCGGTCACCAGGCGTGCCCCAAAATTGAAGCGTACCAGCGTCCCTTGAAAACCCATGACCAGCCGGATCAACTCCTCTTGTCCCCCTGGCAGGGTGGCATAGGCGCAGTGCTCCAGGACAAGGCGCTCGTCACGGGCGGTCTTCTCGATATACTCGGCGGCGCGGTCTTGATCTGGATGCAGGTGATACAGGGTGTCAACGCTCTGCGTCAGTAGCGCGTCCATGTGCATCCCCAGATCGGCGGACAGCGTAATAAAATCACCCACCGGTTGGAGCTGCGCGAACAGTTCAAGACTGCGCCCGGCATCGAGGTGCGTGCGGCACGTGTTGGTGAGAAGCTCGTAGGCATCTTCCATTATGGTCACGTCAAACCTGGCCTGCACAATGGCTTCATGGTACGTGCGCAGCATACGAAACACCCGCTGAGCGCCGTCAGGTAGCATGCCGCGGATGCTGTGCAGGAGCACGTGCTCAAAGTCCTGGGCTGTCTTGCGGGCGCAATCCGCGTAGCGGCTGGCCAGATCAGGATACTGCGTGAACAGGGCAGCAACCGCTTCGTCCAGGATCAACGCCCTGGTGGCACCCACTTCCGCGCTTACCGTCAAAAAACGCGCTCCGAGACGCAACCAGGCATCACAGGCACTGGCCGCCTGGCCCGCGAGCTTTTCCCATACCAGGTCCCGCAGGGCCGCGGTAGCGTATTCGGTCACCTCGCCGCTGACGCCACTCTGCCAAAAAGCCGCCTGGAGGTCGCACAGGAAGTCACACCACCTGGTGTAGTCGTCTACCGCCATGGCCAAGGCGGTTTGGCGCAGCAGCCACACCAGAGACTGTTCCAACATCGGCGTTGCCCCAGGCACGGTGGCCTCCAGGTCCGGGAAGTGTTCTGTGGTCTGGCGCAGCGCCGCTTGCACCAGGGAAGTTTCGAGCGGCCGGAGGCGGGCCAGGACGTCACACCCGACCGCCAGACGCTGGGCGTGGCTGGCAATCCCCGAGATTTCCTCGTCCGTGAAGTGGCGTTGGCGCGCACGATCAATAAGTTGCTCTAACGGTTCGTACATCTTCCTCAGCTCCTTGGTGTGTAGGGCGCGACGCCCTGCGTCGTCATGATGGGCTCGACTGTGAACACGGAGGCATAGCGCAGCACGGCATCCCGTTCTTCCAGCACATACAGATGGGCTTCTTCCATTCCATGCTCATAGTCGATAACCTGCCCGAGCACCGGCACCGGCGCCATGGCACCGGTGCTGGGGTCCAGGACGTACAGTGTGTTCGTTTCATCCAGCCCACAGAGCCAGCCGCGGGCGCCGATGAGGCGATGCAAGAGCCGTGTGATCGGCTGGGGCGCCATCACTTGCCCACTGCGCGCGACGCGCATGACCTGTGGGCCCGCGGGGGTGTCAAGGATGATCCAGGCCCCGGAGGCAAAACGGCACCGCGTAGCAGCGACAATGCGCCCGGGCAACCAGAAGTGCGCCACTTCCCGGCCATAGCGGTCGTAGAAATACACCCCCTGATCCTCCGAGTCATAGCCCAGCACCATCAGTTCCCCCTCGTGGTCAAACGTGACGCAGACGGCCGCAGCTGGCGCCTCCAGCATGCCGGACCAGCAGAGGGTGCCCGCGTGGTCGTAGTACGACACCGTCTGGCCCACCACCACGGCGGCGGCTTGCGCCTCAGGAGCAAAACAGACTTGCTGGGCCTCCACGTCCAGGGCCCAGCGCTCCACAGCGGCTTCCCCAGGCTGCAACACGAACACGTCGCGTCCGTTGAGCACCGGGAGGATGCCGTGGCTGGGCGTCCCCAGGCGTTCCAGCGCGCCTTGATACCAGACATCGCCTTTGCCGGCCTGTGCGTTCAAGCCGTGCACGCCTATTTGGGTAACGATGAGCAACTCCTGGTTATTGTCCAGGTTGGCGAAGCGCAGCGACTTGGAGTCAACCGCGCGGGACCATTGCGGCGTGAGTTGTATCTGCCCAAAAGTCATCGGGGCGCGCTCCAGCGCCCGCGTGGCAGAGGCAGCCAGGAGCGGTGTTTCCTCAAAGCCCTGGCCAAAGATGTTGGCCACATCGTGCGTCGGCCTGGCTGGCGCGGGGCTGGCGGTGGGGGTGGGCACGTCCACAGACGCTACGGCGGGAGGCGCGGCTGGTGGTGCGTCATTGTTAAACATATCCGCAAACAGGGCTGCACCCGTCAGCGAGCGCGTCGCTGCCGCGCCGGTCTCTGCCGGAGGCTGCACTGACGTTGTGCCCACAGGGCAGGACACGGTGAGGCCGTGCGCCTGCGCCAGGGCCTGCAGCGCTGCACACAGGCGCAGCGCATCGGGGCGTTCTTCCGCCTGCTTGGCGACCATGCTGCAGAGCAGCGCGGCCGCATCTGCAGGCATCCGCGCTGCGGGTACGATGGCCGTTTCCAGATGCCCCTTAAACATGGCGGCCGGACTACCCTGAAACGGCGTGGCGCCGTGCAGCAATTCATAGAAGACAATACCGAGGGCATAGATGTCGGATTGGAACGAATAGCGGTCATAAAATTGCTCCGGCGCCATGTAGGCCGGCGAGCCAATACTGGTTTTGGCCTGGCCCGAGAGTCCGATAAACTTGGCAATGCCAAAATCCGTCATTTTGTAGGCCGTGCTGGTTGGGCTGTCAAAGCACAGGATATTCTCCGGTTTCAGGTCGCGATGCACGATGCCCTGGCTATGGGCATACGCCAGGCCCTGCGCCACATGCATAACGACGGGCAGGGCCTGGCCCAGCGGCCAGGGCGTGCCCTGGATGAGACGATCCCGCAGGCTACCACCCTCGGCGAATTCCAGGATCAAGGCGCTGGAGTGGTCGCCGGTGTTGCACAAATCCAGGCCCTGCACGATGTACGGGTTGATCAGTTGCATCAACACGGTGAGTTCTTGGAAAAACTTCCGCTGTTGTCCACGTACTGTGGGAAAGTGCTTGATCGCTACGAGACGGCCATCCCGCCGGTCCCGCGCTTTAATCACTGTCGCGAAGGCGCCTTGGCCGACAATCTCCAGGGGCACGTAGCGTTCGCTTAAAACTGCGTCGAGTATGAGAGGGCTCATCACGGTGTGTCTGCTATCTCTTTCCTGGTTATAGGCTACGCTGCTACGAGTCGTGCCATGATGTCCTGGTGCCCTGTCCCGTCTTCGATCCAGGCCAGCACCGGACTGAGACGCACGCGCGTCCCCAGCACAAAGCGTGAGGTCGAGGCTCCCATGCCGATGGATTGCGTCTCATAGCAGTCCATGTCCTCGGTGGTGACCGCCGTGAAGAGGGCCTTCAGGACGCCTTCGAGCAAGGCCCCGGCGCGCTCGTTGGCCTGGCGCAAGAGGTCACCGAAGATTTCGTTCTGTACCTCGACGAGTAGCAGGCCCTGGGGCATATGGGAGAAATCGAAACGCGGACGCCCCCAGCCGGCGCCGGCAAAATAGGCTTCGACCAGGGCCGTAAAACGCGCCATGGTCATGTCCGCCAGCCCCTCGTGATAGAACGTGGCAATCTCCTCCAGCAAACGGGTGGCAAAGCGTTTGCCCCAGAGCTCCCCACAGCGCCGCATCACCAGGTGCCAGGCCGGGCCGGTTTCATCCTTGAGGGCCGTATATAACCCCTGCAAGGCATAGCCGGAGAAGGTGCAACATTTGGTGCCAAAGGCGTTCTGCATCACCCCGGTTCTGACGTTGAGGCGATAATAGTACGTGGGATCAAAAAGGTTCGGAACAATATGTTGATCTAACAGTGCTGCAGCGCTCATGCGCGGCTCCTTTGTAAGGGTACTCTGGTGGCAGACGGTGTCCCTGGACGCGCCGATGCTGGACTGGCCGCCCATGGCACCGCGGCCAAAAACGCCTGCACGGAGACACGCAGGTCCGGCCGCCCGTCATGACGCACGGCTACGGGGGCTGGCGGCAACACGATGCCGCGCTGCGCTGCGGCCATCATGGGACCAGCCGGTGTGTGACGGGTAACCACAGGGGGCGTCGGGCTCTTCTGCGCTGGACGGGATTTCTCCCAGGGCACACGCGCAAAAAACGCCGTCACGGAGAGACGTAAATCTTCCACCACGCGCGTCGGCCTGGACGGCACGACGGCTGGCGTCGGCACTGTGCTAACGGACGCCATGGGGCGACCGTACAACTGTCCCAGGCCGGCGAGAATCTCGTGCGTCTCCGGCAAGGCGCGTGGGCGTATATTCAACTCACGCAGTAGCGTGAGCATGATCTCAATGTCTGGCAGCATTGCGGGGCTACCTGCTCCTCCATACATGGGTCGTGGTCCTCCCTTGGGCATTTAGAGACGATCAATAATTTCCTGGGCCATGGCGCCTTCCTGGACCCAGAAGGACACGGCATTCACCCGCCGCTCGCTGCCCAGGAGGAACTTACAGAAGTCGGCCCCCATGGCATAGCACTGGATCTCGATGCCCGAGAGCTCGCGTTTCGAGACATAGGTAAAGGCGCCGGCCAGCATGCCGGCATACATATGGCAGACGGGTTTGCCGATATTGCCCAGCGATTTGGCGACTGCCGAGTCAAAGAGATCTACCACGATGAGCCCTTCTTTGCTGCGCGACAGATCCACGCGCCAGGTGCCCCAGCCTTCCGCCGTCAGCGGCCACCACCAGCTTTCCAGCACAAAGAGTAGGTTCGCCTCTGTGATCGAAGTTTTGCCGCCAAACTCCGCCGTAAACCGCGCCTCAAAGGCCCGCATATCCTTGAGAGCCCACTCGTAACCGGCGCGGTACATGATGATGCCTGCCGCATCGCCCACTTCTTCTTCGAGCCCCTGTTGCAGCCCCACCACAAAATCTTCCGTGACGTGCAGGCCACGGGTGCCCGTGCGTTGCCGGACGCGACCGGCTTCGCGGTCATGTTCAAGATAGTCTCTCATGCTGTACCAGGCATGATAGAGCTGAGTACTCCCTCCCTCAGCGAGCGTGATGGCCATGCGTGATTCCTTCCAGTTTAGCCTTTGGCGATTTTGGCGCGCAGTTGTGCCATGTCGAAGTCAATACTAGCCAGTTCCATGATGCGACTGCGGGTGATGATCTTGCCCTTCTGGATCAACACGCGACCATCAATGGGGTGCAACACGTTGACCATGGCGCGTTGCCCGATGAGTTTTTCAAGGTTCTGGGTGGATTCAACGTACATGCCCTCCGGGACCGAGACGACGACCCCGTCGCCGAGCACTTTTACCTGGCACGCCAGCCGCGAGCGCACATTAGCGCCCGTCACCCAGCCCAGGGTGCGCTTCTCGCGCTCCGTGAGCGGCGTCAGTTCTTCCATGCCGGCATCCACCCAGACATGGCACGTGGCGCACAGCCCATGCCCGCCACAGGCCATCAGCACATTGAGTTCTTCAGCCAGCAAGGCATCCAGCACGCGGGCCTGCGTATGCACGGCGACGCGTTGTTCCATGGGATATAACATGACATTTTTCATACGGCTGTCCTGTCGATGGCTGTGTGTATCTCCAGGCTATGGCTGGGGAAGAGTTCAACCTATCGGCAGGATGTGAGGGAACTTGAGGCAGGAGTGGGCTGGTGAAAGAATGGGTCGACGCTGAGGGAGGGGATGCCAGGCGCACGCAGCGCGTGATCGCCCTGCGCACGGTCTTGGCGCAGCGGCCCGGGGCGTCGCGACCCAAAGCCTGCGGTGCCTACCCCCTGTACGGCATTCTGCGTCCCTCACCCCCACCCCGTAAAAATGTGGGCGACACTGAGCCCGGATGGAAAGTGGACAAAAGTATGTATTTACAGAACAAATGGTGAGGGATTAACCGCGCGCCTATGGGCTCACGGGGTGAGGCCGAGCAGATCAGCCGGACGTTTGGCGCCGCGTCCACCCCGATTGAGCACCTGGGTAGGGGTAGAGATCATCGTCGTGCTCACGTCCTTGTGACCGTATCGCTTATGGTGGGGTGAGGCCGCTCTACCCCGTGGCCACGCGGGAGTTCTTCGGGCAGCGGGCCATGGGGGCGAGTGACGGGGTGATTCTGCTGTGCACGCGTCTGGGGATGAGCCTGGGTCCGTGGGGCGGCGGTGTGCTGTTGAACCGTATGGGATCCTATGCCGTGCTGTACCTGCTCAGCGCGCTGTGCGCCTATGTCGGGGCCAGGCCGACTTTTTGGCTGCGTCCCCCTGTGCTCCCACGGCCGGCGGTTCTCCATCCACCGGCGATGGCTTCGGCCTGAAGATGTTGAGGCCGGTCTCAGAGGAACCACGGATGGACAACGGCTTCGTGGGGCCACAGAAACGTAAAACCTGCGTCGAGGGCATACCGCTTGTCCAGATCTTCCCGATCACCAATATGATAGTACATATCCGCTACGAACTGGGCCTTGACGTCCTGCAGCATCATTTTCCCCACGGCAAAATCTATCGGGATGTTGTGCTGCGCCCAGATGGCCCGCTGGGCACTAATGGGACGGTCGGAACAACTACCAATAACAAACCCCTGGGCATGGACGCGCTTCACCATGGCCATGGTCAGCACACCAGGCGGGTCACCGACCTCCAGGGTCCCATCAATGTCAAAACTAATCAGAATCACGATGTGGGGGCCTTTCTGCGTAGAGGTTTGCCGTGCAGTCGTTGCTGTGGACACGCCACCATGCGTCGTCGGGGCGACCGGCCAGTCGCCCCGCGAGGCTCTTAATCAGGCGTGGCGCTCCACACCGTAAAATTGCCGCCCAGCGGCATGGGACCGCCCGAGACGGCGATTTCCGGCTTCACGCCGGTGATCTGGCGCGCCCCGGCGCGACCCTGCAACTGTTGGATGCAGTCGGTATGCATCCAGAAACGGCTGCGACCACTGCCGATGTTTCCCCCACTGGGTGACACCGGGTTCGGCCCGGTAATACTGATATCTGTTTGGTAAAAGTCCAGGGCCTCCCCATGTTTCATGCCGCGAAAGCCGAGACCCTCCAGGTGGAACTGGTGAAAGAGCGTAAAACCATCGTACATGTTTTCAAAGGACAGATCCGCCGCGGTAATACCCGCCCCCTCATAGATCTTGCGCCCGGTTGTGGCGGTCTCGGCCTCGACCTCATCGAGTGTCGGCGTCAGACTTCTGGGCGTGGCCCGGCTTGAGGCGTGATTGAGGATGTAGACGGGTTTTTGCCGCATGTCCCGGGCCCGTTCCGCCGTGGTGAACAGGTAGGCCGCAGAGACCATAATCGGGATGTCATTATCAAACAGGTTGGCCGGCTTGGCAATCCACCGGGCTGCCAGATAGTCCTCCGTAGTCAACGGCTCTGGCCGATGCTGGGCCCAGTAGCCTTCCGGGAACAACAGGCCGTTGCGTCTGGAGTTGCTGATAAAGGGGGCCATCATGTCGTGCGTCTTGCCGTACTTACGGCAATACTCGGCAAATTGCAATGCCGTGCCATAGGAGGCCGGGGTGCCCCACAGACGGCTGATCGCACTGGTGCCGTCAATGGCGTCCTGCGCGTTCGCCCCGCCCTGGTAGTAGCGGCCTTCAAAATTATGCCAACTCTTGAGCACCAGGCAGGTATGCGTCAGGCCCTCGCCTACGGCCTGAGCGGCCACCACGACGGCGTGGGACATACAGCGCGGGCCGTACATGACGAACTTGATATTGGTTAGCTCCGGCATGTTCTGGATGAGCCACTCGGCGCTCAGCTTGGCAATACCGTCCAGGGGGTCGCTGGTCGGCTGAAAGGCGTTGACGACGTCCATGGGGACCGGATCGCCTTCGGCCCAATATGCCCCGGTCGTGGTCACGGGGTCGAGGACCAAGCCGTCAATCTGGTCTGGCGCCACGCCGGCGTCGGCAATCGCTCTGCGCAGGGCCAGGATGCTCCAGGCACCCACGCAGGTCTCGGGTTTGCCATCCCAGCGTCGGGCCGTGGGCGAGTGGCCGACACCGACCGCCGCGACCTTGCCGCGATGCGGCCACAACCCCAAGCCCTCAGTGGTACGATACATGGAAGCGGACGGGTACTGCGGGGTCATGATGCGCTCCTTTCTTCTCTAGGTCTCTCTATGCGTTGTGTGGGTCTGGCACGCGGAAGCTGGGCTAACCGACGACCTGCCACTCGGGCACCTTTTGACCGTTGGCCGTGGCTTCAAAGACTACAGCGACGCGGGCGCCTACGGGCACCTGATCCACCGGTGTGCCCGGCAGGTGGGAAAACATCTGGATGCCCGGATCCTCGTCCAACATAATCACCGCCACGTTAAACGGTTGGTCCTGCTGCAGCAGTCGGACCGGACAGTCGTACACCACGCCGTAATTGTAGATCGTGCCGCGTCCACTCATCTCTTTCCACGCCAGATGGTTGCTGGAGCCACATTGCTGACACGTTGACGCCGGCGGATGCTGCAGCCGGTTGCAGGCGTGACAGTTCTGGATGACGAGCCGCCCCGCGTTGGCGGCGTCCCAGAAGGGCTGCGTCAATGCATCGGGTACTACACCCTGCTTGGCCATATTCCCCCTCCCTGTTGCATGGTATGGCGCACGTCAATGGCCCATGGAGCATTGGGCTGGCTGAGCACGCTCGCCTACCGCTGTGTCTATTGACTCGACATGACTGGTGTCATCATAACACAATCGCGCCCGGCGATGCGGAGCTATCCTACTGACTGGCCACACCGTGCCCTAGCTCCTGAGTCCTCTCGTTACGAGGCAAGGTTCGTGAGCAGCATGCGGGCCTCCTGCACATCAACAGTGTCCAGGCCCTCGGTAAACCAGTCCACGAGGGGGGCCAACAGCGCGTACGCCGCCTGGGGCTGGCCTTGCTGCTGCCACAGACGGCTCAGGCTGGTGGTGGCACGCAGCTCCCAGGTTTTGGCCTGCTGGCGGCGGGCGAGGTCGAGGGCTTGCTGGAAGCAGGCGGCGGCCCGCGCCACATCCGGGACCGCCTGTCGCAAGAGGAAGGTGCCCTGCAGGCGGTACGCCTCGGCCAGCAGATCCCCCCGTCCACTGGCGCTAAACGCGGCCAGCGCCTCGCCCAGCAGGCGCTGGCCTTCCTCCAGCCGCCCCACATACCCCGCCGTCTCGGCCAGGAGCAGCAGACAGAGTGGTTGCGACAGGGTCTGCCCCGTGGCCAGCACGGTGGCCAGGCCCTGATACATCGGCTCCAGACATGCCACGCCCTGCCCCTGCATGGCGAGCGCCCAACCCTGCAGACAGCTTCCCAGGCCCACTAACAGCGGATACTCTTGCGCCGTCGCCAGGCGCAAGAGCGTTGTAGCATGCGCCTGGACCGCTGGCGCGTCACGTCGCCGTTGATGCAGGAAGGTCACCCAGTAGTGCGCCTGCGCCACACTGTACGGATGTTGCAGGGCCTGCGCCAGCGCCAGGGCCTCCTGAGCCCTCTGCACAGCCTGCGTCGGATAGCCCAGACACCACAGGGTCCAGGCGCTATAGGCACAGCACTCCACCCCAGGCACCACCCCGTCGCGGGACCGCAGGCTCTGCTGCTGCGTCAGATCAATGAGTGCCACCCCCTGTTCCAGATGCGTCCGCGCCATGGCATAATCGCCGAGGAAAAACAGGGTGACACCGAGCGCGTCATGCGCTTCCAGGCGCGGCACGGGCGCGTCCTGGCGCTGGGCCAGTTGGTGCAGTTGGGTGCCCAGCTGCCGCGCTGTCGCCAAGGCCCCCTGACTCAGCGCGATGCGACACAACAGCCGTAGCGTCGGGAAGAGCCGGGGCGTCTCACCCACCTGCTCGCAGAGCACCCGCGCCTGGGCATAGGTCTGGGCGACTTCGGGAGAGGCATGCCCCCTGGTCGCCACCAGGGCCGGCCCAAGGGTCATCAGGGCGGCGAGTTCACGCTGCGCCCGTGCCGGCGATGGAGGGAGGGCCTTGAGCGCCTCGATGGCGTGCGTCAGGTGGGCCACGGCTTCCGGATAGGCGGAACGGTCCACGGCACGCTGCCCCGCCTGTTGCCAGGCGTCAATGGCCTCGTCCCAGCGTCCGGCTGCGGCATAGTGGCGCGCCAGCCGTTCGGGCTGCGCTGCCGCGAGTGCTGGGAAATGGCTGGTCAGCACCTGAGCCATGTGTTGATGCAACTGCTGGCGCGTGCGCCGCAGCAACGACTGTTCCGCCACCTCCTGCACCAGCACATGCGTAAAGGCATAGCTCTGGTCTGGGAAAAAGCGCGATTCATAGAGAAAGTCCGTCGCTTGCAGGTGGTCGAGGCAGGCCTGCAGGTCTGTCTCGGACAGGCCGGTGACAGTCTGGAGGAGCGACACCGGCATCTCCACCCCCAGGAGCGCCGCAGTCTGCACGACGCGCTTCTCCAGGGCCGGGAGCTGATCCAGACGCGCCGCCAGCACGGCCTGGATGGTGTCCGGCACGGCCCACTGGGACGGTTTGGTCTCCTGGGCCAGCGCGGCCCGGGCCAACTCTTCCAGAAAGAAAGGGTTGCCGTGGGCTTTGGCGACAAGCAGCGGCGCCAGCGTCGTCGCCTCCGGGTGCGTCTGGAGTAAGCTGCGGACGGTCTGCTGACTGGTGTGCGGCGCCAGCGGTTGCAAGGCAATCTGGGTGGCGGAGGCGGTGTCCATCCACGGGGGCCGGTACCCTGGTCGATAGGTACACAGGAGCAAAATCGCCGCCCCTGACAGGCGCCGCGCCAAAGTGCTGAGGTAGGCTTCCGAACTCGGGTCGATCCAGTGCAAATCCTCGATCTCGCACACCAGGGGTTGGCCCTGGCTGCTGTGCAAGCTCATCTGTTGCAGCGCGGCATGTACGTGGCGCGTGAAGGCGGCAGGACTCAGCGGTGCTGTCAGAGAGTGATCAGTCACACCCAGGAGCTGGCACAGGCTGGCGGTCCAGGCCTCTGGCGCCATTTCTACGGCCTGGACACTTTGCTCCAGCTTGGCGCGGAGGGTTTCCGGTGCGTCGCTGTCGGTGATCGCACAATGCCGGCGCAGCAGGTCGATGATGGGCAGATAGGGGATAGTGCGGCCATAGGACACACAGCGCCCGGTGTGATACGTCACCGGACGGGCCGCCAGACTGCGACGGAACTCGTAAAGCAGACGCGATTTGCCGAGGCCTGGCTCGCCCACCACACTGACCATCTGGCCGCGTCCCTGCTCGACCTGATCCAGGAGGACGTGCAGCGTGGCCAGTTCCGCCTCACGTCCCACAAAGGGGGTCAGCGCGCGGTCCCCGCGGCGGACCATGGGCGCCCGCTGCGGCGCCATCCCCAGCACGCGATACACCGTGATGGGGCGCGTGCCGGCGGGGAGATACCCTGGGGCAAGCGCTTCCACGTGGACTGTTGGCGCCACGAGCTGGGCGGTGGTGTCGCTCAGCACTATACTCCCCGGCACGCTGTCCTGGGCCAGGCGCCGCGCCAGGGTGGCCGTGTCGCCGGCGGCGTAGGGCACGAGGCCCGCTCCTGCGGCGTGGCTAAGCACCATGGGGCCGGTATGCACCCCCAGGTGTAAGGTAAGGAAATCCCCTACAGACCCACCGGCCTCCGTGCGCTGCGCCTGCCAGCGCTCCCGGAGCGCCAGCCCGGCCAGCACGGCCCGCAGGGCGTGATCCTCATAGGCCACGGGGGCGCCAAAGAGCGCTACAAAGCCCTCGCCCAGCAGCGGCTGTAGGGTGCCGCCGTAGCGTTCTGCCGCAGGGGTGAGCTGCGCGAAGACGTTCTGCCACAGGCTGTGCTGCTCGTCCAAGTCAAGCGCCTCGACAGCGGCAGGGGTGGCGCTGAGACGACAGCACAGCACGGTGACCACTTTGCGTTCGTCTGCGGGTGTGGTCCACGGGAAGGTCGCTGGCGGCGGCGCTGGCGGCGTGCCTAGCGGGGCAGAAACCGCCAGGGGAGGCGCGGCAAGCGCTCCGGCGGGCACCGGGGGTGACGGCGGCAGCACCGAGTCGGGGAGGGGAGCCTCCTGACACACCACGGGGGCGACGAACCGATAGCCATAACCACGGCGTGTCTGAATGGTCTGCTGCGTCTCTGGGCTATCTCTCAAGGCCCGACGCAGCGCCACGATGCAGCGCGACACCACACTGTCATCCACGTAGGCCTCGGCCCAGACATGCTCCAGCAACTCCGTGCGCGTCACTTGACGCTGGCGCTGCTCGATAAGATACAGCAAGACGTGATAGGCTTTGGGCTCTAAGGGCATGACGGCATCGGCGCGACGCAGGGTCCGTGTGGGCGTATCGAGGCTATAGGCACCAAAGAGGTAGCGCATGGTAGGAGCTCCCAGCCGGACGACATCACCACACCGCGGTCCTGCCGGGCGATTGTGGAGTGCTGGGAGCGCCTTGTCAAGCCTGGGACTGGCGGGGCAGGGTCATGCAGTTGTTGGTTGTTGGCGTGCTCCGACCCTGGGAGCGCCGGCCTCTCGCCCGCTCCGGAAGCGGCCAGGATGGCCGCGCTCCCAGGAAAACTGAACCGAGTCTTGCCGAGACTCGGCAATGGCCTGACCCTGTCTAAGCCTTAAAGCCGCTTGCCGCACTGCGGGCAATACGGGGTCCCGACCGGGGCCTGGCCCTGGCAGTGCGGGCACTTACGATCACTGCACAACTGGTACGTACAGCGTTGACAGTAGATTTCCGTCGCCTCATTGCCCAGCCCGCACGCCGGGCAGGTCAGTGCCGCAGGCGCTACCGGGCCTTGCCCCACCGGCGACTTGCCACACTGCGGGCAATACGGGGCTCTGGCCGGGGCCGGGGCCTGGCAGTGCGGGCAGCCGCGGTCACCGCACAGTTGATGGATACAGCGCTGACAGTAAACCTCCGTTGCCGCGTTACGCAGCCCGCAGGTCGGGCAGGTAACACGTGCCTGTGGCGCCGGCGCCACGCCTGGCTGTAGGGCAGGCGTCGGCACCACGGGCGGTGGCGGCACGGCGCCTGCCGTCACCCCCTGCAGCACCGTCTCCAGATCCGGCACAGCCGCCACCGGCCCACGGCATACCCCCACCAGGGTAGTGGCCAGTCGCCGCACCTCCGGATCGCTACTGCCGTGCAGGCGCTGCCAGACCGACGTCTGCCCTGGCCGGGTAAAATCGTCGGCTTTGCACAGCAAATTCTCCCCGGTGTGGAAGGTCCATAGCCCCGGTTCCGCACGCAGGGCCAGTATGGACACATAGATCACCAGCACCGAGAAGGCATCAGCATTGGCGGCATAGTAGCCCTGGTGCAGACGCTCCGGATGCTGGTAGTTGGGATGCCCCACTTCGCCGGGGGGGCGTCCGCTCAAGGCCGGTAGGAACCAGCCGTCATAGTCCACCAGACGCATCTGTCCCTGGGGGTCCACCAGGATATTGCCGTGCTGCAGGTCTCCGTGCGCCATGTCGGCCCCGCGCAGCCCGGCGGCGACGCCGCGCCACTGGGCGGCCAGGCGTTCCAGGACCGGGCCCTGGCGCAGGTTATCTTCGATGTACTGATGCATCTGCTTGCCGGTGCTCCACTCCATGCGCACCACCGGGTACCATGGCCCGCGCACGCGGATGCCCTGCGCCAGGTAAGCAAACTCCACCAGGGCCGGATGCCAGAAACGCCGCAGATGCTGGCTCAGGACATCGTAGCGCTGCTGCTGGTCGGTGACCACGTGGCTAAAGCAGCGCACCGCCAGCGTGCGCGCGCCGCTGCGCATCTGGTAGACCACGGCAAACTGCCCCGAGGCCGCGGCGGGTAAGCCAAGGCGTGTGGTGCTCACCTGGCCGCGGGTCAGTTCCGGGTCGGTAAAACAGTTGCGGGGATTCTGGATCGCCGCGGTGTAATCGCCCAGGGATGGCCAGGGAGTCGATGGTGGCATGACGACGGATCCTCCGGTGGCTACAGGTGCTTCGCGCTGCATACTGATGCGCCGTTCGCAGTCGGGCGGAAGCCCGACCTACAGGACTATGGCATACGTCCCTCGGCAGTGGGCAGATGCCTGGGAACGCGGGCGTCTCGCCCGCCCCGGACGGAAGCAGGCGAGACGCCTGCGCTCCCAGGGGAAGACCTGGCTGACTGGCCGTGTATTGACGTAACAGACATCCATAGCTCCGTTGCCCGGCGACTTTATCCCACATGTTCCTCATCCCCGGTAGGTCGGGCTTGCGCCCGACTCTTCTGCACACGCCCAAGCACCAGGGTCACATCATCATTGCGCATGGCGCCGTCCTGCCGGAGCGCGGCCATGCCATCCGCAAACGTCGCGTCCGTTAAGGTCAGCAGGTATTTCCACGGCTGCGCTCCGGCCTCGATCTGGGCGAGAAACCAGGCGGCGAGAGCGTCGGTGGCGAGGACGAACAGGTCGTTGTCCAGGCAGATTCCGGTGCAGGTAGCCAGCGCGGCCAGGCTGCGCTCGGTGTAGTCGCGGCGTGTCGAGAGCAACGCCGGGGTGGTGCCGAAGTCCGCCGCCTGGGTCACCGGAAAGCGCGCGATGACGGTCTCGTGGCGGATCTGAAAGAGGCAGGCATCGCCCAGAGCGACAGCCTGCCAGGAGGCCTCGGCCTCGGCTGCAGGAGTCTCCGGCCAGGCAAAGGTCAGGCCCAGGAGGGTGGCAAAGACGCCGCGGCGGGCTTTCTCTTCGGCATACCAGGGCAGGTGCTGCCAGCGGATGCCCTGGCGCCAGACGTGCAGCGGCGCCTCCAGCCAGGCGAGCAGCGCCTCCGGCTGTGGGGCCGGTGGGGTGTCGATGAAGGCCTGCACCAGGGCACTGGCCCATAGACGCGACTCAAAACTGTCACTGGCGCCATCGGCGAGGGCCAGACGGGTAGCCGTGGCATCATGCGCCCAGGCGTCTTCGTATTCGTCGGGCTGGTAGCCCTGCTTGGGCAGGGCGAAAGTGTGGATCTGCAGTCTTAGCATGGGGGGTCTCCCATACATTTCTCCTTCCATCGTACGCCTGGGAGCGCGGCCATCCTGGCCGCTTTCGGAGCGGGCGGGACGCCCGCGCTCCCAGGGGGGAATGCCCTGGCGCCGGACGTACACCATGGATCTCTAGGGCAACTCCGCCCGTGTGCCCAGGTCGAGGCATTTAATCACTTCGATAATAGAGGCGTTGAACACAAAGCCGTGCGCCTGTGGGCCCACGGCGTAGCCGGCACTGCGCGCCGCCTCGCGGATGTGCGGCGGCAGCAGGCTCGACATCCGGAAGAGCTGGCGGGCAAAGGTATCGGGCAGGTTGGCCTCACTCTCCGGGTACAGAATCGGCGCGCCCGGATGCGAGGACAGGTGCACGTTGAACAGCAGCACCTCGCCGTCCGCAGTGCTGAGCGCCCGCAGGGCCTCAGCCAGGGGCTGGGGCTCGCCGTCCGGTGGCTTCGCCGTCGGTAATATTGATGACAATAGGCGGAAACGAGCCGGCGTGAGCCTGGGCCCAGGGTTCCAGGAGGGCGCGTGCCTGCCGCAGGGCCTGGCCCATGGGCGTGCCGCCATTGGCCACCGCGTCAAACCACACGGCAAATTTCACACTTTCCTTAATGAGCCCGCCAGCGCCGTCCTCGACACTGCGGAGCCGGTCTTCGACCCGCGCCGGGTGGTCGGCCACCTCGGGAATGGGCACCAGGTCGCGCCCGGCCAGGGAACCACCGAGGGCTGAGCCCACCCGCGTGCCGTAGCCGATGACACCTATATCGTAGTAATGGCGCGGCCCTTCCGCCTGGTTCTTGGTGCAGCGGATGATCAATTCATAGAGTAGCCGATTGATGGCATCGGCCAGGCGGTCGGCCTTGCTGCGGCCGGGCTCACCGCCCACTGCTTCGGACATGGAGCCTGACTAATCAATCAGGAACAACAGACAACTGGGGTTGCCACGGCTGATTTCAGCACTGTACATGGGGGAACCTCCTGTTGGATGTGTGAGGTCAGCAGCCGGCGGCGGCGTACGCTCCACCGGTGAGGGAGAGCCACTCGGCTATCCCTCATAGGCTTTGGGCTCTAGGGGCATGACGGCAGCGGCGCGACCTAGGGTCCGTGTGGGCGTATCGAGGCTATAGGCACCAAAGAGGTAGCGCATGGTAGGAACTCCCAGCCGGACGGCCATCACCACACCGCGGTCCAGCCGGGCGATTGTGGAGGGCTGGGAGCGCCTTGTCAAGACGGGGACTGGCGGGGTGTAGCAAGGCTGATGTTGAAGCACGGTGCCGGTTGCCTGCCCTCTCTGGGCCAGGGATCCTGGGAGCGCCGGCGTCTCGCCCGCTCCGGAAGCGGCCAGGATGGCCGCGCTCCCAGGAAAGGCCAAAATGAGCACTGCTGGGCTGCGTGGCCCAAGAGCGGCGCGCTACAGAGTTACCGCCCACCCCGCACGGCGCGGACATAGAGCTCGGCTAGCTGGTCGCCGATTGCCCCATCACCGTTGCTGAAAAATACCGCCCAGGCACGGGACGGGTCAGGCACGTAGGATGTGGACGACCAGTAGCCGAAGCCAATCGTCGGGGTAAAGACCGAGGCAATCGCGTTATTGGCGCGGCTGTAATCCACCAGGCTTAGTAATTCTCTGATATTCGGGAGGCGCCAGTCGCTGTGGCCTCCCAAACCTGTTCCCCCCTCGGTATTCACGCCGTGCAAGAAGCTCCCAACGGCGGTGCTGGTAGCTTCGGCAAACGTATACTGGTCGTTGACGCAATGCAGGCACCCAGCCCCCGGCACTTTCTTCTCCCACCTCAAGCCCGTGTTGAGATCGGTGATCGTGCCATCGCCATTGTCCTGGTAGCGCAGCGGTGGGCCATTAAGCCCATCGCCTGGGAAGATCGGCCCCATGGGCGGCGTCAGCAGGGCGAGTTCCTGTAAGACCTGGTCGAGCTTCGCATCAATGCTGGAGAGGGACGGACGGGTCTGCGCCAGTCCCAGCGGCACGTGGGCCAGCAGCAACCCGACAGCGACGACGGCTAGAGATAACTTCCAAACAGCAACGCCCAGGGCCATCCTGTGTTCCATCCGTGGCCAGATCCTGGCCAGATGTTCCTGGGAGCGCGGGCGAGACGCCCGCGCTCCCAGGGTCGGACAAGCCAACAACCAACAACTGAATGACCCTGCAGTAACGCCAGCTTGACGAGACATCATAGGCTCCTTGTGTGAAGAGATGCATTCACTGCTCCAACATCTGTGGCACAGCACCCTCGGAGGATGTTGGCCATTGCTGTGAGGTGACACCACGTCACCTCACCACTACGCGGCACGCCGTCGCCGCCAGGCCATGAGCCCCAGCGTACCGGTCACGAGCAGCAGCCAGGTGCCGGGCTCGGGGACCGGGGCCGGGGCCAACGACGTGGTCACATCGTCCAGACTCCAGAAAAACGTCGGGTCGGTCGTCAGGCCAAAACTCGCCAGGGTCGCCTGGGTGAAGCCCAACGTCGCGTTGTCCTCGATCAGCCCCAGGAAAAACGCTTCGCCCCCGTCCGCCAGGATCAGGTGTGGTGTGGCGCTATTGCTGACGCTACCGGCGCTGACCTGCAAAGCAAAATCTCCGGCACGCACGTCACCAGGGGTACCAATAACGAACAGACCTATAGCCTGGGCCACGCCATTGAAGCCAAAGGTGAGGGCATCACCGGAAGCAAACAGGGCATTGACGCCGGCGTCGAGAGTCAGATAGTGATTCCCAGAGGTGGTCTGGAACTGGGTGTCAACCAGTAAATGGAGGCCACCGAGGCTGAAGGTGAACGTCAGGCCCCCCAGCGTGCCGCCGCTGAGCACGGTGTCTCCGGCCTGGGCCGACGGTGGCTCAAAGTCGAGCGTATGCGGGGCGCGGAAGGGGCCCGAGCTGAGCAGGCTCAGGAAGGCGGTCGGATCGGTAAAGGCCAGCAGGGTGGCCTGCGCCATCCCGGCCCCGGCCAGGCTGAGTCCAGCCAGGCTGCTCACGAACCAGGTGACTAGACGCTGCCGATGGGGGTGCGTGTGCTGCATGGGTATGCTCCTTGGTATGATAGGTATCGTAATGTCAATTCTCGCCTAGATGTCTATTTCGTAAGTCCTGTGCCAGTACCCTTGTCGGGCTTCAGCCCGAAGAGATGCCCTGGCAAAGCCTTGCTGAGCGCTCGGGGCTGGGAGACTCCGGCGGCGCTCCCCAGAGTCTGCCAGCGCTGGCGCGGCTTAGTTCGTCTGCACAAGGCTGCCGCCGACCCAGGAATTGCCGGGAGTGAACAGGCTGGAGCGATTCGCACCACCGCTGACGGTGGATTGTACCCCACGGGCCTGATTGGCCAGGCCGCCGCCGACGCTCGACGACAAGCCCTGAGCCTGGTTGCTCTTGCCACCGCTAATACTGGCATTCTGGCCAGAGCTCTCGTTGTTTTGTCCACCACTGATACTGGACCCTTCGCCGCTGGCCAGATTGGCAAAGCCCCCGTGCACGCTGGAGCTGGTGGCCCTGGCCTCGTTACTATCGCCTCCACCCACGCTCGCCGTCAGCCCGCTGGCCAGGTTGAGATGTCCACCGCTAACGCTGGCCCTGGCGCCGCTGGCGGTGTTGGCCTGCCCGCCGCTGACGCTGGCCGCGCTGCCGTTGGCAAAGTTGGTATGCCCGCCGCTGACGCTGGCCGCTGGGCCGTTGGTGGTGTTGCCCTCCCCGCCGCTGATACTGTCCGCTGTGCCGCCGGCCTCGTTATTCTGCCCGCCGCTGACGCTGGCATTCGAGCCGCTGGCACGGTTGCTGGCGCCGCCGCTGACGCTGGCCTGCACGCCATTGGCCAGGTTAGTCAAGCCACCACTGACGCTGGCCCTGGCGCCGCTGGCCTCGTTGCTCTGCCCGCCGCTGACGCTGGCATACGGGCCGCTGGCAAAGTTGACCAGGCCACCACTGACGCTAGCCCTGCTGCCGCTGGCCTCGTTGCCCTCTCCGCCGCTGACGCTGGACCCGTCGCCGCTGGCACGGTTGTTGGTGCCGCCGCTGACACTGGCACTGAAGCCGCTGGCCTCGTTGCCCACGCCGCCGCTGACACTGGCCTTTTCGCCGCTCGCGACGTTCACCTGGCCCCCGGTCACGGAGGCGTACGGGGCGCTGATAGTGTTCGCGGAGCCGGCGACCAGCCCGCCAAAGCTGCTAAAGGTGTGCTCCTGGCCTACGACGATATTGTGGGAGCCGGACCCATTGCTGTTCTCGTTATAGCCCACTAGCAGATTGCCCTGCCCGGTGAGCACACCATCGGTGGCGCCGGAGCCGCTGCGCACGTGGAGGTTGGCGCCGGTCCACAGGATATGGGGTCCGGGGAGCCCGTTGAGCGGGTTCAGGTCCACGCTGACATACGCCCCCAGGCCAAGCGCCGGGTTGGCCTCAACCGCCCCCAGCCGGGTGGTCAGGGTCGTGATGAGCGTCTGCTGCGCCGTGACCTGCTGCTGCAGGGCCTCGAGTTGCTGTTGCAGTTGGCTGAGCGAGGGCCGCGTCTGAGCCAGGGCGGGGGCGCCGAGTAGCAGGAGGCTCCCCAGCGTCATGCCGGTCATGGACCGTAGGGGGCGTTGGATCAAGGTACGGGAGAGGTGTAACATCGCTATCTTCCTTCGTAATCAAGGCTCTCGGTGAGCACACTGTGGCTCCTGGGCCTCCGGGAGACGGTCTCCGAGACGCCCAGTGGGTGTATGGCGGTAACTGTAGCGCGTGCGGCGCCGAGAAGTATGAAGTCGAGTTGAGGTTTGCATGGAGTTTCGTTGGTGTGTGGTGCTGTCGGGGCAAGCGCCAGGAGGACAGGAAGCCTACACGGCCTTGTCGCGCCCCCACCCTGGCCGCGCGCCCCCCAGCGCTCCCGCCGCCGCCCCAGTTAGTCACACCGGTGGCCGTGCGCTGTGCCCCGCCGGTGCCCGTCGCTTGCGTGGCACGCGCGCGGTGCCTGACACCGCCGATGACGAGGGCCATCATCGTCCTCGTCATCCGACCGCAGGGTGAGGAAGGTGGGAACCCCCAGGCCGTTGCCGGAGGCGGCAATGCCGAGAAAGGTGCCCGTGCGCCCGTGGTAGCGCAGCACCGTGTTTGCCGCGGCGTTACTGACGTACAGGTTGTGGTCGGGGCCGAACGCCAGCCCCAGGGGGGTCTTTAAGCCGCCGGCTTCATGGGCCACAAAGACGCCCAGGAAGTGCCCGGTCCGCCCGTGGTAGCGCAGCACCTCGCCCGTGCCCAGACTACTGACGTAGAGGTGCCGGTCGGGGCCGAACCGCAAACCAAAGGCGCCGCGCAAGCCGCCACTGGCCGAGGGCACGAAGGTATCCAGAAACGCGCCGGTGCGTCCGTCGTAGCGCAGGATGCTGTTGCTCCCTATGCTACTGACGTAGAGGTGGCAGTCCGGGCCGAAGGTCAGGTCGATAGGAATCGCCAGCCCACCGCCGAAGGCGAAGAGATTCAGGAAGGCGCCTGTCCGGCCATTGAACCGGAACACGCTGTTCGTGGCAATGCTGGCCACGTAGAGGTGCTTGTCTGGGCCGAACGTCAAACTGAAAGGGCCGAGCAGGCCGCCGCTACCCGGGGGGACGAAGGGACCAAGAAACGCACCCGTGTCTCCCTCGTAGCGCAGCACACTGCTGCTGGCGGAGCCGCTGACGTAGAGGTGCTCGTCCGGGCCAAACGCCAGCCCGCCGGGTCCCGCCAGCGCGCTGCCAGCGGCAAAGATCCCGTCAAAGGCCCCCGTCTGCCCGTCGAAGTGGAGGATATTGTCGCCGCCGGAGGCGCTGAGGTAGAGGTGGCCGTCAGGACCAAACGCCATGTCAAAGCTGCGAAATGGTCCGCTGCCGGAGGGGACGGGGGGCGCCGCGATATTGAGGAATTGCCCGGTGTGGCCGTCATAGCGCAGGACGCTGTTGGTATTAAAGCTGATCACATAGAGGTGGCCATCGGGGCCGAAGGCGAGATCCGAGGCTCCCACCAGGCCGCCACTGCCCGGCGCGATGAAGACATTGAGAAATTGCCCGGTGTGGCCGTCATAGCGCAGCACACTGCTGGTCCCCAGGCTACTGATGTAGAGGTGCCCGTCCGGGCCGAAGGCGAGGCCCACGCCTCCTACCAGGCCGCCACTGCTCGGCGCGATGAAGGTATTGAGGAATTGCCCGGTGTGGCCGTCATAGCGCAGCACACTGCTGGTACTCAGGCTGCTGACGTAGAGGTTGCCGTCCGGGCCAAACGTGAGACTCACGGCTCCCGCCAGGCCGCCACTGCCCGGCGCGATGAAGGCGTCGAGGAATTGTCCGGTGTGGCCATCATAGCGCAACACGCTGTTGGTCCCCAGGCTGCAGACATAGAGGTTGCCGTCGGGGCCAAACGCCATTGCGGTGGGAGCGGTCAGGCTGCCGCTGGCGGGCTCCACGAAGGTATCGTCGAGCACGGCGCCCGTCTGGCCGTCAAACTGCACGACTTTCTTGGTATAAAAACTGGCGACGTAGAGGTTCGCGTCCGGGCCAAACGTTAAGGGGCCCGGTTGCGCCAGGCCGCCGCCGGAGGCAAAGATATCCACGAAGGTTCCCGTGTGCCCGTTGAAACGCAGGACCACATTGGCCGCCAGGTTCGAGACGAACAACTCGGCCTTCCTGGTGTGCCCATGTCCGTGGTGCCCATGGGCGTGGTCATCAGCGGCTGCAGCCGCGGTTGGGAGTCCTCCGAGTGCCAGGCCAGTGACGGCCACACCGAGGAGGCGGGCCGCCTGGAGGGCGGCGCCGTGGAAGGTCTGTGGCCAGCGCGTCATCATCGTCGTCATGGTGGTCTTCCTTTCTTGAGATGTCGGTGATCACCTCTCCAGGAGAAGGTCCTGGAGGCCTTACAGGGCGCCTCGCCTGCACCCCAGGTGCGGATGCCCCGGAGGCGCCCATGTTGCTCTCCGTCGGCACACGACACGCGACCCATGCTGCCACGCCTCGCGTGTGCCCGGCGGTGTCTGCCACCGCCGGCGGGGATTAGTTCGCCTCGAAGAGGCTGCCGCCGACCCAGGAATCGAGGATGGTGGCCTGGCGATTCGCGCCACCGCTGACGCTCGACTTGAAGCCGCTGGCCTCGTTGCTCTCCCCGCCGCTGACGCTGGAACTGTCGCCGCTGGCGGCGTTGCTCCGCCCGCCGCTGACGCTAGAACCTTCGCCGCTGGCGGCGTTCGTATCTCCACCGTTGACGCTGGCCAAGATACCGCTGGCGTGGTTCTGTACTCCGCCACTGACGCTGGCCGCGAAGCCACTGGCGGTGTTCCCCAAGCCACCGCTGACGCTGGCACCTTCGCCGCTGGCGGTGTTCCCCAAGCCACCGCTGACGCTGGACTTGCTACCTCTGGCGGCATTCGCCTGGCCCCCGGTCACGGACGCGTACGGGGCGCTGATGGTGTTGGAGAGACCGGCGATCAGCCCGCCAAAGCTGCTAAACGTGTGCCCCTGGCCCACGACGAGGTTGTGGGAGCCGGCGCCACTACTGTTCTCGTTATAGCCCACCACCAGATTCCCCTGCCCGGTGAGCGCGCCATCCGTAGCGCCGGAGCCGCTGCGCACGTGGAGGTTGGCGCCGCTCCACAGGATATGGGGCCCGGGGAGCCCGTCGAGCGGGCTCAGCTCGACGCTAACATACGGGCCCAGGGCGAGCGCCGGGTTGGCCTCGACCAGCCCCAAGCGGGTGGTCAGGTTGGTGATGGTCGTCTGCTGCGCCATGAGGGCCGTCTGCTGCGCCGTAATGGTCGTGTGCTGCGCGGTGACCTGCTGCTGCAGGGCCTCAAGCTGTTGGTGCAGTTGGCTGAGCGAGGGCCGCGG
>SXGT01509224.1_pt1 | contig 33372 bp, 29 predicted proteins | sample 3176221 | NCBI WGS metagenome assembly SXGT01 (sample SAMN11356862, study PRJNA531348) | freshwater metagenome | isolation source: freshwater sample F1-120 | place: China: Fuxian Lake, Yuxi | collected 2017-12-25 | reverse complement strand
TTGCTGACGGCCAGTGCGCGGTTTCGGGATGAAGGCGCGCGATACATGTGCCGTCAAGGCCGGTCGATACAAAGGTAGCTGGTCTGCCAACCGCCGATCGTTGGTCTTGCGGTAATCAAGACATCAACCAGCGCGCACCGAAAAAAGGAACCGGCCTACTCTTACGTCCGTGGTTGCTTCCGCTGTGCCGCTGCACATGAGTTCCATGCGGAGCAGTACGACAGTGCCACCTTGGATGCTGGCCTTGGTCTCCCAGGGTTAGATGGTCTCGGCGCGAGGAGTTCCGGGAGTAATGCGGTTCTGGCCCATATGGATCTTGGGGGCATCCAGAGGCGTCAGTGTTCCCTTCTTGGCGTTCGCGCTTGCAGCCAAAGGTGAGTGGAAGGGCTTCACCCGGCGCGTTTCCGTGAATTGGGAATTATTTATGGCGAGCCGTGCGAAACTCCCGACAACGCCAGTACGCTCATTTGTCATGTCGGCATTCTAGTCGATCTTGGGTCAATTGTCATCCGATTGGACGTTTGCCCGGATGATCAGCGATCGCGGCATGGCATTCCTAGGTGGAAGTTCGAGCGTGGTCGAACTGTGGCGCTAGAAGCGACCTTCCCGGGTCGGAAACAGCGGCCGCGTCATGCCACGCCGAGCCGGTCGGTCGGTCCGTAGGAGCGCTTGCGCAGGAATGGGTGGGACGTTCCGGCTTGCCCACGAGGCGAGCGCGAGGGAGGTCACGAAATCGTCATGTCCTGTGGCTTTGGGTGCGGTAAACCCGAGTTGGTTTCCCGCCCGCAGGACCGGGCGCACCGTTGTGACTTGTGACCAGAACTCAGCGGCCTCTGGTGACGGGTAGGTCCCGTTTTCGGTCCACATCTGCAACCGTCCGCTGGAGACGTGGGCGAGCAGGTGGTAGGCCAGACGGCTTTTCGTGGCCACCGTGAACACATATGGCTCGACCACCGTTGGCCCAAGCGCCCTCTGCAGCCGTGATGCGAGATCAGCGCCGAGCCCAGACGCGTCGATGACTACTTTCTGGCACCGCCACGTCTCGCGCACCAGGTGGACCAGACGGTCACATTGCTCATGGAGAGGCACTCCGGTCCACCAGTACGTCTCAACAACTCTTGTAGCCGGATGGCCTCCATCCGGGGTGTCGGAGATCTCGGCGATTGTTACTACCGTACTGTCACGGGTTTTGTTCGTGACCGTGTCAGCGGGCCGGGGTTCGTCTGTCGGCATTTCCACGCCACCGGCGACGTCTATTCCTGCGATGTAAGTGGCTTGGTCGTTCAGCGCGCCCGGGTCTGTCACCCGGGCATGGGATCCGCGAAGGAGAAGTCGGGTCTCGGGTGGGAAGAGGTTGGTGTGACCGTCCAGTGCCTGAAGGAGGTACTGGGTCCGGATGAGGGGATGCCCCGCACCGAGCCGTTCGATCTCGCTCGCCACGAACCGTCCGTACGCGGGGTTGTGGACCGCGCCGACGGTCCAATCGTAAATGAAGTTGCGTTGGCGCCCGTCGACTGCCGTCCGTGCCTCATTGGCTTCGCGTTGCCGTTCGACAACGGTATCGGGTGTCCACGCCGTGCCGTAGATCACGGTCGTCGCGTTGGCTGCTGCTGCCATCGGGCGGAAGTCGCGGGTGTACTTGTCGAAGTCGACATCCTGTCCTTCATCGATCTCAAGCAGGAGTGATGCCGTGGCACCGGCGACGTGCGCGGTGGGCGACGCACTGAGGAAGATGGCTTCGGCGTTGCCAACTGCAAGTCTGTATCCGTGCGCACGCTTTACCTTTCCTTCGTATCTCGGGTGGCCGAGAACCCCAGACAGGCGTGCCAGACTCGTGTGAAGTTGGGGCCTGAATGTTGGTGCGGCCTTGACGATGGTTCCGCCGGTTTCCGATGCGCGGTCGAGTAGCCACGCCTCGAGTTGGGCTGAGAGTTCGTTCTTGCCCATCTGGCGCGCCATCATGACGACGAAGGTGTCCCCCATCCCGCCTTCGATACTTCCGAGGATCGCGTTCGCTGCCTCCACTTGGTAAGGGCGCAATGGACGCCCGGCAATCTGGGCTGAGAAGGCTGCGAACCCGGTTCGCAATGTTGATGGCCAGACACTGGCCTCGACGGTCGCCGTGGGATCGTCAAGCGGTTGCCTCCGGCCGTGTGTTCGTCGGTTCATTTGCGCTTGGGGTCCTCGCCCGGAGACTGCGCAGTTCGACCTTTGATCGGTCGTCAAAGCCGTTTCCTAACGCGATTATTCGGTTGCCCGGTATCCAGTGGTGGGTCTTCCGGGGTCTGCAGGGGCGGGCTTCGTTGCTACCATGGCCCTGGTGAGTGACGGTGGTCGTTTCGGGATGGCCCGGCCCGGATGGGTGCCGGGACGGGTTCGCCTGTGACCAGCGCGGTCCCCGACCCGCGAACCGTCCGCAAAGCGTTTGCCGCCGCCGTCTTTGCCTGTTTGGGCTGGGCAACGCTGTACACCGCTGCCAAGACGGCAATGCGTGAGGTGACCGGCCTCATGGTCGCCTTTGATCGAGCTACGGTGGCGACCTGCACGCTCACCCTTATCGTGATCCTCCGTGCCGGCGGACTGCGCCCGGGTCTCGGGCACCTTGTTGAGACCGCACGTCAGGCCCGGTGGGGGGTTGTCGCCTTGGGTATTGTCAATTTTGCTGGTACTTCCGTGCTTGCGATGACTGCGCAGCAGTTCCTGCCTGCCTCAGTGAATGGACTGATCAACAACCTTGCGCCACTTTGGCTATCGATTTTTGCAGCGTCCATGGGCACCGCCGTGCGTCCGGTCATGCTGGTGACCGGTTCGGCCCTGGCGGCGGTTGGCGTGGCGGTCGTATTGCTTGGAGACACCTTGCTGGCATCGTTCACCGGAGGGTCCGGAGCGAACATGCGCTATCTCGACGCCACGACGTGGATCGGCGTGGCAATCTCGCTCACCGGCAGCGTGCTGATCTGCTACCAGAATTACCTGGCCCGAAAGGTCGTGCAGGGACTTGACCCAGTCGCAGTCACCGCACTGGGATCAGCGTGTGGCTCATTGATCGTCGGAATGGTTCTGGCAACGGGCACCGGTGGGACACTTTCGGGGTTCGGAACCGTGTCCGTGCCCACCGCGCTCGTCCTCATCTGGTTAGGAACGGTGAGTACTGCGTTCAATTTCACTCTGTGGACCTACGCGCTTTCCCATTTGCCCGTTGCGCGCATTGTTAACTTGCAATACCTCGTGCCACCGCTCGGTGTCGTGGTCAGTGTTGTTTTTCTTGGTGAACCGGTAGGCCCCGGGCTTGTGATTGGGGCCGCTGCAATCGTGCTGGGCATCATCCTCGCGCAGCGTGGGACGGCTATGGTGCGTGCCTGACCCTGCGCCTGCGCCATTCAGGGCCTGTGGTATCGTGGCCAATCAGGGAAGTTATTCGTCGGGCGGGAGGGCGAAACGTGGCCGGTCTACTTGAAGGTAAGGTCGGAGTCATTACTGGGCTTTCTGAGAAGCATGGGTACGCGTGGGGGATTGCCCAGGCGTGCATGCGCGAAGGTGCGCGTCTGATCTTCACCCACGAGGCTCGTTACGCCCGTCACGTCGCTGAGTTGACGGTGGGTATCCCTGATGCGACGCTTGTCATGCTCGATGTCTCGGATGATGAACAGATCTCCGAAGCGTTCCGGCGTCTTGATGACCAGTTCGGCGGCTTGGACTTCCTCGTTCACGCAATCGCTGGTGGCGGTGGCAAGGCCCTCATGGGACGCGTCACGGATACCGAGCGGGCTGACTTCCGGATCATGTTCGAGGTGAGCACCTACTCGTTGATCGCACTGACCCGTGCTGCCCAACCGCTGTTTGCACGACGTGGCGGGGGGTCGGTGGTCGCGCTGACGTACTACGGCGGAGAAAAGGTCGTGCTTGGCTACAAGGCCATGGGCATCGCCAAGGCGGCCCTGGATGCCACGGGACGCTACCTTGCAGCCGAACTGGGTGTGGAGAACATCAGGGTTAACCTGCTTTCGCTGGGCCCTGCCCGCACGATGGCGGCCCGCGGTATTCCTGGTTTCACCGAGATGCTCCGCCACGCGAGCGACCACGCGCCACTGCGCCGGAATATCGAAACTGTGGATGCGGGTAATGCGGTTGTCTTTCTCTGCAGTGAACTCGGACGGAACGTCACGGGTGAGATCCTCCACGTGGATGCTGGGTTCAATGCCATCGCGTACTGACCTCATCGGGCCCCGCACGTGGTCGGGACAGTTGATTTCTGGACGGTTGGCCTGATGCGTGACGCACCACCGCGCCGGTACATCCGTGTAGGCCGGGTCTTTTGTGCCACCGGTCCGACTATCCCAAGCGATGGTCAGTCAGTCGACGAAATCGGTGCGATCGCGGACGGTGAGCTTCTAGATGACGCCGTTGTCCAGGTGGTTGGCAACCGGATTGGCGCGGTTGGGCCGGCGCATCGGATCAGCATCCCGCCGGGTGCCGAGGTGATCGATCTCCCTGGCACGACGTTGATGCCCGGGCTAGTGGATGCACACGTCCACCTGATGATCCGCCAAAGTGAGACATTCACGGAACTCTGCCGGAGCCACGATGACAGCCAGTTGCTGGTTCGTTCCGCGTCGCATGCTCGACAAATGCGCGACGCAGGCGTGACTACCGCCCGGGATTGCGGCAGCCGCGGGACATTCCTGCAGGCGTTGCGTGATGGTATCGCCGACCGCCTCCTTCCCGGACCCAGGCTTCTCGTCTGTGGTTCGCCGATCACCTCAACCGGTGGGCACCTGTGGGCCTGCGGTGGAGAGGTCGATACGGCGGACGAGGCGCGGAGGATATCCCGCCGACTGATCCGCGACGGCGTGGATTTCATCAAGGTCATGGCAACCGGCGGACGCATGACGCCCGGGACGAATGTCGGCCGTGCCCAGTTCAGCGAGGACGAGTTGCGGGCGATTGTCGATGATGCGCATCGGCTTGGCCGGCCAGTTGCCGCGCATGTGCTGGGTACCGAGGGGATGGCCCACGCGGTGCGTGCCGGCGTCGATACCCTCGAACATGGCAACTGGTTGGACGTTCAGGGTCAGGCAGTGGCGTTTGACGAAGGCCTAGCACGCGAGATGGCGGCGCGTGGCTGCTACCGGAACATGGCCACCCAACCTTCTCGGGTTTTGGCGGAACGGCCGAAGTCGTCTCCCCTCAGTGCCAATGAACGTCGCGCCATGGCAGACCATCATGAACGCTGGCACTGGTTCCGCAGAGGGCTGGAACTTGGCGTTCCCAGCTTCTTCTCCACAGATGCCATCTTTGGTCAGTGGGAGGACGCCTGTCCCGACCTGGCTTGGCTCACGATCTTCGTGGCAGAACGTGGGGGCATACCAGTCCCACTTGCGTTGAGGATGGTCACCGCCGTGGCCTCGTCGGCCCTTGGCCTCGACGATCAGATCGGAACGGTTGCCCCGGGTCGCATCGCGGACTTGCTGGTTGTGCGAGGGGACCCGGTTTCAGACCCGCGTGCCCTGCGCGATGTCGTTGCCGTCTTCCAGTCAGGCGAGCGGACCGTCTAGGCGGTCGCCGGCGCGGTTGCCTGATCACTGAACGGTCACTACACTGTTGCTAGGCATACAGGTGGCGATGACGTGGATCACGACGTCGCTGCCAGCCCGCGTGCCGCTGGACGGCAAATTCAAAGGAGCGAGGAAATGTCCGTGATGAACCTGACCGGCGTGGGGGTGGGTCGGCCAAGCCGACGGCGCCTTCTGGGTATCAGTGGCAGTGCGTTGAGCCTGTTGCTGGCGGCGTGCGGAGGCGATGCCGCACCCGCCGCCCCGGCCAAGGCGGAACCCACCAAGGCACCGGCAGCAGCGGCACCGACCACTGCGCCGACGGCTGCTGCTGCTGCCGCTGCACCGACCAAGGCCCCAGCTCCGGCGGCGGCGAGCGGCCCGGTCACTATCGAGATCCTCACCCGAGACGGCGTCGAGGCACCCACCGGTCACAGCCAGTTCTACAATACTCAGGCCAAGAAGAATTTCACTCCGGACTCAAAGATCACCGTGCAATTCGTGGATGCCAAGCCGAACGTTGGTGAGAAGCTGTTCGTCCTCGCAGCTGCCAACACCCTGCCAGATGGATCGTGGTTCGGTGTCGTCGCCGACGGCGAGAACGGCCGTGAACAGGCTCAGAAGGGCATCTTCAAGCCACTCGACGATCTCATCAAGCAGGACACACGGTTTGAGAAGAACATCTTCTTCAAGGCGTTCATGGATGTACTTGCGGTTGCCGGCAAGCAGTATGCGTTGCCTACCCACACGCATTACGGCACACATATCCTCTACTACAACAAGAACCTCACCGATGCCGCCGGCGTGAAAATCCCGGACGATGGCAGCTGGACTATTGACGAGTTCATCGAGATTGCCAAGAAGCTGACCAAAAAGGAAGCCGACCAGTGGGGCTACTGGCCGGTTGCGGCCGGATTTCCCGAGTTCGGCGCGTTTTGGGTGCGCCAGTTCGGCGGCGAGTATTTTGATGAAGCGGGCAAGAAACTCCTCATCGACTCTGCCGAGGCGCGTGCCGGTCTTGAGTGGGTCCACTCCGCCGTCTACAAGCATCTCCTCATCGACGACATCAACCGCAAGATCGAGGGTGCACCACTTAACCTGACCGGGCAACGTGGCCTTTTCGCCATGGGCAAGTTGGCGATGCATAACACCACCCCGGGTCTGGTGGCCGAATACAAGAAGCCGAACCAGACTGAGGTGAACTTCCCCGTTGGCATCTCCCTCTTCCCCAAGGGGAAGGACGGCAAGCGGGGCACCGCGGCATCCGGGTCTGGCATGGGGCTTACCAAGGTGGACAAGCAGGCTGCCGTCTGGGAGTGGCTGAAGTTCGTCTCGAACAAGGACAACGGTGTCGAGCAGGTCTTCGGCGGTGCGGGTAGCCCTGGCGGCCGGACCGACGTCTGGAACGATCCGAAGCTCCTCAAGGAGCGTGATCCGATCTATTCCACGGTCATCAAGGCCTTCCCGCAGGGTGCCGGGACCCTGCGACTCCCGGCGAATTACAAGCTTGGGCAGGTCAACAAGGCGGTCAACGAGGAGTTGAAGGCCTACTTCGACAACAAGGCAAGTCTCGCCGATGCCACGTCGAAGGCAGTTCAGGCGGGCAATGAAATCCTGAAGTAGTCCTTCAAGCCGGTTCAGGAGCCTTCGAGGACGCCCCACGTGCCGTTTGCGGCTACGCGGGGCGTTTTTCTATCCCTCCGAGTTTGTCGCTTCAAGCCCCCGCAGCAGCCGGTAGCAAGTCTCAGTCGCTGGCAGGGGCACCCCGCAGGTGCGGGCACGGGTGATTAGCCCTCCCACAAGCGCTTCAACCTCGGTCCGACGACCCGCAAGGACATCCTGCACCATTGATGGGAACACCTTTTGGCCAGATGCCACCTGCGCCTCGCCAATCATGCGCAGTCCCGCAAGTGCCACATCATCGGGATGTGAGAGCCACGTCCCGAACGACCACGGTGCGCCCGGAGGATCGACGACCTTCTTGTCAACTCCGAAAACCCCCAATGCTTGAGGAACTGCAAATACCTCGCGCATGAGCACGACAAATTGCTGTGCCATGAATGAATGCAGCGCCATGTCGGAATACGCGCATCGCGCAAGCGCGGTTACCATTGACCCGGGAAGTAAGGCGCAAAGCTTGTACCATTCCACCACGCTTGCGTCGGGAACTGTCCACGACGGCAAACCGGCGGCGCGGAAAAGCGAGGCCAATCGTGCCGTGCGCGCGCTGCTTCGTACTTGGGCGCCCGCCCGTTCACCAATCCACGTCGCACGGTTCATTGTCAGAACCGCGTCGCCATACACCGTTCCATGCCCGGCCACCACCGCGCACGCCGCGCCAATCACGCGCTCCGGTCCGAAAAGGTCGTCGAGGACGTCGTTCTTTGCGAGGCCGTTCTGGAGCGATAGCGCAGTCTCGATGTCCGCGCCGCGCAACTTCTCGGCAATTGCCGCACTGTCACCGACCTTGGTCGTCAAAATAAGGTAATCGGCCCTGCCGATCTCCGCGCCTGAGGTCACCACCTTGATCGTGGCGGTTTCCTCGCGCAGGCCACGTACTCGCATTCCGTCACGCAGGGCATCAACTCGTGAAGGACGAGTAAGCACGCAGACTTCGGCCCCCGCGTTGGCCAGGAGGACGGCGTAGACCGTCCCCAGGGCCCCGGCGCCCGCAACCACGAACCTCATCCGCCTATCTCTCCTGCTAGTTGTAGTGGTTGCGAGTTGCTCAGAGGTTGACCCACTGTCCGCTGGATGCCGACTCCTCGATGGCTTCCATCACACGTTGCACCTCGAGACCAATCTGGAAGTTCGGCAGCACGTCGGCGGGTGCCCTTCCCTCGAGAATTGCATTCGGGAAGACCTGCATCTGGGTGACGCGGTGCTTCGGCTGTACCTTTAGCGTGCCCCACTGGTTGCGTGAGACCCATGCATCACCCAGGCAGACCTCAAGCTCGTCACTGTGCGAGTTGTTGTAAACCGCACCGCCCTTGAAGCCGCTCACTTCAACCCGTTGGAAGTTCCCGCGACCGGCATAGGTGCGGGAGGCTGAAAGGTTGATGAGCGCGCCGCTTTCGAGTTCTCCGATGACCTGCACGTCATCGTCCACGTCGACCGGCGCCATCTGGTCAGTGCCTTCGACCCGGCGCTCGTGCACGAAGGTCTTGGTATGCGCCGTGAGTCGGCGGATCTTGCCTCCCCAAAGGTATGTCAGGGAGATCAAGTGCGACCCGAGGTCCCCAAGTGCGCCGCTACCGGCAATCGCCCGCTGGAACCGCCAACGCATGGGCATGTCGGTGAGGCCGAAACCTTGTCCGTAGTACCCGTTGATGTGCGTCAGTTGCCCAAGGGCACCATCGTCGATCAGTTCCTTCATGAGCCTCGCTGCCGGGACGAACCAATAGGAAAAGGGCACGAAAGTTATCACTCCCCTCCGTGCGGCCTCGTTCACCATCGCCTCGGCTTCGGCGACGTTCATTGCCAGGGGTTTCTCGCAGCAGACGTGGACGCCGGCCTCGAGGGCGGCCATGACCGCGTCGTAGTGCGCCACGTGTGGTGTCCCGATCGTGACGGCGTCGACGGGGTGATCACGCAGGAGTGCCCGGTAGTCTGTTCCGGACACTGGGGCGTGTGCCAGGGTTGAGGCTTTCGCGGCCGTTGCTGCGTCCGAATCGGCACACCACGCAAAGTCGACACGTCCATGCGCGAGCATCTGCGGAATATGGACTGCCTGAACGATCCCGCCGGTTCCGATCACACCGATACGTACTCTGTCCATGATGACACCTTTCCCATCGCATTTCTGGCCACGTGCGTCCTTGCTGTCGACTGTCAGGGTACTCTCGCGCCCTTGGACGCGGGTATAGTCGGAGTTGGGGACGCCATGCCATCCGCGCCACGAGCGGGAACTCCCCAACGTGGCACCTGTGGCTTGTTCACGCGACTAAAGGAGGTTCACGGATGGTGTCGGCACACAGGGGACTTCGTGTTGTGCCCGTGGCCCTTCAACTCTACTCTCTCAGGTCGCAGATGGTGGACCCTGAGGGGTTTAGTGCAGCCATCCGGGCGGTCGGGGAGATGGGCTACGACGGCGTGCAGTTCGCGAACTACGGCGGGTTGTCAGCCCCGGAGTTGCGGGCCCTCCTCGCTAGTGCCGGTGTGCGACCCGCGGGTACACATACGAACATGAATGTTCTTGAGGGCGATCTCGACCGTGAACTGGATTACAACGGCGAGATTGGAAATCACTGGATCTTTTGCCCTTATATTGCGCCCGACCGGCGTGTCAACCTTGCGGGGTGGAGGGAGGTCGCCACTTCCCTGAACCACATTGGCGAAAGATGCCGCGACCGGGGATTTGTGTTCGGATATCACAACCACGATTTCGAATTCGCCCCGATTTCGGACACACCCGACCGGACGGGTCTCGATGTCCTCCTGGGTGAGACCGACCCGTCCCTCGTGGTCTTTGAACCTGATGTCTACTGGATTGCCAAGGGCGGTGCCGACCCAGTTGGCATTATCCGGCAGTATGCCGGGCGCATCCCGGTCATCCACTGCAAGGACATGACCCACGACGACCGGCGCACGTACGCCCCGGTCGGTGCCGGGTGTCTGGACTGGCCCTCGATCCTCGATGCTGCTGATGCCGGCGGGGTTGAGTGGCATTGCGTCGAACAGGATGCCGGCGACGTGCCGATGATCGACTGTGTCCGGACAAGCATCACCAACCTGCGTTCGTGGGGCATGGGCGAGAAGGATCGTTGAGGCCATTGACACGATAACGCCACCATCATCACCCTTCAGCCTGTCGGGCGAGATTGCCCTCGTGACCGGCGCCACAGGGGGCCTCGGGTCGGCGATTGCACATGCCCTCATGAGTGCCGGCGCCGACGTGGTGGTTGCCGACCATCCCTCGCGTCAGGCCAAAGCGGCCGGTCTCGTCCATGAATTGACGCAGGGTGGCCGCCGGGCTGTTGCGGTTCCGCTTGATGTCACGAACCTCCCTGGGATCGAGGAGGCCTTTGCACTTGCCGAGGAAGCCTTGGGTCCTGTAGGTATTGTCGTCGCTAACGCCGGTGTCAACATCAGGCGTCCGGCCCTTGAGGTAAGCGAAGCCGATTGGGACGCGGTCCTTGACATCAACCTCAAGGGAGTCTTCTTTACGTGCCAGGCTGCGGGACGGCGGATGGTTCGCCGACAACGCGGCGCCATCGTGGCAATCGCGTCACAACATGGCGTGGTTGCCACTCCCAGATCGCCGGCTTATTGCGCTGCCAAGGCCGGTGTCGTCAATCTCGTCCGCGCACTAGCCCTCGACTGGTCGCCTCGGGGGGTTCGCGTCAACGCGGTCGGGCCGACGTTCGTTGAGACCGGCCTCACGACCCACCTTCTTGGCGATGACAACGTCCGCCAGGACATTGTCAACCGTATTCCTCTGGGCCGTCTCGGCACTCCCGAAGAAGTCGCCCATGCGGTTGTCTTTCTGGCAGGGCCCGGCGCAAGTCTCATTACCGGCACATGTCTCCTTGCCGATGGTGGATGGACGGCGATCTGAACGTTTTTCGAAGAAGGACTGGAGCACGGTTTCGCCGTACAATCGCCGTTCAGGTCGCGGATGCATACGGTGGCCGAACGAGGAGGCGACACGATGGCGGTCGATCGGTCTGACCCTCAGGGTGTCGGAAGTGCAAGGCCCCACCCGGATGCGTTGCGCCGACTTCGCGCCGCCGGGCAGAGCATCTGGCTTGACACCATAAGCCGTGAAATTCTTCGTTCGGGAGAGTTGGCACGCCTTGTCCGCCTCGGCCTTGGCGGGGTCACATCCAACCCGACCATCTTCGAGAAGGCACTCGCCGTTGGTGACGCCTATCCGGAAGTTCCGGACCTCCTGGCAACGGGACTGGATCCCGAAGCCGTCTTTGAGCAGGTGGCCGTTGCCGATATCCGGGACGCGGCGGACCAGCTTCGCCCGACGTTCGACGAGCGCGACGGGTCCGACGGGTTCGTGAGCCTTGAAGTGTCGCCTCGCCTCGCGAACGACACCGCCGGCACGATCGTCGCGGCACGGCGCATCTGGCTTGCGGTCGACCGTCCCAACATCATGATCAAGATTCCGGCCACGATTGCCGGAATCCCTGCCATTGCCGATGCCGTTGCCGATGGCATAAATGTCAACGTAACTCTTCTGTTCAATGTCGAGCGGTACGTTGCGGTCGCGGATGCCTACCTCGATGGTCTTGAACGCTTCCGCCAGTCAGGGGGTGACCTCAAGCGGATATCAACCGTGGCGAGTTTCTTCGTCAGCCGTGTCGATACCGCCGTCGATGCACGTCTTGCGGGCATACCCGGGACCACGCATCTGATTGGGAAATCCGCAATCGCGAACGCGCGCATTGCCTATGCCCACTACCGCAACATCGGTTCGACGTCGCGGTGGCAGGCGTTGGCGGACCATGGCGCCCGTCCGATGCGCCTCCTGTGGGCAAGTACGAGTGTCAAGAACTCAGCGTTGCATCCGACCTACTACGTTGACGCACTTATCGGCCCGGATACGGTGAATACAGTGCCAGCTCCGACGCTTGATGCAATCCTTGCCGGTGTCGATGTGGCGCGGTCGATCGATGCGCCGGGGGAAATCGTGCAGGCCGAGACCCTCCTGCAGGAAGTCATGTCGCACGGGATTGACCTCGATCAGCTGACTGATCGCTTGGAGCTCGACGGCATCGCAGCGTTCGAGGCGTCTTACACGGCGATCATTGGTGCGATCACGGCGCGACGCGCCTGACGCGGGCGGTCACCTCAGCGAGATCAGCACGGTTCCGACCAGGGCAAGACCCATGCCCGTTTGCTGAAGCCCGCCAAGTCGTTCGAGCAGGACGAAACGGGCAAGCAACACCGTGATGACCGGATACAAGGAACTGACCATCGAGGTCAGGCTGAGCAGCCCGGTGACGCTGGCCTCGCCGAACAGAATATTTGCAAGCATGTCAAATGCCCCGGTGATGAAGATGCCGACCATCACCCAAGCCGATCGAGGTGAGAGTTGGCCCGGCGCGGGGTGCGCCTCGAGTAGTTGGCGGTCGCGCCAGGTCATGAAGAGCCACGCTGATCCTAGTAGCGCGACCGACGTGATCCGTTGCACCAACGCTGCCTCCTGAAGGCCTTCGGTGGCAGCGGTGTGGAACAAGGTGAAGAACGCCCCGAACCCGATCGCAGCGAGGATGGCGAGGATGATGCTTGCCCGGTGCGCTTGAACCGTGACCGGCAACTGTTGATGCGGGTCCGGTTTCGAGATGGAGGCCAGGATGACCCCGGCCATCGCGCAGAACATTCCCGCGAAACCGAGAGTTCCGACCACTTCACCTGCCACGAGACCCGCCAAGACCGGCACCATTACGCCCGTGGCAGCAATCGGTGCCACCAGGCTGATGGTGCCTATCGAAAGCGCTTGGTAGAACGCCCCAAGGCCCGCGGCGCCGGTCAAGCCGGCCGCGGAGGCGAACATGGATGCCGTCTCGCTTGGGAACCCCTTGCCGGTCACGGCGCAGGCAGTCACGATGGCGGCGAGACCGCACATCTGCGATAGCGCAATCACCGTGATTGTGCGTAGGCGTCGCGAGAGATAGCCCCCAAGGAAGTCGGAGATCCCCCAGGCCAGCGCGGATGCCAAGGCGAGCAGGAGAGCCGTCATCGGCTTGCTTTGGCAATCGCCACGGCAATCTCGGTCGCCAGATGTGCGTTCCGGCGAATGATTTCAAGATTCACGCGAAGGCTTTCGCCACCAGTTGCACCGTGAAAGTGGCCCAGCAGGAACGGTGTGACCGCCTTGCCCCGGATACCAAGGCGAGCAGCCTCAGCCAGGCCACTTGCCAGAGCCTCGTCGTGCACGGTTGCGTCCAACTCAGAGCCGAGAGGCAGTGGGTTGGCGAGAACCAGTGCACCGTCGGCGCCGGCGACGCCACTGCCACGCAGTGCCGTCCGGGCGTGGGCTACTCTCGCGACACTGTCCGCGCTTTCAAGTGACCAGTCAACCGGGTGGCCGCTATCACGCCGGTAGAAGCCGGGGAACCGGTTCGTACGGTAGCCGGCCACCGCGACATTCAGGCTTTCCAATCGTTCAAGTGTCGCACTGATGTCAAGCAATGATTTGACCCCTGCACAGACCACGACGATCGGGGTGCGGGCGAGGGTCGCCAGGTCGGCGGATTCGTCGAAACTCTCCCGGGCATCGCGATGCACTCCCCCCAGGCCACCGGTCGCGAAGACGCTGATGCCTGCGGCGGCGGCCAAGGCGGCCGTGCTTGCCACCGTTGTCGCACCGTCAATCCCGGTTCCCATGGCAATGGACAAATCCCTCGCGCTGAGTTTCGCGATGCCGGGGGTCTGGGTCAGGATTGCCATCGCTTCGTCGTCAAGGCCGATGGTCGGGACGCCCCGGATGACCGCCACGGTCGCCGGAACCGCCCCGCCATCGCGCACGATGGCATCGACTTCCCTCGCGAGTTCGATATTGGCCGGGTAGGAGAGACCGTGAGCGAGCAATGTGCTTTCCAGGGCGACTACTGGTCGCCCGGTAAGCATCGCGGCCCCGACTTCGGCGGATAAGGCGATGGATTTGTAATCGGGCATCGAGTTACTCTATGCGGCCGATAGCCAGACCGACACGGTTCCTGCGCCAAGAGGTTCGCGTGCATCACCCATGGCGTCCGTCCGACGTGGCGCTTTCGTCAATCCGCAGCATGCTGCTGTGTCCGTCGCGTTCAACCGACAGCGTTGCCATCGCCCCCAGAGGAAGTGTCCACTGGTGGCCAGTGTGCCCGATTGGCCAACCGTATATCACCGGGACCCCGAGGTCTCCGAGAAGCTCGTCAAGAACAGCAAATATTGTCAAGGATGGTCGCGCATCCCTGACATGCTCACATGTCGGTGATGATCCGAACACGATCCCGCGACAGTTCTCGAAGGTGCCGGCCTGGCGGAGTTGGACAAGCATCCGGTCAATCCGGTAGGGCGCTTCGTCGACGTCTTCCAGGACGATCAACTTCCCGTTGCCCTGCAGGGCCCACGGTGTCCCGACCAGCGATGCGACCAGAGCCAGATTGCCACCTGTCAGACGCCCGGTAGCCGTGCCAGTCCGGGTGACATGAAGGGAACCCTGCCATCCATCAGTGGGTTCTGGGACTGGCATGGTTCCCAGCGGTTCGGTCGTAGACCACGCCCGTCGCAAACCGTCAAAGGTGACCGCGGGTCCGTCGGCTTTCAGAAGCGCAGCCACCGGCCCGTGCAATGTGATCCATCCAAGTTCGTGCGAGATAGCCAGGTGGAGTGCCGTGATGTCGCTGTAACCCGTGACCAGTTTTGGACTTGCTTCACGTCGGGCGCGCTTCCAGTCGATCAGTGGGAGTAGCCGGCCGGCACCGTACCCGCCGCGTGCGCACCAGATCGCATCGGTATGTGGGTCGCAAAGCGCCTCGGTGAACTTGGCGGCGCGCGCGGCATCGGTTTCGCCAGCGAGGTAGCCCCGGCCACCAATCACGAGATGACGGTTGGTGCCGATGAACCCCCATTCCCCGATGATGGTTGAGGCAACCGTCAGGCTGTCCGGCGTGACCGGCCGACTTGGGGCAACGAAGGCGACCTGTGCGCCTTCGCCAAGCGCGCGAGGCTTCACGGGCGCTGAGGACATGACTTCTCTCCGAACCATTGGGGTTTGGTGACGTTAACGCGTCGTTGGCGCGGTGCCATTCTGCATACTTCTCCGGGGATGGTCGCGCCGGGCGTAGCGGAGTGCGCGCATCTTCCGGCCGTCTTGTTGGTTGCGCGATAGACTTGGGGTTCAGGCAAGGGTAATGAACGAAGGCAACAAAGGTCACGGCAACGAGCAGGATGCCGGTCGAACGGCCGACAGTGTCGAAGGGTGGTTGCGTGGACTTGGTCAGCGAGGTCCTTCGCACGATGCCGTGAACGACCGTCCGCGCCGATCACCGGGCGTGGGCGGTAGGCGCGGCTCCGGTGACGATGAGGCCGAAGCGTTCTTGCGGGCGGTTCGTCGCTTGGCATCGTCGCCACAGGGACAGCAAGCCCTCGCCGCACGTCTGTCCGGCGTCGATCTTGGGTCACCTGACCCGGAACTCAACGCGTTGGCGCAGGTCTTTGCCTCGTTGGGCCGCGAGTTGGGGCGTGAAGGCGGGGAAGCAGGGACCACTGGCGTGCTTGACCGTCCGGATATACGGGACCAGATAACCCCATTGCTCGCCGACGGTGGTGGTGGTGGTGGAGACGACTTCCTCGACGATGACGACGACGACGGTAATGGCGACGATGACGATGAGCCATGGCCATCCGCGTTTGTCGGATACCGGACCGGCGTGGTTGACAACGTTGACCTTGGGAACTGTCGCGACGGGTGTTGCACGGCCCTGTTTGTCGACCATCCCGGCGTACGTGCGGCGGTCTGGTTTCCGACCGACCATGCTGCGGGCCTCGCCACGGCAATTGGTGAACAGTTGAACCGAACCCGCGGGGAAGATGCCGTCCTCAGTGTCCTGCCATTCGGTGCCGGCGCGGCCCCACCACGCGGAATCGTTCAGGCAACAATCCAGTTCTTCACCGACGACATTCATCTTGACCCCGTCGAACATGAGGCCGACCGAGCCCAAGGTGGCGTCGTGAGGTTCCTGGCCTACGACCAGGGGCTTGGACATGGCGGACCCCCGCTTGTGGACATGCTTCTGGATGCGTCTCAGGCAAAGGCGATCAGGAAGGGTCTGCGCCGAGTGTCCCGGAATGCGCCACGAGGCGGGCACGATCCGGGGACGCACGAGTGACATTGGTGGCGACCACTGGGGTTCCCAGGGCGTCACATGAGCCGTCGTGAAGCGGTCACCAACAGGACCATCCCGAGGGTCCATGTCGCGAGAGCTGCGCTACCAACCAGGTGCCCGACCTCCTCGGGGCGAGGTTCGACAACCACATCCTCGGCAATCGCCTCGAAGAGCGTGTCCCAGTCGCGGGCAGTCGGGTTCGTGATTGTCTGTCCCTGCGTCTGGCGCGAAATCTGCATCAGCACTTCGGGGTTGAACGGCGATGGCGTTGCGCCACTGGCTGCGGAGGTCGTTGCGCCGCGCGGACCGACGGCCACCGTGTGGACCGGTATCCCTGCCTCTTCGATCGCCACAACCGCACTTCCGAGCGGTCGTCCCACAGTTTGGTCGCCGGTCGATACAAGGATGATCGCGCCAGGGACGCGCTTGCCAGTCCCGGCATCCGACGCGGGGATGGCTGCCAACGCCACCGTGAGGGCATCCCCCGGAGCGGCCCCGGTGACGCTGCGAACCGCCTGCAGTGCTGCCGCCACTGCACCATGGTCGTAGGTCGGGTTCGCAACCACGTATGCTGCCGGTCCGTACGCCACGCCCCCCATTTGCAGGCGTTCGGGTGCGCGGTCGATTGCATTCTGGACGACGCGCCGCGCGGATTGCAGCCGTGTTGGCGACACATCGGTGGCGCGCATCGCTTCGGATACATCGAGGATGACGATCACCGTTGCCCGGTCGCGGGGCATCGGGTGCGTCCAGACAGGCCTTGCGAACGCGATGGCCAGGCCAGTGAGGCTTGCAAGTGTCAGGAAAAACGCAGTGCCCCGGCGCCAGCGTCCTGCTCGCCTCGGGGGCGTCTGCGTCGCGATCCGAAACAGATCCGCTGACCGCTTCCCCGACAGCCTTGTCCCGCCCCATACGAGGAGGATCATGGGTACGGCCAGAACGCCCCAGAGGAGTTCCGGTTGTCGCCATTCAATCCCGTTCGCCTCAAGGACATCGCGCAGTCCGGTTGCCGAAGCCAGCATCTCGCCGATGTTCACCGTGCGCCCGCTCCGAAGGGAGTAGCTTGCCCTGCTCGCGGCGACCGGTCAAGCCACCACGAGGCGAGGATTGATGCCAAGGTGAGCGTCACCAACGAACCGATCGCGAAGTATTGCCCGATGTCGTAGCGTTCCCAATCCCATCCGAGGGCACGGCCAAGGTCGCCGTAGATGCGGTTGAGCTCTCCCGCGCCGGGTGCAAAGTAGTACTGGCCACCAGTCTGCGCGGCGATTTCCTGAAGAAGCGTCTCGTCGACACCGTTCCCGCGACTTCCACTGCCGAACGGGCTTCCGCGTCCGCCCATCCCAATGGTGAAGACCGGGACACCCGATGTTCTGGCGTCAGATGCCACTGCTTGCGGGTCTGGCCCCTCGGTGTTCTGCCCATCGGTCAGGAGAAGAACAACCGCAGGTGGAATTGGCGGTGCGGTCAAGGGGGTTCCGTCCGGTTTGGGCCCGCCCTGACCGTCCGCCCGGCCCGGTTCGGTCAATGGCGCATCATCCGGGGTTGCGAAGGTCTCCGGTGGCAGTGATGCCAACGCGACCTGAAGTCCGTCACCGATCGCAGTCCCGCCGTCTGGTTGCAACTGGTCGATCGCCGATCGGACCAGCCGCATGTCCTCGGTAACAGGTTGCACAAGCGACGCCTGCGAGGAGAAGGAGACTACTCCAACCCGGAAACCGGCAGGCAGGCTGTTGACAAAGCCCCGCGCGGCTGACTTGGCGGCCTCCAGCCTCGTCGGAAAAACATCCCTCCCCGTCATGCTTCCAGAAATATCGAGAACCAGGACTATGGTCGTGCGTTCCCGCGGGATCGGCGTGCGCAATGCCGGTCGCGCGATCGCCACGGCTGCCAAGGCCACGGCGGCCACGGTCAGGACCGCCGGTATGTGCCGGCGCCCTGCGGTCGATGGCCGGGTCGCCATCGCGGTTCTCAGTAGCGACACATCCGGGAAAGGCACGGCATCGCGGGCACGCCTGCCCTGGGCCCACGCATACGCAGCGAGAAGAACCGCGCCTCCGGCAATCCACCACAGGACCGTTGATACCGCGAATTCCACGCTCTTCCGCCACCCTTCGCCTAATTGGCTGCCATTCGCGTACGTCGGAGGCCAGTGGCCATTCGACGTCGTGTCTCGAGCAACCGGACGAGTGACGGCACCACTGCTTCACTTGTGTCAAGCGGCCACAAGAGGCCACCGGCACGGGTGAAAATCCGGAGCAGTGACCGTTCCCGGGCCGTTGCCTGCGTGGTGAATGCCTGTCGTATACCGGGTTGGCTCGTATCCACCGTCAGTTGCTCGCCCGTCTCCAGATCCTCGAAGGTCACTACCCCAACGTCAGGCATGGCAAGTTCGCGTTGGTCGTGTATCCACACGCCAACGACGTCGTGACGGGCCGACAGTCCACGCAGGCTTCGCGCCCACTGGTCGTCGGCCCCGAACCTTCCCGCACTTGTCGTGATGTCCAGGAAATCAGACACGATCACTACCATTGACCGCTGCGTCACTGTCGCGAACGCTTGGTCGAGCAACGTGGCCAGGTTGGTCACCGGATGACGCGCGTCCGGGGTATTCCGGTGACCGGGTGTCCGTAGTACTCCTCGGGCAATTGCCACTGCGCGTTGCAGGAGGCGGAGTGCGTGGGTCCGGCCCGCGCTGGCACTTACGCGCAAAGCGGGTCGGCGGTGTACCCGTGGTGCCGCATCGAACCACCCCGTAAAGCGACGCTTCTTGGTGCCCGGTGCCCGGGGGCTGTCTGCTCGCTCACGCACCGAACCGTCAGGTCTGGGCGGCGAGCCAGTGTAAAGCAATGCGCCGACCCGGTCACCACGTGCGGTCAGCAGTCGGACGAGCGTCCCGGAGATTGTCAGCGCGCGCGACGACTTTGTTTCCGTCCCGCTGCCAAAAACCATCGATCCCGAAAGGTCAAGCACCAACCACGCGCTGATGTCGCGGTCCTCGTAGAACCTCCGAACGTGGGGGAACCCTGTCCGTGCCGTGACGTTCCAATCCAGACTGCGCACGTCGTCGCCGGGTATGTATGGGCGCAGGTCTGCCAGGTCCAGGCCGGGGCCGAAGGCGGCCGTCGGATGCTCCCCTTGACGTAGCCCGTCGAGTTTCCGCACTACAGACACATCAAGGCGACGCAACAGGCGATCAACTTCGCCCGGCGCGGTGGTCGGTGCGCCGAGTTCGATTGCTGATCGCGCGGTTGTTGTGCGTCGCCAGAACCGCCATGCGGGTTTCACGACCCGCCCCGTCGTCCGAACGGCCACCAGCGACGGCGCGGCGCGGGAGCGTCTTGGCCAAGATTGGCTGCCAGGATGCGTTCACTTCTCTCGGCCGGTCCGCGACTTTCCCCGGGGTAGCCGAGGTGCGGGGGAGGCACCTTCTCCAAGATTTGCGACACGATGTCCGATACGGCGACGTCCTCAGCGAGGGCTTCGTATGAGAGGACCAGTCGGTGGCGCAAGATATCGGGCGCCAGTGTCCAAAGGTCTTCCGGCAGGGCATACGACCGCCCACGTAGCAGCGCAAGGGCCCGCGCACTTGTGATCAAGTTGATCGATGCGCGTGGGCTCGCCCCGAAGGTGATGAAGCGCCGCAGGTGCGTCAGGTCGAACAATTCCGGATTCCGGGTTGCAGTCACGATCTGCACGGCATATTCGTGCAGTTTCGTATCGATCATGATCCGGTCGGCCTCGGCTTGCCACCATCGGAGTCGTTCTGGTGTCAGACGCGCGCTGACCTTGGCAGACGCGCCCGTGACCCGGGCCACGATTTCCAGTTCGTCCTGCAGGCTCGGGTAGCCGACAATGGTCTTGAACATGAACCGGTCCACCTGCGCTTCGGGCAACGCGTACGTTCCATCATGTTCGATCGGGTTCTGCGTAGCCAGCACGAGGAACGGATCCGGCACCGCATACGACGTCCCGCCGATGGTCACCTGCCGTTCCTGCATGACTTCAAGCAGCGCACTCTGGACCTTTGCGGGCGCACGGTTGATCTCGTCAGCGAGCAAGAGGTTTGCGAAGACTGGCCCAAGTTCGACCCCGAAGTCCCCGGTGGCCTGCCGATAGATACGGGTGCCGACCAGGTCTGCCGGAACAAGGTCTGGGGTGAACTGGATGCGCCGGAACGTTCCTCCAACCACCTCGGCGATTGTCTTGACCGCCAGGGTCTTTGCGAGGCCGGGAACGCCCTCCAACAGGATGTGCCCGCGCGCAAGAAGCGCAACAAGCAAACGTTCAATCAGGGTGTCCTGACCGACGATCACCTGCTTGACTTCGCTGAAGACCCGTTTGAGTTCGTCGGACCCCCCGACACGATCTTCAACCCGGAACGCGGACGCAATCGCCAAGGCCATTACCCCTTCATGATCCCGGTGCGTGCCGGTCCATCTGGCCGGCAACGATTCCAAGCCGACCCTCCTAACAGTACCGTTCCCGGCATCCTGAATGGCGGATTACGTCGTCGTTACGAACTTCCAGAACTTCGTCGCGGTCCCACCCATCAATGCTGAACGAAGGTGGGCGTCGGCAACCGAGATGTGCTCGCGCCCGAATGCGATTGCATTCCCGTACCCCTCGCGACCGCTTACGGGTGGGAAGTCCGACCCCCACATCATCCGTTCCGGCCCGTACGCCTCCAGCGCCATGTCCACGAACCGCAGCGTATCCAGATACGGAGACCATGGCGATGTCGTGAAGCTGTAGAAACCGCTGACTTTGAGCACCGTGTTGTCAAAGGCGCTAAGCGCCAGGGCACGCTGGTACGTCGGGTAGGGGGCGTCCTCACGCGGGTTCGGGTGCGATAGGTGCTCCACGTGAAGGCGTGCCCTCGAATAGCGACGGACCGTCGCCACCATCTCGTCGGACGCGAGGTGGGCCAGCGTCCCGGCCATCGTGATGTTCAGGCCCAGATCATTCGCCTTCTCCCAGAGGGCAATCGCACCCGGGATCCCGGCGAACAGATCGGCCAGGTACAGACGTATCCCCTGGACAGCCGGGTGGGTTCCCACGATCGCCTCCAGGGTTGCGGTCCCATGCGGGTCTTCGGGGTTGACCAGGCATGCGATTGCGAAACGGCCGGGGTGCCGTCGCGCGCAATCGATTAGGTAGCCGTTGTCGAACATGCCCATGTGTTGCACAAGGACGGCGTGGTCAACCCCGTGATGGCTCATCTGATCGGTCAGGCTCTGGATCGGTTCGTACTTCGTAAGACCGGCATGGACATGGGTGTCTACGGTCGGTACGTGGGCCGGGGTCGGCATGGCTCGGTGGTCCTTTCGGCATCGTGTTGCACGCTGTGTTGGCCGAGACGATACCCGTCGGGACGACCGGCTTGGACGGCCACGGGGAATGCACGTTGTGCCTTCCCTGACCGATCAGGGTGCCGTGTCGACCGCGCCATTGATTGCCGTGAGGTGCCACCGATCCGGGTGGTCGAGAGGTGGCTGTGGCGGGGCCTGCCAAGGGAGAGGCCCCCCTTGCAGGACGGTGATGGCCGGACCAATGTGATCGCGAAGTCGAACAAGCGCGTCGGTGTTCCTCGCTGCAAGCGGCACGAGAAGCACTCGTGGGTTCCCTGACGGATCACCCATGCCGGTCAGATCCAAAGATGTCCCGCGCGCGGTCCACTCATCGATGGCCCGCATGTCGGGGACTACGGTGATGTCCAAGCTTCCCGTGCACGCCCGGATTGCGAATGGAGGTGCGGAAGTCGACGTGACCGATGGTGCCCAAGTCGGGCTTGGCACCGGTCCGGCGAACGTCACCGTGATTTGCTTTACTCCCCGTCGCGGACAAGCACTCCCAGAGGCAGGGCTTTGCCCAGAGATCGATACCTGCCACGCTTGACCACTTCCCACCGGGACGACGGGAACCGCTTGCCTCGCCGCTTCGGTCGTGATCCAGTCCGTCGTGGATGAATGCGGGGTGTTCTCCGGAGACAGGACCGCACCCGTCGGATAACGATGCAGCAGCCGTGCCAGTCCATTTCCCGTTGCGTCCGAGTTTGACGCAATGACGACCGTGTCGATCACACGGTCCCACGGCCGCACCGACACGCCAACGGCATGCGCCGCGCCTTCGACGGTCGGGCCACCGCCGATCACAATCCGGGGTCCGTCCTGGATCGCAATCATTGCCATCACCGCACCCGGCGTGCCGTCGAAGTGCGGGATGACCAGTCGTTCACCCATTGCACTGACACCCGTCAGTGGTGCCAGCGGACCAGCTGTCGATGCACGGGCGGTGCGTGTGTCTCCCAGTTCCGGCACCGTAACCATGAGGGTGGCGACGATGCACAGGGTGATTGCTCCGGGGCGCCAGCCGATCTGCAGACCAGCCACCTGCCGTGTCGCCGATTGAAGTGGGGTCATCTCTGCCACGATGCCAAGGAGGACCAGCCCGACGAGGTAGACGGCTACCCAGACGGGTGCCCATGGCGTTGCCGGCATCGCGGCACCCGGAAGTGATGCGCTCCAATCGACCAGCCTGATAAGCAGCGTGGTCGGCGTCCACGCGGTGGCCGCGAGGATGGTCAGGATCGCGTCGGTGATCGCCCCCGACGCGCTCAACACGTACCCGGCCGATGCGACGGCCGCCGATGCCAGCATGATGGATGGGATCAGGATGATCCCTGGGATCGTTGCCGCGATGCCGAGGAGTGGGACGCTTCCAAGGGTTCCAGCGATCACCGGCAGGACAAAGATTTGCGCGGCTGTGGTGGCGGCGACCGCATGTCGCAGGGCAACGACCGCGAACGGCGCTCGAACCAGCCACAGCAGGGGAGCGACACTGCCTGTGGTTGCACCGGTCGGGCGCGGTGTCAGCCATCGGTCGATCGCCGGCGCAAGCCACACGAGACCAGCGGTTCCGAGAAAACTGAGTTGCCATCCAACATCGTCCAATGTGGAGAGGGACCATCCCGCGAGTGCCACGCTTCCCCACAGGAGCGCGCCGGCAATGGCACCTCGGCGTCCGGTGGCGTAGGCAACGACCAGCAGCTGCGTGAGTGTTCCGGCGCGCAGTACGCTTCCTGATGCGCCTACCAGTGCCACGAACGTCCACAGTGAAACTGAGACGACGACTGCGCGGATTACCCGCCAACGCGGTGTGCGGCGCGTCCCACCCAACCCCGCAAGCCAGGTTGTCGCGGCGGCAACAACGGACACGTTATACCCGGAGATCGCGATCAGATGGCTGGCCCCGGTCATCCGGAACGCATCACGCAGCCATGCCGGAAGGTCGTTTCGGTCCCCAAGCAAGATGCCGACCGCCAGTGACGCCTCCGGTTCTGGCAGGTAACGCAAGATGGGTTCCGCGAACGATTGTCGCCAAGCGAGCGGTGTTCCGATGACAACCGTGCCCGGCGTCGGCCCGTGGAGGTGCTTGATCTTGCGGGAATAGAAGATTGCAGAACCACCCCCGAGATCACGTCCGGTTCCCGATACCTCAATGCCGTCCCCTTGCGTCCAACGCGGTGATAACGGTGCCATGACCCTGACCTCTCCGCTGAGGGCCAGCCAGCGACCATCCCTTGTAGCGATGGCATCCACGTGGACCGGTACGTCCAGAGTTGTGCCCTTAGCTACCGGATCACTGGTGACCTGTCCACGGATCATTGTGATGTCAGGCAACATCCGCACAAGCTGGTCGTTTGCGGTGTGCCGTTCGCTGGCAACACCCCGGAGCAGTCCAATCGCCAGTCCCAGCAAAGCAAGCCCAAGGGCGATTCGCGCGGGCATCCGGCTGCGGAACAGGATCCCAGCCCCGGTTGTCGCGAGGATCAGCGATGAAAGGCAAATCCCCTTGGTCCACCATCCGCCCCCGATCAGGTTCGCACCAGTCCATGCGACCCAAAGGCCTGTCAGGACGCCAAGGGGAACCCCGAGGATCACCGTCGTGCTACCCGAGTGACAGGTAAGGCAGGGCGCGTCGCAGGATTGCCGTGGAAATCCCGGCTTCGCGCAGGTTCGCGACGGTCTGCACAGGTCCATGCGCCGATCGGTATGCGATTACGCGCTGCACGGAGACTGATCCGAAGCCTGGCAATCGCTCGAGGTCGGCAGCACTCGCCTGATTGATGTTCACGCGTGGATGTCCGTCTGGTGTGGACGGATCCGCGAGCAAGGCCTGCAGGTCGTCAATTGGGGTCGCCGTGGGCGCTGGACGCACCGCCTCACCGTGGCCGGTACCTGGCCGATTGGTCGATGGGCCTGATCTGGCGGTTGGCACCGTTGGGCCAGTTGTGGCCACGGTTGCATCGACGCCACTTACGGTCCGTTTGGATGGGATGTCCACACGCTGCTCGTCACGGATCCGTACGGCCAGGTTCAGCGCCGTTGTGTCAGCGTTGTCGGTCAGTCCGCCCGCGGCGCGGATGGCGTCCTCGACGCGGTCACCGACGCGAAGACCGTGGACGCCGGGATTCGCAACCGCACCCGTGACATGGACCCTCACGGAGGTCCCGGAGAAGGCCGTCGCCGCGGAAGGTGGTGCGCCTCCAGTCCCACGTGCTTCCCCCGGAGGTGATGGAGACCGCCCCTGCCACACCACGATCACGGCCAACACAACGGCGGCGACGATCAACGCAGGACCGACAAAACGTCTCAATCTCATCCAGTGAGCTGGCGGGGTTCCCGGTGCATTGTCCCCAGGAGGGAACTCCGGCGTGCTGGGAATGGCCTGAAGGTGCTGCCCGGTAGCGCCCGGATAACTCAACATAACGGTTGGCATTATCGTACACCGCACCTGCGGTTGCAACGTCATACGGTCTTGATTATGCTGACCATGGTGTGAAAATACGTTTGAACAAGATGTGCAGTGGTGCATGAATCTGGGCCGGTTTCGCCTAATGGACGACGGCAGATCCGAGCCCGGGTTCTCATCATGGTTATGGCATTCGTTCTCGGGGTCTTTCCGGGACGGCCGATCTTCGGACCAGTGCTTCCCACCCTCGTTGTCAGTGAAGCGTCTCCAATGGTGGATGTCGTCGTCCAATCGACCCGTGACGTACGGCGTGGATTGGCAGGACGTGGTTCGTTGGTACGAACAGTCATTCACACGAATGCCACAAGGGCAGAGCGTCGTTCGTTCGGCACGAACTTTCTGGCGACTGCGCGTGTGCCCCAATCAGTCCTGCCAGAGATTGCTGCATGGCCCGGCGTGGTTGCAGTGGTCGTCGGCGAGCCACTCGTGCCTCAACTGGATCAATCAGTCTTGACGGAGCATGTCGGTGCAACTGATGTCTGGGCAGTGGCGAGGGATCACCTTGGACGCCCAGTCACGGGCAAGAATGTCCTGGTAGGGATCGCGGATACGGGTGTGGACTGGTCCCACGACGACTTTCGATCGATCAGTGGCGCCACGAGGCTTGTGGCGTTGTGGGATCAAGGTGCGGGGGCGGGTGCGTTGCCGTCAGGCGTCCCATCCGTCGCATACGGTCGGGCATGGTCGTCCGCCCAAATTGATGCGTGGAACGCGTCGACAACTGTTCCCGGCGCGTCGTGTGGGTCCGCGGCGTGCGTTGCCTCCGGTGCGGCCGGCGTGAACACTCCCGATGACCGATCGGCCGGTGGTTCTTCCGCGTCGAGTGCCCCTGCGGGCCACGGTACACACGTCCTGAGCGCTGCCGTCAGTGGAGGCCGAGCCGTGTCGTGTGAAACCGTTGGGTGTTCGCCAATCTCCTACCGGGGCGTGGCCCCCGATGCCGACATCGTTGTAGTGCGAACCGACCTCCAATCCACCCATGTCATTGACGCGTGGTCGTGGATGCAGCGCCTCGCGCGAATGCGCGGACAACCACTCGTGATCCTGAACGCCCTGAGTGTCGCGCGTGCCGGGGCACACGACGGCACGCATCCCCTTGAGGTCGCGATCGATGCGATCAGTGGCCCGGGCACCATCGTCGTCACCGCATCCGGCAACAACGGCGCGCTTGACGCCCATGCTTCCGGGATCGCGTCTACCGGAACCCTTTCGAATGCCAAGTTCGCGGTGTTTTCTGGTGACGCGCCAACAGTCGATGCCAGCATCGATATCTGGACGCGCAGTACCGATCTTTTGGAGTTCCGACTTGACGACGCTTACGGCCTGCAAGTCTTTCCATTCACCGCCACAGGCGTTGGCGCCATGGTCGCAACCGCGAACGATGGCACGTTGGTCAGTTTCAACCCGTCGGCTGAAGCCCCGGCAACCACGAGTGGCGCGCACACGACAATTTCGTTGCATCGCTCCAGAGGCCTGCAGGGCACGTGGACGCTGAGTGTCCGCGCACTCTCAGTCGGCGGGAATGACGGCAAGGCAACTCCCGGGCGCTGGGATGCGTGGATCGATCCGGACACGAGGGGCACTGTCAGGTGGCTTGACACGGCATCGTCCGGTACGACCAACGGGATTGACCTCACCGGCACGCTTTCCGAACCCGCGACCGCACGGCAGGCAATCGTGGTGGGAAGCTACGTTTCGCGCGGTTCGTGGGTGGACGTCACGGGCGTAACCCGCCAACGCGCGCCGACACCAGTATTGGGCGCAGTCTCCACGTTCAGTGGACGGGGCCCTGCGCGTGACGGCTTGGCCCGGCCAGACATCGTTGCCCCGGGTGAGGTGATTGTTGCCTCCCGGTCGCTGACCGCAACCTTTGCCGACAGCGAACTCGTCGGGTCAGCCGCGCGACATCGTGCCGCCTCCGGAACAAGTGTTGCGGCGGCCCACGTTGCCGGGGTCGTTGCTCTTCTCATGCAGGTGAAATCCGACCTGACCCCTGATCTTGTACGGACACTTTTGCGTGAAGGTGCAGCGGCGGCGCCAGGAGGGGTGTGGGACGGCGCGTGGGGCGCCGGGCGCCTGCGGGCCGCACCCGCCGTTCAGGCTGCGCTTGCCCTCCCAGTCTCGGCTACCCCGACCGCAACGTCGGCAGCTACCCCAACGTCCAGTGCCACTGCAACGTCCACGCCATCGCCTACCGCCACTGCGACGTCAAACTCCGGAGCCACGGCGTCCGCCACACCGACTGCAGTGACTCCCGTGACTGCGACGCCAGCGCCAGTTGCCAGCGCGTCCGCCACTCCGTCGCCGACCGCCAGCGCGTCCGCCACTCCCACGTCGATCCTCACCCAATCGCCGTCTGGTTCCACTGCCACGCCGGTCACCGGTCTGACCACCGCAACGACGTCGACACCGACAGCATCTGTCACGCCATCCCCGATTTCGACACCAACGGCAACCTCCGTCGCGTCGGCCACCCACACCCCAACCACTGGTGCCTCACCGACCCGAAGTGCCACTGCGTCGCGCACGCCCACCTTCACCCGCACGCCCACCCCGACGCCCGTCACGGAAATCGTGATTTCCCTCCTTTTGACCCGCCCGGTCTCTGTGCCGGCACCCGCGTACGCGGTTCCCGTTCGTGTGTCCCTGTATCGTGGGCCATCAATCCCCGGAAATCGCACGCCAGTCGTCGAACTCAATCTTGTCTCTGACCAAACCGGCATGGTCGATGTGATCGTGCCGGGTCTTGATGGTATTTACGATCTTGTGGTCAAACCATCGGGTTCGCTTTCGCACGAGCTAAGTGCCGTGTCGCTTCGTCCGAACGCTATCCGCGCCATCTCTCTCGATAGAGATCGGTTTCGCGATGGTGATGCCGATGGCAACGACCGGATTGACGGCGTTGATCTGGCGCGACTTCGGGCATCGTATGGCCGAACTTCATCCGATCCGCTGTTTGACCCTGCGGTGGACTTTGACCGCGATGGCGAGGTCAGTGTCCTGGACTTCAGCGCGACTGTCCGCAATCAGGGGTATGTGGGGCCAATCCCGGTTAACTGATGTCGCGTCGTCGATCATTTCGCCGCTCGGCGAACTTCCTGATGGTTTGCGTCGGTCTGTCATTCCTGGTGCCGCGCCCCTTCAGGGATGCCGACACAGGACGATCATTCCTGTGTAGTCGGAACAGTCTCGCTGATCCAGCGATTTCCCTAGTCGCCAGAACCTCCCTCCCTCCCGAGCAGGTACAGGATCAGGGCAATGTCCAACGATGTGGCAGCATCAATGGGCCAAGACTTCAGCAACACCCCCGGTGCCATGCACCGGGGTTTTTTGCGTCCCGGCCCGGTCTCACACGGGGCGTATACGAGAAACATCGGCGACTTTTTCAAGTAGCGTGCCGCGCCCCTTCAGGAATGCCGAGATAGGACGAAGATGATTGTGTAGTCGGAACAGTCCCGCTGATCCAGCGATCTCCCTAGTCGCCAGAACCTCCCTCCCTCCCGAGCAGGTACAGGATCAGGGCAATGTCCAACGATGTGGCAGCATCAATGGGCCAAGACTTCAGCAACACCCCCGGTGTCATGCACCGGGGTTTTTTGCGTCGTGGCGAATCGGTCATCAGGCGTTACTCTTCGTCCAGAAACTGCGTCATGACAGGAACCATTCACTGCGAGGGTCAGGGTGTGCCTCGGTCGGCTCCAGCGACACGTGTAGCGACACGAGTTCTGTATGCAATACCCGGCATCTGGACCGACACGTGGTTCGACGCACCTGATGCGTGGTGGGCTTGGGCTTGCGCCTTCGCCGGTTGGTCAGTCGACGACTGGCACCGGTTTCGATCTAGCTGGAGCACCGCCGGGTCTGACGCGCGAGACCTGATTTCCGCTGAGACCGGCATGCGGTTCTTCGACTGGCGTCGGCTTCCGGGTGGTTCGAGTTTCGCTTCGGTCGACAGTGCCGTCGCGATGGTGATTGCCGATCTTCGCAACATGGTCCCAGGGACCTCGGTCACCCTCATTGGGCATAGCAAGGGTGGTTCGGTCATCAAGCACCTGCTGATCGCGGCGCACCGAGCCACCAAAGCCGACCTGCCAGTGCCGTGGGACGGTGGCGCGACACTGCGACACGGTATCTGCATCGACGCCCCGCTGGATCTGATCCGCGAAGTTGGCTGCATCATGTTGGGTATCCGTCCACGCATTTGGCCCGCCTCCCGCCCCGGAGTACCGGTCACCTGCGCGACCATCAACAACTGGTATGACCCGAGCGGTGGACGCCTCGCCGGTGTTCCCAACTATCAGGTGCGAACCTGGAACGACAACTTCCATCCATGGCCCCCGCACGGCATGAAGAGCAGCCTGGCCCACCGGGTCCTTGGTGATCTCGGCGCTTTACCCACCCTTCACGGCCCATTTGCGGATACCGTGTCCTTAGTTTCGACCGTTTCGGGGTGACCGTGGTGAGTTGGGGCGGTTGACACGCACACGGGTGCGTCGCGATCGTGTCCCCCATCCGTTTGGGTGTTTCGTGTGGTTCACGATGGTTGGCGTGGGCCAGATGCCGGTCGCTCGTTCCACGTTAGTGCGTTTAGAGAGGGGTAGCGGATCATGAAGATCACATACGCGTTTCGTCGGTCGGCCTTCTACCCGTTTGACGATCACGGTGGCCCGGGAAATGAGTTGCCACCACCGGACGTCCGCCGTTCATGGTTAGCTGCGCTTCATGCGCGCGGGTTCGAGGGTGTGGAGGTTGGCGTTCAGCCCCGAGGGACGTCCGATGCCACCATTCGCGACCTGGGCAAGGAACTTGCCGATGCCGGTGTCCCGGCCGCGGTCATCCGTGGAGGCGGAGGTTTTGCGAGCCCCCGCGCCGCGCAATCAAGTCGTGAACGCGTTGAGCGCGCCATCCGCCAGGCCCATGCCATCGGATGTGGTCTCGTCAACATGACGGTCAGCGTTCCGGCGTCCGATCCGACCGGACCGGGAGCAAGTGGCGTGGGAGAACGCATCTCCCAGGGCGGTAGCCGCTATGCGACCGAGGCTGACTTCGAGATCACGGCACACCACATGCGTGAAGTCGGGAAGATCGCTGCCGGTCTGGGTGTGTCGATCGCGATCGAGATGCACCAGCACTCCATTGCCGATAACTCATGGAGCACCCTTCACCTCCTCAACCTCATTGGACTGCCTAACGTCGGGTGCAATCCTGACCTCGGCAATCTCTACTGGTGCTACGAGGAACCCGAGGAGACCGTTGAGCGGTGCATCGTCGAACTCGCACCGCGTGCGAAGTACTGGCATTGCAAGCAACTCATTCGCGTTCACGTGCCAGAAGTTCAGAAGGCCTACTACATCAAGGTGCCCCTGCCGGACGGCGACATGGATTACCGATTCGCAGTTGCCGCCATGTTCGGTGCCGGTTATGCCGGCGCGATGGCCATCGAGGGTGTCCGTGAAGGCGACCAGATGTACCGCGACGGCAAGAGTGCCGAGTATTGTCGCCAACTCTTCCGCGACCTCGGTCACTGATCGACGATGGCAGTCCCCAAGTGACCCGTAGCCGCGCGTTTTCGCTCATTCTGCCCGTGTACGCCCCGTCGCTGCTGCTCAGTGCGGGGCAGGGCATTCTTGTGCCCACATTGCCGCTCTTTACACAGGAGCAGTTTGAAGTCAACTTCAGTCTGGTGTCCCTTGTGGTCGGGGGGGCGGGCCTTGGGACCCTGCTGGGTGACGTTCCCGCCGGCATGCTGATTGAACGGTGGGGACGCAAGCCTGTGATGGTTGCGGGCACCATCGCCGCCGCCATCGGCACCCTGCTCATGGGCACCACCCCATTGCTTGCAGATGCGTTCGGATTGTTCCCGGCATTCGCCCTGCTTGTCCTGCTACGCCTCATTGCCGGTGCCGGGTCGGCCATGTGGAGCCTGTCCCGAATGGCCTACATTGCCGATGTCGTGCCGCTTGCCGACCGTGGCCGGGCACTCTCCACATTCGGCGGTGTCGGACGTATCGGCACGTTCGTCGGTCCCTTTGTCGGCGGCCTCATCGGTCTCTGGTTCGGGCTCGAAGCGTCGTTCTACATCGCCGGAGCGATGTCCGGGATCGGTGCCGTCATCTCGGTCTTCGCGATCACCGAAACGCGCCAGGTGACCGGTCGTGCTGGAAAGCACATGCAGTGGGCAGTCGTCGGCGCGGTTGCCCGACGGCACTGGCGCGACCTGACCGCGGCCGGTTCAGCGCAGATCTTCGCGCAGATGATCCGCGCCGGGCGCCAACTGATCGTTCCGCTTTACGGGGCGAATACCCTCGGCCTGACCGTCGTCGAGATCGGATTGATCGTCAGTATCTCCAGCGCCGTCGATATGTCTCTCTTTCTCCCGGCGGGCATCCTGATGGACAAGCTTGGGCGGAAGTTCGCGTCCGTGCCGAGTTTCATCGTCCTTGCGATCGGCATGGCCATGGTTCCATTTGCCGTCGACTACACCACTCTCCTAGTCGCAACCTGCGTCATGGGGTTTGGCAACGGCATCGGATCAGGCACGATGATGACCCTCGGCGCCGACCTCGCACCCAAGGAGGCAACCGGTGAGTTCCTTGGCATGTGGCGCCTCATCGGCGATGCCGGCACATCCGGGGGTCCGTTTGCCGTGGGTGCGACCGCCGACCTCATCGGCCTTGGTGCGGCCGCGTTCTGCCTCTCGGGAACGGGGATCCTGGCCGCCGTGGTCCTCGTGGTCTTCGTTCGCGAGACGCTGGTTTCACCGGCACGCACCGTCGAAGCCCATCCTCCCGTTAACTCGGTGTGACAAACAAACTCTTTGATGCAAACTTGCCGGATGTCTCCCCGCCAGATGGCCCCTTCATTTCGGTGGGGCCATCCGGGGCCGCTTCCGTCGCAGACCCGGGGACTGCGGTGTCGCTTGGTGCCGCCCGGGTGCGCTTTGGGTCTAGCCTTGTCGGCCGTTCTCCCGAGACGACCCGCAGCTACATGCAGTCACTTGACCACTTCTTCAACTTTCTCGATGGTCTTGGCATCACCGAAACTTCGCCGACAACCTCCCTCCCGACCGGCGTCGCCGAACGGTTCGCCGCGTGGTTGATCCGGCGCTATGGTCGACGCCCGCGTGGCACTCAGGTGACCTATCTGGCCGGGATGCGTGCCTTCTACCGGTACCTTGACCGGCACGACCTCCTACCCGCCGGGGTCACGATCGAACGGACGCGCAGCGCTGTCCGGGACGTCATCGGCAGGCCAGGGCCGTACCTCGCACCCCGCATTGATCCCCGCCTGCCTTCCATCGTCGTGTTGGCTGCGTCGCTCCCGTGTCCTGTCCCCGACGGGGCGGCCTCGCAACGCGCCCGCCTTGAACTCCTGCGGGATCGCGCCATCCTGCGTGTCCTCTACGCGACTGGCATGCGCCGCGCCGAGGTTGCCTCCCTCACCCGGGCATGTGTGGCCGACGGGCACGCCTTGGAGGCCCTCGTCACTGGCAAGGGCCAGAAGGAACGGACCGTCTTCTTCGATCCGGACACGATGACAGCAATCCGCGCGTATATCGAGGCGCGGGCTGATCGGTTCGAACCGCTCTTCTTGCGCCATGACACCGGTCGTGGGCAACCGGGCCCCGCGGGTCGTCACTACGCGATGAGTGAGAAGACCGTCTGGAATGTCGTCCGCAAGTACGGCGAACTTGCCGGAGTGACTGCCTCGCCGCATGACTTCCGGCACGACAAGGCGACGACCCTCCTTAACCAGGGCGCCCAACTCTCGGAAGTTCAGGACATACTGGGACACGCGTCTCCCGAGACAACCAAAACGATCTATGCCCACTACGATCGGTCACGTCTTCGCGAGGCGTTCGACCGCTTCAGTGTGGCGCCAGAAGATCGCGGGCGACCGGGAAGCCCGGCCTGACCGCGAGGATCATCGACCTCTGACCATCACGATTGAGGCTTCACTTTGGCCGTCTCGGTAGCCCGCGAACTCGGGCGAACTCAGGCGACCTCCCAGATCCTCCGTCTGGGCACCGGTAGACTCCCAACTGTGCCCCCAGCCGAAGTCCTTCCGATCGACCCGCAGCATCCGGATCACCGTCTCCTAGCACGGGCCGGTGCTGTCATTCGGTCAGGCCGGCTTGTCGCCTTCCCGACTGAGACCGTTTATGGGCTTGGTGCGAACTC